>Ga0114979_10003143_pt1 | contig 11108 bp, 11 predicted proteins | sample S_140625_EF_Meta_FD_87315 | JGI IMG/M metagenome (GOLD analysis project Ga0114979, IMG submission 87315) | Freshwater microbial communities from Lake Simoncouche, Canada to study carbon cycling - S_140625_EF_MetaG | ecosystem: Environmental > Aquatic > Freshwater > Lake | place: Lake... | reverse complement strand
GGCAGCGCGTAATGGGCGGCGGACTTCATCACGCGCAAGCCGCTCACGGGGTCGTTGCGCGAAAGAATGACCACTTCCACCCGCTGTGCTTCAGCGGTGTTGAAGGCCAGCAGCTTTTGCACCAGCGAAAACGCCACACCCGGTTTGGCGGGGGTTTCCAAGCGGTCCAGTTGCAAGTTCATGTAAGCGCGGTCGTCGCCTTGCTCGAAAACTTGGTTTTCTTCTTCAAAGTCGAACAGCGCCCGCGAGGAGATGGCTACCACCAATTTGCCGTCGAGAGAAACACCCATGAATTACCTCACCCACTGGTTGAGTTGAATGATGGGCAGCATGACGGCCAGCACAATCAGCATCACCATCGCGCCCATCGCCACGATGAGCAAGGGCTCCAAAATGGTGGCCAGTTGCAACGCACGGCGTTGCACTTCTTCGCTCAATTGGGTGGCGGCACGTTGCAGCATGGTGGGCAGGGTGCCAGTTTGCTCGCCCAAGCGCGAGAACATCACCAGCAAGCGCGGAAAGCGTTTGTGCTCTGCCAAGGCCGAGGCCAAGGGTGCGCCTTCGCGCACCAGCACCAGCGCCTCTTGGGCGTCGCGCTTGAGTGCGGTGTTGCTCAGGGTGTCGGCGGCGGCTTGCAGGGCTTTCAAAATCGGCACACCTGCGGTGGCAAGCATGGCCAAGGTGCTGGCAAAACGAGCCGCGTTATAACCACGGGCGAGTCGGCCCACCAGCGGCAGTTGCAGCCACGCGGCATCAAAGCGCTCACGGGTGTCCGCATTTTTCAAGGCCACTTGGCCCCCTGCTGACAGCGCTGCAATCATCAGCACACCCCAGAGCCAAAAGTTTTGCACAAAGCTGCTCAACGCCAGCATGGCGCTGGTGAGCGCGGGCAATTGTTGTTGGTTGCTGCCAAACACTTGCGCCACTTGGGGCACCACATAGGCCAGCAAAAACAACACGATGGCCAACGCCACCCCACACACAATGGCGGGGTACAAGCCGGCGGCCAACAGCTTGGCACGCAGGTTTTGCTGATCTTGCAAATCGTCGGCCAAGCGCTCGAGCACCAAGCCTAAATGGCCGCTTTGCTCGCCCGCGCCAATCACCGCCGTGAAGATGACGCCAAATTCGCGGGGGTGTTGGCCCAGAGCTTTTGCAAACGGGGCGCCTGCGTTCACCTCGGTACGCAGGGCAGACACCAAGTCGCGTTGGCGAGGAGTTTCAGCCTCGTCGCTGAGCGCGGCCAAGGCGCGCTCTAGCGGCAAGCCCGCATTCACCAAACCCGACAGCTGACGCGTCCACACGGCCAGCGCCGTGGTGCTGAAAATTTTGCTTTCCCAAATCACGGTGTTCAAGCCGCTGCTGGTGCGCAGCACGGGCTCGACCTTGAGGGGCACCCAGTCTTGGGCGCGCAACTGGCTGCGTGCGGTGCGTGCGGTGTCGGCCTCGAGCACGCCACGGCGGGTTTGGCCTTGGGGGTCTAGGGCTTCAAACGAATAAGCGGGCATGGGGCAGGTTCAGTCGCAGAGATTTAATCGCGCGTCACGCGCACCAACTCTTCGCGGGTGGAAAGCCCCAAGCGCACCAAGCGCTCGCCGTCATCTCGCATCAGCGTCATGCCGTTGCGCAAAGCCGCCTCGCGCAGCTGCGCTTCGCTGGCTTGGTTGTGGATGAGTGCGCGCATGTCGTCGTTGGTGGTGAGCAATTCAAAAATACCCGTGCGGCCTTGGTAGCCGCTTTGGCTGCACACCTCACAACCCTTGCCTGAACAATGCGTGCAAGTTTTGCGCAGCAGGCGTTGGGCCAACACGCCCAACAGCGACGAGCTCAGCAAGAAGGGCTCCACGCCCATGTCGGTCAAGCGGGTGATGGCGCTGGCCGCATCGTTGGTGTGCAGCGTGGCCAGCACCAAATGGCCCGTGAGCGAAGCTTGGATGGCGATTTGCGCGGTTTCGTAATCGCGAATTTCACCAATCATGATGATGTCGGGATCTTGGCGCAAGATGGCGCGCAGGGCTTTGGCAAAGTCCAAATCAATCTTGGGATTCACCTGGGTTTGGCCCACGCCTGCGAGCTCGTATTCAATCGGGTCTTCCACCGTCATGATGTTGTTGTGCGAGGCATCGAGCCCTTGCAGCGCTGCATAGAGCGTGGTGGTTTTGCCCGAGCCCGTGGGGCCAGTGACCAAGATGATGCCGTGGGGTTGTTTGACCAGGCCCTCAAAGCGTTGCAGCGTCTCGCCAGCCATGCCCACGGCTGGCAGCGTGAGTTTGCTCTCGGACTTGTCAAGCAAACGCAGCACCGCACGTCCGCCGTGGGCGCTGGGCAGGGTCGACACCCGCACATCAATCGCACGTTGGCCCAAGCGCAGTGAAATGCGACCGTCTTGTGGCAAACGCTTTTCAGCAATATCCAGCTCGGCCATGATTTTTAAGCGCGAAATCAAGGCCGCATGCAACGCGCGGTTGGGTTGCACCACTTCGCGCAGCGTGCCGTCGACCCGAAAGCGCACGCTGCTGTGGCGCTCGTAGGGCTCGATGTGAATGTCGCTGGCGCCATCGCGTGCGGCTTGTGTGAGCAGCGCGTTGAGCATGCGGATGATGGGGGCGTCGTCGGCGGCTTCGAGCAAATCTTCTACCGCGGGCAACTCTTGCATCATGCGGGTGAGGTCGGCGTCACTCTCGACCTCACTCACCACCGCTGCCGCATTGCTGTCAGCTTGGGCGTAGGCTTCGCTGATGCGCTTGGCCAGCGTGGCTTTGTCGGTGTATTCAAACGACTGCACCCCATGGCGACGCGTGACTTCGCTCCATGCGCTGAGGTCGGGCGCATCGCTGTGCCACAGCGTGAGGGTGTGGCCATCGTCCTCCAGCAGCAGCTGGTGGGTGCGGGCGAATGCGTAGGGCAGCGGGCGGCGCATGGCTTACTTCGCGGGGGTTGGCACGGGGGCTGGCGGCAGCACGGGGGCATTGCCGGTGCCCAAGATGGGGTTGAAGCCAGGCTGCGCGTTTTGTTGCAAGCCCAGCATTTGTTGGTAACGGTTGTTGCTCAGCGCGTCTGATGCAGCGGCATCGCGCACAACCACTGGACGCAAGAACACCATCAAATTCTTTTTGGTGCGGGTGCGGCTGTCTGTTTTGAACAACCAACCCAACACAGGGATGTCACCAAACGCGGGGACTTGGCTCACCGAGCCCGAGTACTCGTCAGACAACAAACCCCCCAGCACGATGATGGAGCCGTCGTCGACCAACACGTTGGACTCAATGCTGCGCTTGTTGGTGATCAGCCCAGCCGTCGACGACTTGGTGTAGTCGATGCTCGAGACCTCTTGAAAAATGGTGAGCTTGACGGTGCCGGTTTCACTGATTTGTGGCTTGACCTTGAGGGTCAGGCCCACGTCTTTGCGTTCAATCGTTTGAAACGGGTTGACCGCGCCATTGGTCGTGTTGTTGTTGGTGTACTGGCCTGTGACAAACGGCACGTTTTGGCCCACCACAATCTTGGCTTCTTCGTTATCCAGTGTGAGCAAGGTGGGGGTCGACAACACATTGCCATCGCCGTTTTGTTGCAAAAAGGTGGCCAAGCTGCTCAGCACATAAGTGCCGTTAATTTGTCGCGCGCTGCCAATGTTCAGCCCCCCGCCCAAAGCGCTCAAGCCCGCGGCTGCGCCCCCCGAAATGCCCAAGATATTGCCTTGGCCAATGGTGGTGGTGATGGGGTTGTTGAAGTTGGTGCCAATGATGCCCACTGTGCCGCCTTTTTGGCCATTGGCGGTTTGCCATTGGATGCCCATCTCGGCGGCTTTGTCGGCATTGACCTCGGCAATCAAACTCTCCACCATCACTTGTGCACGGCGTTGGTCGAGCATGTCAATCACGGCGCGCAGTTGGCGGTATTGCGGCTCGGGCGCGGTGATGATGAGCGAGTTGGTGGCGGTGTCGGCCTGAATTTGTCCGCCCGTGGCAGCGCCTGGCGTGGTGGGGGCACTGCCCAAAGTGGTGCCCGCCGCGGTGGGCAAGCTCGGGTTGTTGACAAGTGGCGTTGCGCCAGGCGTTGCACTGGGCGTGTTGCCCAGGGCTTGTCCGCTCAAGGCGGCTCGCAAGGTGGTGGCGAGTTTGGTGGCATCGGCGTTTTTCAAATACACCACATGAATGTTGCCGCTGGCGCTGGCGCCGCTGGGCTGATCGAGCTTGGCCACCAATGACTTGACCAAGGCCACGCGTGCGGGGTTGGCCGCCCGCACGATGAGGCTGTTGCTGCGTGGCTCGGCCAGCAGGGTGGTTTTGTATTCCGCACCCGTTTGGCCAGGGGTTGCCGCGGCCGCGGGCGAGTTGGCGCTGCCCGACTCCACCAAGCGCAACACCAAAGGCGCCAAGTCCACCGCAATCGCGTGTTTGAGTGAAATCACTTCCACATCGCTGGCGTTGGACACATCCAGCGTGTCAATGATGCGGGCCAAGCGCTGCAAGTTGTCGGCGTAGTCGGTGATGATGATCGAGTTGTTGCCAGGGTTGACGTTGATGGTGTTGTTGGGGCTGATGAGCGGGCGCAGCACGGGCACCAAGTTGTTGGCCTGCTCGAAGTTGAGCTTGAAGATGTGGGTGACGATTTGGCCGCTGCCTGCGACGGCTTCGGTTTTTTGAATCTCTTGCACATTGCCGCCTTGCAGCTTGGCGTCAGCTTCGGGCACGATTTTGTAAAGGCCTTGGGTCTCGACCATGGCAAAGCCTTGCAAACGCAGTGCCGCCAAGAATTGGCTCCAAGCCTCGTTGGCTGACACGGGCAGTTCGGTGCTGAGGTTGATGGTGCCTTTGACGCGCGGGTCGACCACCAAGTTGCGGTTCGACAGCGTGGCCAAGGTGCGGGCCACCGACTCGATCTCGGCATTCACAAAGTTCAGTGTGATGGGCGGCGCAGCTGGTGCTTTTTTGGCAGGCGGTGCAGCCTGCGTGAGCGACAGGTTCAGCATGGCAGGCGCCAGACTCAGTCCCAGCGCAAGCGCCAAGGCAGAAGGTGGGAGATAAGTGCGTTGCTTGGCCATATGCGTTAACCCATTTTCAAAATCGATTTGGCGCCTTGGCGTTGGCCAAGGATGTTGAGTAAGTTAGACAGCGCGGCTTCTGCATCAGGCGCGGCCGAGGCCTCGCCGTTGAAGCTGACGCGCCCGTGGATGAGTTGGCCGCTGCCAGTGAGTTGCAAGCTGCCCTCGAGGGTGTCGAGTGTGATGGCCATCGTGTCCCCCCCTTGCACGCGCACGCGGTAGGTGCCCAAAGGGCGCAGGGTAGACAAGCGGGTGGACAGCTGCTGCATTTGCAGCTCGGCCACGCCCACAAGCTGCGATTGGCCGGCTTGGTGTGTCCATTGCAGCTGCGTGGTCTGCAGTTGCATTTGGCCTTCGGGTTGCACCGTGTTCCAGGGGGCGCCCAAGCCCACCAGCCAGCTGGCCGGCCAGCTGGAGGTGTGGTTGCTCACCGTCACGCGCACGCCACGCCACATGGGCGAGACCGCCACCTGCACCGGCTCAGGCGTGCAACAGGTCGAGGTGATGGAGGCGCTGAGGGCGAGGTGCAGCTGGGCCCAGTCGATACGCGGACCCAGTTGCCACGTCACACGCGTGGGCAAGGCGGTGGTGTTGGCGGGGCTGCCTGCCAAGTTCGCGGACACCGCGGTGTTGAGCGGGCCTTCGTTGAGGACCCATTGCGCCGAGCCGTTCCACACTGTGCCTCGTGCATCAGGCAACAACACACGTTTGCCGCTGGCTTGCTCGATGGCGCGGGTCAGCCAATGCGCGGGGGCTTGGGTGATGAAGGCCAGCGTGAACCCCAAGCTCGCGCCCAGCCATGCCCAGCGCAAGCGGGGTTGGGGTGAGGTGGAGGGGCGGCGTTGCATGAGGGGCTTATCGGTGGTGTGGGTGGGCGTGCGGGCTGGGGTTAACGCGCAGCAGAGCTACGGTTGGGCAGGCGCAACACCATACTGCCATCCCACGCAAGCGTGGCATTGGCGGCATTGGCGGGCGCATTGGAAGTCGCATTGTTTGGGTTGCTCGCTGCGCTGCTGCGGGTTAACTGGACTTCTAGGGGCAGCGCTTGCGCTTGCGCGCGTGCTTGGGTCAGCCAATTGGCCAAGATGGGCGCGGGCACAGCTTTGAGCTGCACCGACACACGCTCGCCCTGCACAGTGAGTTGAAAGTAGTTGCCAGCGCTCAGGCTTTGCAAGCTGCGCAGCGCCTCGTCACGCGACAGCGGTATGCGCGTTTGCAGAGCTTGGGCTTGGCGTTGCAAAGCCAGCATGTGGGCTTGTTGCTGGCCAATTTGGGCGCGGCGTTGGTCGCTTTCGCGCAAGGTGTTGAGCGCCGGTGCGAGGGCGATGGACCAAAACAACCCTACGCCCAGCAAGGTGCCGAGCACCGAGATGCCGCGTTGTTCGCGCGGGCTCAGGGCCTGCCAGCGGGCGAGGGTGTGGGTGCGAAGGGCTTTCATTTCGCGCCCTCCGTTTGCAACACCCAGCTGTCGTTGCCGTCTTGGCGCAGGCGCAGGCCTTGCGCTTGAAGGCGGGCCATGCCTGCGACAGAGCCGTCCAGCGCGACACCTTGCACACGCAGGGCGTGGTTGGCGTAACGAATTTGTTGGGGCGTTTGTCCTGCGGGCAGTGCGCTGGCCAAGGCCGCCAGCAAGGGCTCAAAGTCTTGGCCAGACACGGCGCCCGATTGTTGTTGCAGCGCATCTAACTCGCGCTGCATTTGCAACGGCGCGTCAATCACCAAGGTCACCGATGGAAACGTGGTTTTCAAAATGTTGTGCAGCGCGGCTTGTTGGGCATCCAAAGCGTGGCTTTCATACCAAGCCAAGGCGTTGAGGCCCAGCACTTGCACGGCGACCCACACCCCCACACCCCAGCGCACAGGCTTCCAAGCAGGCGCATGCAGCCAGGTTTGCCAGGCGTGCAGCACCAAGCGCTGCGCACGTTGGGCGCGGCCTTGGGCCCATTCGCCTTGGGCCAAATCCCAAGCCGATTGGCTGGACTGAACCCACCGCTGCGCCGCGCTTTGCAGCAGGGGCTGGCGTTGCAGCGTGCTTTGCACGCGGGCCACCATGGCGGGCTCGGCTTGAATTTGCAAATCGTCTTGACCCAGCGCACCAAAGGCCTGCCACTGCGCGGTGTTGGGTGGCAGCGGTGTGACGCCTTGGGCATGGCACAAGACGCTATGAGAATGGTCTGGCTCGCCCATGACGTGCAGCATAGGTTTGTCACTGGGTGCCAGTTCGGGGACGATGCGCTGCACCGTCAGGCCAGCAGCCTGCAAAGGGGTGAGCACCTCACGCAGCCATGACTTGTCGCATACCGCGACCAAGGTGTCGCCACCTGTGCGGGCGATGCCTTCGGACTGGGGGCCAAGCACCAGGTGGAGGTGTTGCGGGTCATCGAGCAAGCGGTCTTCCAGCAAACCCTGCAACACGCTTTGCAGGCGCGGACCCTGGCTGGCGGGGGGCAGTTGCACGCGCAGCCACGCCAAGCGGCTGTGCGGCACCACGGCCACCACCTCGCCAGCATGGGCTGAGAGTGTGGCCGCCGCCCCTGTGGCGCTGCGTTGCACACGGTGCCCGTCCGAGTGCACATGGGCGTAGCCGGTGGCTGCATGGGCGGCGGTATGGGGCAAAGCGATGATCAGCATAGAAAAATCATTGTACGGAGCTCGTGTGTCGCCAAATAACCTTCAGGTCACTGGCGTCGCGCTGGACCAAAGAGCGCTCTTCCAGCACGGTTTGGGGCATGCGCAGCCGGCCCATCACCTCAAAGAAGCGCGTGTTGACACTGTGGGTGTCGCCCAGGGTGATGGTGCGGCCCAAGCCTTTTTGAAACGCATCCAAGCTGGCCCAGTGCTGGCGCTCACGCTGTTGTACCAAGCGCTGGGCGTCTGACAGGCCTAGGCCTGGGACGCTGGCATACAGCACTTGCACGCTGGCGGTGTTGAGGTTGACCTTGGTGCGCTCGGGCAACACGGTGATGTGCGGGTTGAGGGTTTGCAGCGCATTTGGCGACAAGCCCAACCCACTGAGCTGGCTCGGCAGTTGGGGCATGAGGGGCGAGTTGCCGTTTTGCTTTTGGGCAGCGAGCAGGCCTTGGGTGAGCAGGCTGAGTTGGGCAGGGGCGACACCGAGCGCGTCGAACAGACGCTCAAAAGCCAGCACCGATTTGGCGTCGAGTTGATCCCCTTGCAGCAAGTTGGTGACGTTGAGGCGGCCCTGCAGATCGACCACGGCGCCAGACAGCAACACCTGTTGTGCGAGTTTGTCATCGTCCACCGTGTTGCCCGTGCCGTCAGGCAGTGCAGCCAAAAAACTGGACAAACGGGCTTCTTGCAGCGGGACGGCCCAAGGCTCTGCCAAATGGTCGGTGGGGTTGTTGGCGTCGCCCGCGCGCGCGTCTTCACGCAAGATCACACGCGCCCAGTCGAGTGCGCCTGTCAGCAGCCAGCGCGCTTGGGCACGTTGGCGCTCGGCGCCCTCGACCTCGATGGATTTCCATTGCTGCCACACAGCACCGGCCGCAAACGTGGCCACCAAGGCCACGGTGAGCATGGCGGCCAGCAGGGCTGCGCCGCGTTGTGGTTGGGGTGCGAGGGACTTCATGTTTTGGTGTTGCTGAAGTTGGGGCGCACCCAGTCGAGGGTGATGCGACCGCGCACGCCCGTGCTGGCGGGCAGGTCAATCAGCAGGCGAATCGCGTCAGGCAAGGTGCTTTGGGTGTTGTTGGGGGTGTTGTTTGTGTTGGAGGCGTCGGCGCTGCCGCTGCTCGACAGCGGGTTGGTCCAGGCATTGCCACGAAAGTAGGTGAGCTGCCAGGCTTCTAGGGGGATGAGTGCGGTTTCAAAGTTGGCATCTTCAGCGCTTGGGTTTTGGCCCCAACGTTCGGCGTTGGCCCAGGCTTGTTGCAAGGCGGCGCGGGTTTGCACAGGGGCCGATTGCCAGCGCAGCCATTGGTTGCCGCGCAAGGTCCAAGCCACCACCCACAGACCCGCATCTGCGCCATCCGTCCGCCATGCCGTGGCGCGGCGCGTTACCCGCAGCGTGCGGCCATCCCACATCACCCCAGCCTCGGTGATGCCAGGCACCGCCTGCACGGCATTGAGGTCGGCTTGCCATTGGGCCAGTACAGTTTGCAGCACCGCGGATTTGTCAACTTGCGCTTGGGTGATGTCACGGCTGCGCATGAGGTTGTCTAGCCCACGCCAGCTCAGGCCCGCCAACACCGCCATGAGGGTGATGGCAATCAGCAGCTCAATCAGTGTGAAGCCTTTTTGCTGGCGCATCAGTAACGCCCCAGCACGGTGGTGATGTTGAGGATGGGCGTGGCCGCGTCAAACACCTGCGCATCCACGCGGCGAAACGCGGGGTTGGGCGTGGTGCGCACGGTCAGCGCCACGTCAAAGTTGCGTTCGGCTTGCGGGCAGGGCAGGCGTGAATCGCCCACATTGGGCAGCTGCTGCGAGAGGCGCAGTTGGTTCAAGGCATTGTCGGCACAAATTTGGGCCAGCAGCACATCGGCTTGGCGCTGCGCATTGCGCGTGAGCGCGCCGCTGACTTGGAGCCCACTCATCAGCGCGATGGCCACGATGGCGAGCGCCACCAACACCTCAATCAGTGTGAAGCCGCGTGGCCGTCTCATGGCAGCACCCGAAAAGGCTGCAAGCCGTCTGTGCCAAGGGTCAGCGCGGGGGCGGCTTGGGCGTTGTTGGCGGTGGCGATGCTCAGCCTGATGCGGGCTGCTGCCAAGATGGGCTCAGGCCCCAGCACCACCCCGTTGGTGGGGGCGGTGTTGTTGGTGGACGCTAAGGCTGTGCTGACCGATGCTTGTGTGCCAGCGGTCAGCCACGTGTCTTTGCGAGCCGCCATGGGCCCAGTGGCATTGCTCGAGGCAGCGGGCTGAATCACAAACCCCTCTGGCGTGGTCTGCCAAATCAAAGCCACGCCACTGGTGCGCGATTGGGCGCGGGCGGCTTCTAGCACGGCCACCAGGCGTTGGGCTTCACGTTCTAGTTGGGTTTGGCGGCTGTCGCGCACAGACAAGCTCACCCCAGCCATGACCAAGCCAATGATGGCCAGCACCACCAACAGCTCCAACAGGGTGAGGCCGCGCTGGCGCTGCATGGCTGGCCAGGGTGCGGGTTTTATTGCCAGCTGCCAAGGTCGGCGTTTTTGCCTTCGCCGCCAGGTTGACCGTCAGCACCCAGGGACAGCACGTCGACTTCGCCCTTCACCCCAGGGTTCATGTATTGGTAGGGACGGCCCCAAGGGTCGGTGGGCAGCTTGTCGATGTAGGGCTTCCAGTTGAGCGGGGCAGGGCCAGCCGTGGGCTTGACCACCAAGGCGTTGAGGCCCTGCTCAGCCGTGGGGTAGTTTTGGTTGTCCAAGCGGTAGAGCTTGAGCGCTTGAATCAGGTTGCCCACGTCGGTTTTGGCAGCCGTGACGCGTGCGTCGTCGGCCCGGTTGAGTACGTTGGGCACCACCAGCGCTGCCAGCACGCCAATGATGGCAAGCACCACCATCAGTTCAATCAGCGTGAAGCCGCGTTGGCGTTTGGGGGTGGGGTAGTTTGGCGTGGGGTGCATGGCAGGCATTTCAGAGGTTCTCAGATGGATGATGAATCATAATCTGCCCATGTTTGACCAACGCCCTTCATTTGTCACTGCTTTGAGCGCCTCGTCGCGCGTGTGGTTGCCCGCGGCGACCTTATTGGTGTGGGCCGCGGTGGCCTTTAGCGCGGTGACCTGGGGTTTGCGTGGGTCCGCCATGGGCGAGGCACCTAGCAACGCCACGGCTGCCGCACAAGCTTTGCCCGAGGTGGATGTGTCTGCCGCCGCCCGCAGCCTGGGGGCAGCGCCTGTGCAGGCGGCGGTCGAACCCACGTTGGCCAGCCGTTTTCAGCTGCAAGGTGTGATGGCGGCAGGGCCCCATGCTGGTGCTGCGCTGATTTCGTTAGACGGCAAGCCCGCCAAGCCCTATCGTGTGGGCGCGGTGGTCACCGATGGCATGGTGTTGCAGTCGGCGCAAGGTCGGCGAGTGAGCTTGGGATTGGCCGTGGATGGTCCGCAGGCTTTGGTGCTG
>Ga0114979_10003142_pt1 | contig 11109 bp, 8 predicted proteins | sample S_140625_EF_Meta_FD_87315 | JGI IMG/M metagenome (GOLD analysis project Ga0114979, IMG submission 87315) | Freshwater microbial communities from Lake Simoncouche, Canada to study carbon cycling - S_140625_EF_MetaG | ecosystem: Environmental > Aquatic > Freshwater > Lake | place: Lake... | reverse complement strand
CATTGCTGCTGGTTTAGGTGATGCTACTACTGCTACTGGTGGCATTGCTGCTGGTTTAGGTGATGCTACTACTGCTACTGGTGGCATTGCTGCTGGTTTAGGTGATGCTACTACTGGTGACATTGCTGCTGGTTTAGGTGATGCTACTACTGGTGATGCTGCTGGTTCAGGTGATGCTACTACTGCTACTGGTTCTTTTGGAAGGGTACATTCTGCGTCTGGTCTAAGTTCTTCTGGTGGTGACATTGCTGCTGGTTTAGGTGATGCTGTTACTGGTGACATTGCTGCTGGTTTAGGTGACACTGCTACTGGTGATGCTGCTGGTTCAGGTGATGCTACTACTGCTACTGGTGACATTGCTGCTGGTTTAGGTGATGCTACTATTGCTGCTGGTTCTTTTGGAAGGGTACATTCTGCGTCTGGTCTAAGTGCTTCTGGTTTTGTTTTTGTATCTGTATCTGTTGGTAATCCTTGTGAAACTGGTTCTTGTGAAACTGATGATCTTCTAATACCATAATGCTCCTCATGGCTTCCGTATAAAGGTTGTTCTTCATCATGATGAGCATAAAATGCAAACACAGCATCTCGATTATAGATATTAGTAGCTAACCATCTATTATTATAATGATATTCATCTAGGGTCCATTGATTAAAAATATTAGTAATTTTTGAATAAATAGTATTGGCTATTTCATCATCTATAAAGTTTTCTGATAATTTACAATTTGAATTTAGTGAATTATGTCCTAAAACTATTGGATATTGAATAATTTCAAACATTTTTTCTGAAAGTAATATCTGATATAAATTATCAAATTTATGATAATTAGATTTAAGAAATCTTAATATTGTATTATCTAATCTATCTTGGGTTTCGGTGTCTATATAATCTGTAATTGTTGCTATACTAATAGTTTCTTTAAGACTAATACTTACAGAAAAATTTATTAACGCCTTGTAATAAGATATATAAGAATATCTAACATAACTATTTTCTATTGTATCTAGATTTACATTCAATATTTCTTGATATAAATTTTGAGGATCACCATTATCATCATTTGAAGATAAACGATTAATATTGCTTTGTATAGTGTTATTACCTAAAATTAAAGATTTATTATTCATTAATAGTTCCGTTACTCTTTGAGTATCTTCGCAGAGTTTATTAAATAGTACTATTCGATAATACCTAATTATATACAATTTTAATATTAAATCGGTTTGAGCAGCATTTAATGATGCCGGACTTCTGCTTAAAGTTTGTTGTACTAACTCATCTACGCGACGATCTTTCCAGCTCTCATTTGTTGTTATAAACCCCTCATAATTATTACATATAAATGTGCTATACCTATTTTCAAAAAAATTATACCGATGCTGTGTTATATCTTTTTCAAATAAAGCAGTTTCAATAAAACGCGATCCGAAGTCACGTATAAATAATTCACTTATTATTTGAGTATCTGTAAAACTTTGAATCATATAATATATTACAAAAAGGGAATTTAAAGAATCATCGCCGTCATTCACAGTTTTTTGATACAACTTTGTAAATATTGAATCAAAAATATGATATTGCTCATTCTGACTTTGTATATTAAGAAAAGGCCGTTGCTCGACACTAAGCCGCATAAGATCTTGTGTTGCCCTTACATAATCTGTATTAATTCTGCTAGCAGCAGCGTCAATAGCAACATCAAAAAAAGAAGGTTGATGACGAGGAGCACCAGGAAAACCACGAGAAGCACCAGGAGAACCACGAGAAGCACCAGGAGAACCACGAGAAGCACCATCACGACCCGCAGCATTAAAATCAGAAACCAAATTAGGAGCTATATCAGCTAACATATCAGCTATATCAGCATTATTAACAGGTGGACTAGCATAACCAGGAGGAGGACTAACTTGAGCTTGAGGAGGACCACCTGGAGGATGATGAGGAGAAGGACTACCAATAGCAACAGCAGCAGCAGGACCAAAACTCGGTGGCATATTATTATATATTATATATTATATATAATATATAATAAATCAGCAATTATTAATGTAATGTAAAAAAATGTTTTTTAAATGAGTTATCAAATTTTTCATTTTTACAAATTATAATTCAATATATTCTAACTTTTCTTGTATAATTTCTAATATTAATAAGTTTGCCCAACTAATATAAGATATATCTATGTAATTACTATAACTTATAATAGCATTTTTTATATATATAATATTTCCACTAGTAATAGTTTTGTCTACTTCAAGTAAGAATAAGTCAATATATTCATAGTTATTAGTAATCATTATTAAAATATATTGTAATTAGTATTAAAATATTAAACAACATCAATTTTTATATAATAAAATTGAGAATAATTTAAATATTTAATAAGTATTTAAATTATAAAATATACTATGTTATTTGCTAGTTTGTTAAAGCATAATTATTTATTAAATAATAGATTTAATAATAATTTCAAAAAAAATCTATGTTCTATAGTAAATGCCGTACATAAAAGCGACTTTGATAATGAATATGTAAATATTTATATTAACAAAAATCAATTAAAAACAGTTAATTCAACATGTTGTAAATATTGCAAAGGAACTGGATGGATTATTTGGAAAACAAATAATAATTTATATGATTTAAAATTAAACAAATCATCAGCTTCTATATATTCATATTCATTATGTTATAAATGCATATAGTTTAAATATCAAAATTATCATATTCTTTCAATGAATCAAAATAATTATTATTATAGTTAATTTTTTTTATAAAAAAGGTATTATTTATATATTTCTTATTTAAAAATTCTTTGACATTATGAAAAATATCATATTTTTCACATATATTAATATAAAATAAATTTATATCATAAACACTTTTATAATATTTTTCATCATCAAAACATGTAGTGTCATCATCATTATTATGGTTAAAAAATATATATTTTTTAAAATATTTATTTAGTAGCATAGTGCTTACAAATAAATCCAATAAATTATTTTTTAATTTATATCCATAACTATGACAAAAATTATAACAAGCAAATATATTACTATCTGTATATGGATAACAACGTTCATTAAAGCGTACAAATTTTCCAATAAGATTTTCTTTATATTCTAAAAATTCTAATGAATTAGTATTTGTCATTTTTAAATTTTCTATGTGTTCAAATAATATTTTACCAATTTCATAAGTATTATTTAAGTCTAAATAATAAATTAAATTTTTAATATGCTCATTTAAATTATTTTCTATAATATAACCAAAATCATATATAATTATTTTATAAATATAAGGATCATAAGTGTTATCTGAATCGCCCGGATTATAGTCTTGATTATTTTTTTCTTTCAATACTTTCCAATTAGCTTCATGTAAATCGCAATGTATATATTTTCCAAACATATAAGTATCTTTAATAAAAATACTAAGAATTGATATTAAAATTTTTTTTTTATAAATACTAATATCCATTTTTTCTAAAAACTCCCCTTCAATATATTCCATAATTAAAAAATTTTTACTTTTTAATAACGGTTTAGGTATTACAATAAGATCATTATTAATATATTTATTATAAAAATATTCATTATTTTTATATTCATTAATCATACTAATTTGATTTCTCAAATTAGAAAAAAAAGATTCATAATTAATAATAGTATCATATTTTTTTAAAAATGTAAAATTAGAAACAAAAAATTTGTAACTATTTATAAAATAAATAGGAAACAACATTTGATATTCAATTTCAGGATGAACTACCTTAATAGCAATAGGATTTTTTATTTCATAATCATTATTTATAGTATTATTTTTAAAATACGCTTTATAAACTTGCGCAATAGAACCAGATTTAATAGAACAATTTTCATCTAATATGAAGACATCGTCAAATGAATAACCAAATTCTTTAAAAAATAAATTTTTTGTATGCTTCAAATTATGAATAGAACAATTTTCATAATATTTTGAAAATAATTTTATAATAGCACTATTTTTATTGGCATCATTTTTTATGAATAATATATGATTATTCAACCATTGAATTAATTTAATTATAATACACCCATTCAAATTTATACTATAATTTAATAATAATATTAAATTATCATTTGTGACACCCCAAACTATATAATATAAATAATTTATAAATAATACATTCAAAAATATATTAAAATAAATAAAATACTTGACTATATAGTAAAAATTCTTAAAATTATTCATTATTAAATTATTCATTATTAAATAATTTATTCAATACTTTATATATTAAGTTTAATTTATATTGTATTTTAATTTATAATCAAAAATTAAATTAAACTAAAACATAAATACTAATCATATTATTATAATATTACAAACATAATATGTCAAAAACAAGTATAATAGATACAATCAAACAGTGTATTTTTACTATCATAGAAGAAGAATATAAAAATTATTTAAAATTAAATAATATTTTGCTCATAGAAGATAGTAAATTATTACAAATAGTAACTGAGTTTTATACTTCAAATGTTAAAAATATTAAATCTAAAATTAGAGAGTTATTAAAAGAAAAATATAATGAAGACTATAACTCTGGACTAGTAGAAAATATATTACTAGATATTTTTCAAGAAAAAACTATGAATATTATGAAAATCGTCAATGAACTAACACTAATTCAAAACAAAAATTTAATACAATTTACATTACCTCTTATACATAATAGTTTAAATTTAAATATATCATTAGTAGACAATTATATAGTTATAAACTCAGTAAATCCAAAAAATATTACACAACATAATGAATTATATGAATCAATTAGCAAGTATAAATTCATATATTCAATAAACAACATTTTATTACATAACTATAATAATGAAGAAAAAATTAATATTATAAAAAATATAGTAAGCACAAGTATTAATGAAGTGACTATTCAATGTTATTACCTAACAAACAAACAAACAAACTATTTCTAAAAAATTGATACTTATTTACTAAATAAATTATTTAATAAATAACTATGGAAATATGTGTTACACGATTCAATAATACAACTTTTGATGAAAATCGAAACTGGATAGAAAAAAACAATAACTCTATTGGTTGTATTTATGGTTGTCCTGTAAAAATTAGTGAATCTATTTTACCATATACAACATTATTAGTTTTAGAAATGAATAATAGCAAAAATATTATAGAAGGTATAGGTATAATCACAAATAATTGTGCGCGAGAAAATAAAAAATATTATAAAATTTATACAGACAATAATTATAATCGATATATTTACAAATCAAATTTAAGAATAAATAGAATACATTTTAATACTTATGAAAAGGATGTAATTAATTTACTTGAAGAATATTTATTTAAATCAGCAAATCATTGTAAAAGAGGTCAAGGAATACAAAAATTACCAAAAAAAATAATTAATAATGAAGAATTTAATTTTGTCAAATTCTTAATTGCTATGTATATTAATAGATTTGTAACTATTAAAAATATAAAAATACTTCAATAACATTAAATATAGTATTTTTATAAATGTCATTAGAAAATAATTTACAATATTTTAATACCGCTATAGAAAATTATAGTATTAACGAACTATATAATTTATTAGAATTAGATGAATTTACACGCGAAAATATATTATTAAAAATACATGATTTGACTTCAAATATTTTCAAAAATAATGAACCTATTAAAATTTTTTTTTTAAAAGTACAAAATAAATTGTTAAATTATTTGTCAAATAATAATTTAGATAATTATTTACATGCTAATGCTAATAATAATATTGAAGTAACCAATACTAATCATAGTTTTATTAATACTATTAATGAGGAAGAGGAAGAAGAAGAAGAAGAGGAAGAGGAAGAGGAAGAGGAAGAAACAAATAAGACAAATAATGAAACAATATCAAGAAGCAATAATATTAAAGAATCATATGTAGATTATTCAAAATATAAACCAATTGAAACAGATTCAGGAGCAATAATAGAAACATATGATATATACAAAAATTTATATTTTAATACTTTTTTTAGAAGTGATAGTAATGTTTTGAATTCTATAACAACAGATTGCAAAATACAATTAACAAATTCTCTCAATAATGTAATCCAATGTAAGCTAAAGGCAATAAACATAAAAAAACCTTTTTTAATACATGCTTCAAAAGCAAATAATACTTTTATAATAAAAAAATATATTTCTATTCCTGGTTTTACTATAACATATGCTGTTGATTTTAGTTGCTCAATAACAATAGATAATGGATATTATGAAGACAGTACAGAAATGGAGATTTTTTTAAACAATAAATTTAAAAATTTTACTATTACTTTATCTGGAGAAATAGTAGATAAATTTACAGAAGATACTTATGATAATAAAAATATTGATGGTTCAAAATTTATTAATGCGCTTACTTTTTCAATTAATAAAAATACAAAGCAAACAATATTTGATGTAAGTTCAAGTTATACATCTAGCCCTTATGCTAATAATTTTGAATATTATGAAATTGATTTTTTAACAAATTATATTCAACCATATTCATTGGCAACTATTTTAGGGTTTAATTTTGTCAAAAATTCGGATACATCAAATAACTTAAGTTCTATAACAAAAAATTATAAGTTAATATCGCCTAAAACATATTGCTGTGTAAGTAATCCAATATTTTTTTGCTTCAAAGAAAATATATCTACTATTATTGAAACACATCAATTATTTTTAAAAAATAATATATCAAGTGATAAAATATTAGCCAAAATAAATACACACCTGGGCAATGCTATTAATAATTATTATATATATGAAATATTAGATAATATAGATAATAAAAATAACATAAGAAAGTATAATGGCCCAATTCTTTTATCTGATTTTAATGTTAAAATAATAGATCATTATGGAAATTTAGTTCAATCAATAGATCAAGAATTTACATTTGAATTAGAAGTAATTATTCAAGAAACAAAACTTCAACAAACAAAAGTGTAATATTTAAAGTAATTTAGTTATTTAGTTATTTAGTTATTTAGTAATTTAGTTATTTAGTTATTTAGTTATTTAGTTATTCTTTTAAACCAATATATATTGTTAGATCATCATTCAAATTACTTATCGGACAATAAATACCATTATTATTTACATTAGAACCAAATATTTTATCATTTGCGGTGCTATTATAGCTAATATTATTAGAATTACTATTGAATGTCCATATACCGCCTGCGGGATTAAAAGGTTGTTTAATATTAAAATATCTTTTAGTAGAATCAATTCTTGTTGTGGCATGTCCAAACATAACACCACTAATATCAATTATATCAAAAATTTTATCTACTATTGAATCTAAAAATAAATTATTATCTTTAAGCATTGTTTTTAAAGGCAAATAAGTAATTCTATTGCCGTCGGTAGTAGTTATAATATCATAACTAATGTTATTAAATAAATAGGAATTACTTATAGATATATTTTTGAATATTTTAAAAACAATCCACTTGTAGCCTTGATTATTATTTAACATAGCACCATTTAAATCATATGATATATTACCATATGTATTATATGAAATGTCTAGATTATTATAACTAAAATCGCTACTATTTGGATATGAACTAAATACATTACTAAAAGAGGAATTTAAATACAATAAAGAACTAGGTGCTATTTTATTATTATGATTAGTATAATGTTGTAATAATATATTACTTAAATCGCTTCCAAGAAGTTGAATATTACTAATTTCATATATATGTAATGCGGTTAAATTTAATTTGCTAGAACTAATTATATTATTAGATTTATTAAAACTATTATAATCACAATAAGGTTTGCTTGCTATAGAAATATTTAAACTCGTAAATCCATTCAAATTGTACGCCTTTTCTAATAAATTAAAGTTAAAATTATTTTTAATTTGTTGAAAATATGCTATATTATAACATAAATCGTAATTATATACACCATTAGCACATATATCTGATTGTGGTAATATAATATTTTCTTCAACAAAAGAAGTAACTATATTATTACTCGATGTAAGATTGGCAATTCTTTTATTGGCCACAATATACTTATAGTTTGAATTAATATTAGAATATATTCTACTTAATAATAATTTAAAATATTTTACACTGGCAACACTCATATTATATAGAACCTCTTGAATAACAATAGAACTACTAATATTTGAAATTGACGGATTAGCTACTAAATTATCAACATATATTTCATAAGTATTATTAATGCCATATGAATTACCCACGCTTGCGCTACGTATATAATTAAAATTCATTATATATGGAATAGTTGATGGATTGCCAAAATAATTTACAATATTAGTATTTGTTATTTCATTTTTTAATAATAAATATCCTTTTAATCTAAAACCTGTATTGCTAAAATCACTATAAATATCTTGAATATTATTACTACTATTATTTAAAATAAAATCATTGCCATTATTGCCATAATCTGATTTACTATAAATATAGGAGTTATTATAACTAGGATTAGTATTAAAACCTCCATAATTAATAGTCTGCTTTAGAACATTATTAATAAGCAAGTTTATTGTTATTAAGTTATAACTATTATCAATGAATTTACCGTAACCATAACGATAAGACTCTAATTGTTGATTACTAAAATAAGGATGAGTTATTTGAAATTCTTGAATTGATGAATTATTGAATCTAAAACTATGAGCTACATTAGCAATATTAAAATATAATATATTTGAATTATCTAAAATATTAGTACTTACCAATCTATAACATTCCGCTTTAACGGTCATATCAATAAAAGTTCCAATATTAGCATCGTTTGGTAATAGTGTATATTTTGAACCATTTATAGTACTATAGTCTGAAAAACTATTTGAAAAATTGTTCCGTACTTTAACACGATGATTATAACTTGTTCCACTCAGTAAATTTGTTAATGTTATATTAAAATTTGAGTTTGAATATATATTAGAATTAAAAATATTATTAATGGTACCATTATTTGTTTTTACTTGTGAAGAACTGGCTAATGTGTCGTTTAAACTATAATCAACACTATAATTAGTTAAGAAAGCACTACTTGAAGCATTTGAAACTTCACTTGAAGTGTTAAAATAAGTTAAAGTAATATTATTTGGGTTAAAAGAATTTGATTCTATAAATAATGGAGTGCTAGGAGCACTAGCACTTATAAAACTTAGATTATTAAAAACTAAAGAACGGGTTTCAACATTTGGATAATCGTTGCTATAATTTTCACCATATACTCGTATTGAAAAAGGTATGCCATTGTTAATAATATTATTAATAAGTATATTATTAATAACAGTTGGATTGTTATAGTCATTACGTTCAAAAATATATTGTTTAAAAGTGCTTGTATTATAATCACCGCTTAAAGTTATTGTTTTAACATTTATCCACGTATAATTATAAATATTATAATTTATATTATTATAAATACCAACAAATCCGGAAATATCTATTAAAATACTCTCTATAAATGGTAAATTTTGTGTGTAATCAAAAATATTGGCTAATTTGGCAATATTATTATTATCATGTTTGGCTATAATAGAATCATAATTCCATCTTAATGTAATAGATGAACTATTAAGACTAATATCATTTTTAGTAAATTTATGTGGTTGTTGCGTAATTATTTCATAAAATGTTTGACCTGCGCCATTAACATCTAAAGAATTAATAATTTGATTTATTTGAGTATTTGTTATGCTATTATTAATGTTGCGTCTATAACCAAGCATAATTTATATATTAATAGTCTATATTAATATATTGACTATTTTGACTATTTTGACTATTTTGACTATTACTTAATTACATTATGTGCTGTGATCTATAAATCATATAAAATTTCACACTCTAATTCAATTGATAAATCACCATTATTTACATCTAATATTCTGCCATATTCGTCATAAATTTTTATATGTAGTTTATTAATATTTGTTGGACCAAAATATATTCTTTTTGGATACAAAAATGTCTTCATTCCGTCTTCTTTTGAATTTGTCATTTTACATAATATATTATTATCTGTTAATGATTGATATTTGAAAGCTGAAACAAATGAATTATTATGATTATTTTGATAATCATTTATTGATAATAAATAATATATATTACTAACGCCTCCATCATAACAAGTTTCGCCTTCATAGTTAGTTGAACCTTCATATTTTTTTACCATATTTTTAAGTGTGTTAATATTTCTAAAACCCATTATCCACCCCAATGTCAATTGATTTTTAGATATATTATTTGCCAAATTATAACACATTTCATTATTTTCAAAATATTCAAAATTTAAACTAAAAATTGAAGTACCCGAAAAAGAAAATTTTGAATTTATTGGATTATATGTGAGAGAAATGTCACTTGGTAATTGTTTATTTATTTCTTGAACTAACGAATTTTCATCATAACCGCCATCCATTATTTCTATTAAACTATTATTTACATAAAAAGAATTTGAACCTGTTTTTTTTGATATAGGATAAATTCTATAAGGAAGTTGATAATTTACTACTTGCATAGACAAGACTTTTTTAAAATTAGTGGGCAAAGTTATTATAAAATTTGTTGAACTGGTGCTTTCATAATTATCTCTAAATCGTGTATCAATAGCAATAACTGTTTTATATGTTTTTATAGTTAAAGGATTTATTAGACCACTTTTATAATTTACTGGATAATATTCTTCCTTTTTTGTTTCGCCATGTTTAATAATATTATGATTATCTTGAACAATTACATTATTTTTCTGATTTTCTTCTAGTAATTTATTAATTTTAATAAAACATTGATAAAAAAAATCCACTAATTGGGCTTTATTTTCGCTTAGCTCGCTTATTTCATTAATGTCACTATTTCGTAATTTATCTATTTTTATTTGTAATTTATTATATAAAATTTCATAACTAAGATCGTTTTTATTAATATTCAATATTTTATATATTTCTTCATTGCTATAATTTTCAATATTTAAATCCATTATATATCAAAAAATATATTATATATCAAAAAATATATTATATATCAAAAATATATTAT
>Ga0114979_10003141_pt1 | contig 11110 bp, 12 predicted proteins | sample S_140625_EF_Meta_FD_87315 | JGI IMG/M metagenome (GOLD analysis project Ga0114979, IMG submission 87315) | Freshwater microbial communities from Lake Simoncouche, Canada to study carbon cycling - S_140625_EF_MetaG | ecosystem: Environmental > Aquatic > Freshwater > Lake | place: Lake... | reverse complement strand
CATGTATTTTTTGATTGCTTTGAAAATCAGGTGCCATGAAAATTCGGGCTCTTTGTAATTGGCGATGATACCTACATAATCTCCATAATAATCATCGAACCATTCTGGATTTTCATTATGGACGATTGTCATTATTGCTTCTTCTAGTTGATACCAGTTTTCGCTGTATATTTTTTCAGTGGTCAATTTGTATTCATTGATATATTTCATAATATATTCAGCTGAACCTGAGAACAGACCAGCAGCATAATGATGATATATTTTATGAAAAACTTCCTTGTAATCACTTGATTCTGTTAGTGGATTTATACACATCTGTCTTATTTTCTCAGGAATTTTGTCTATCCATGTGTGTATTTTTTCCACATTCAACGCTACATGATTTATACCGAAATCCAGCCACATAAAACGTTCACTTGAAAATGGATTTTGTCGGATGGTTTGCTCTAACCACCAGAATTTATTGTTAGTGACAACAATGTAATGAGGCGTTTCGTGTTCTAGCCTACCGTTGTAAATAGGATATATTTGCTGAAGTTCTCTAAGACGGTCTATGTCCTTGTAAAAATACGTATTTTCGAAAGGTTCTCGAATGATTTGCGTTTTGTCTTTGTAAGGTCGATTGTTTTCAATAAATTCGAGTATTTTATCCGAACTTGTCGTAGCATCTATGTATATCACTAATGGATACGGTAGTTGTAATATAAAATTTTTAGCAAGTTCTAGATATTCATCTATTCCTCGATTATTAATCGAATAATCTTGATCTATTTCTCGAATATTATAGAAAGCGGTAACGATAGTAGGTTCATTCATAAAATATATAAAATATATAAAAAATTTTTATATATTTTTCTAATAAATATATATAATATGCCATACAACTTCATTGAATTTACTAATCCAGTATCAACTGTCCAAGGAAAAATTACACCATTGTATTCAGGGAAATACAAAATGCCTCTTTTTATCAATAATGCTCAAGTATATTATAAACCGGCTAGTTTAGCAGCAGGTGGCGTAGGAAGCGTTCGTAATTCTAGCACAAAATCTCGGAGGGTTTAGAACTGCGAAGATGGATAATTGTCCCATTTCAAATATTGTAAGGCACAGATTGACTAAATTATTGATGCAACGTAACACCCCTTATAATCTTCAATACCAGTATGCATTAAATTAATACTAACATCTAACCATATATCACCTCCCATTTTCGACCATCTTTTGCAAAACAACCAGTCTTCTGAAAAATAGTGTCCATCTTCTACACCACAATCAAATAATGCATAGGCATTATTGTTTTCATCTCCACGTAAGAAATTGACATCATCTACATATTTAGTCGATGGAAATGCTTTCATCATTTTTTCAAATACGCTGCGCTGAATCATCATAAACCCAGTTGCTAAATGTCTCACTTTAGTAAGGTTTCCATATATTTCAAGGGAATCACTTAGGTAATTGATATTATATCGAAGCAAATTGTATTGCAACATGGTTTTGTCATCGATTATATTACTTAGTATAGGATGTGCGTTTTTTTTATCTATACCGGATTTCATATTAGCAGGGTCAAAATTACCATCCTTGTTCAAAAATTTTTCCCAATTGTAATTTTTCAAAGGATATGCGCCTCCTACGATTGGTTTGTCTGCTATGATTAATTTTAATATATCAAATGGATTCCATGTTATATCATTGTCTATAAACAAAACATGTGTAGCATGCGGATCAGTCATTGCTTTTGCCACTAAATTGTTACGGGCCCGAGAGACTAAACTGTCATTCTTGCAAAATTCAATGACTAATGGGAAATTCAATTGTTTGAATAAATCCACTGTTTTTAAAATACAATCTACGTAATTTACGTAGCATAGACTGGCGAAACAGGGTGTCAATATATACAGTTTCGGATTGTATTTTATTACATATTCACGAATTTTATCTTCTAGTGATATATCGGATTGCTTTATTGTGGTCATTATAAATACTAAACTTATTTAGTGTTTATATTGTTTTTATGTACTTGTAAAATTACGACAACAGCAGGATTTGAACCTGCGCACTCATAGAGTAATAGATTTCTAGTCTATCTCCTTAACCGCTCGGACATGTTGCCTGATGGTCTTACTGAGATTCGAACTCAGGCTGTCTGATTCAAAGTCAGAAGTCCTAACCACTAGACTATAAGACCTTTTTCATTATTCTGTTTAGGTTTTATACGGTTTTATGGATTTTTATTTTTCCAAAATTTTTTATTTATGATCTATTTTACGTTTTTAAAACGTATTTAGGCAGTTGCAGCAGCCTTCTTGGTAGTGAAGTGGTGCTTCATGTATTTTTGAAGATTGAAATAAGTTAATTCTTCACCAGCCTTGACATTTAGAAGAACAGTTAATTTATTGTCAGGATGGATGATTCTACCGTTGTTTTCATCCTTAAGATTGTTTGCATTGATGTAGGCATTTATTTCCCTACTTACATCAGTGCGGGCCATTTCAGTTCCAGCACTTTTTCCTAAGAAGACAGCAAGTTCATCACTGATAGGGGCTGGCTTGGTGAAACCAGAAGGAGCTCTGTTTCCAGAGGAGTTCTTCTTTCTTTTGGATGATGATTTTTCAGCAGCTTTTAGTGTGCGAACAACAATCTTCTCAAGGGTCTTGTAATCACTTCTTACAGTGGATTGTAAGTTAGATACTTGTTGAAGCTTAGCGCCGTATTCAGCTAATTTGTCGAAAATAGTAGATTCGGTAGATTCAGTGGCGACTTGCTCTGGTTCTGGGGCAGGAGCAGCAACAACTGGCGCAGCTTCAACCTTGGCAGCAGCGGCGGCTTTCTTGGTCTTCTTTGGGGCGGCGGCCTCTACAACGACGTTTTCAACAGGAGCAGGGGCAACAGGAGCGACAGTTTGCTTTTCGGCTTTAGTAGTTCTTACCATTCTATGCAGGTATATACTATAATATGTTTCTTTTTTAAGTTATTTAACGCAAATATATATTTGTATAATAATTATAACTCGGTAACAGCAGTATTCTTTTTCCTAAATATACTTTTTCCTAAATAATTATCTTTCTAAAAAATATCGGTGAACATATCCAAGATAACACTTTTTTGATTAATATAATAATGATTCATACAACCACATCATACTTTGTCTCGCTGCTGTAGAAACAATCGTTAATGCTGATAGTACATGCAATGCCCCTAATTTTCGATATTCTATGTCAATCCCTGTATAAATCATATGTTCCATCGCGTTCAAACACATTTTTTTTATATGGTCATGTTCTACCATTATTGAATTGCGAATAAGATAATTATTCCTAAATGGGTCGGTTATGCTACATATATTTCGTTTTGTTTCATTTGACAATTGACCTCTATAAATCCATATATCTTGTAAATAACGATAGTATCTAAAATAAGAATTTGTTGTCATATTATTAAACCATGAAGCATCTGTATAATTACCTAATTGGTCTATTTCCATAAATAATTCTTGCACTCTTATAATCAAAGGTTTTTCTTGTATTATTCGCATTCTTTCGATAAGTTCTCTATTCCCTAAATTTGAAAATGAACTATGGATTACAGCATTGGTATGTATTGTTTCAGATATTGGATTCGCATTGTAATTTGCAATTCCTGCATTATTTTCAGTCGATTTTCCAGTTTCTTCTCCTTGCAACGATGCAAATAATATTTTTTTTAATTTATGCAAACTTACTATTTGATTCATCATTTTTACATCCATATTTTCTCTATTATAAGGATTTGTCAGTTTTCCTTTTTGCTTCAAAAGTGAAATCAGAGAACTTAATGAGAATCCATATATAAAACCACTTGAATCTTGATAACTAAAGAAATCATGAAATGGAATTTCATCGAGCGGGTCTAATGTTATAAAATCGGTATCGTTCACGCATTTTTTAATATTTTTGAATCCCAGACCTCGCATCACAAAAGAATGTCTTACCATATATCCTCTAAATATTTTTTGAATGAGAGAACTTGCATAAGATTCCAAGAAAAACTGTTTTACACGTGTTATCAAAACAGGTTTTGTTCCAGAAATATGTAATTTATTTTTTCTAGCAATGTCTTTTAGTTGCACTAATTTTAATTTTGATATATCCATTTTGTTTTTATAAAAATCTATATAGGATAATATTTCATTTTCGGGTTGTAATGGCTTTGAGAACACGTTCATAATAAATAATATAAATCACTATTATTTATATATTTTGCGAAGACAATATAACATAATTACTATAACACTGAAAAATCAATAGTTTTTTGAAAAAACGTGCATAAAATTGATTCTGCCTCCAATTGTCATAAAATAAGGCATTCGCTCAACAAGCAACTTATTATTATCTAACTCGAACAAAGCAAACTCAAAACTAACTTACAAAACTAACTAACTAATCGAAAATGGCAAAACCAGTCGTATTAAACGTAAATGAATGGGATCCTAAGGCTATTAAATACATGGCTCCTAAAGTCAATGACCGTGGAGGAAAGTCAATCAACATTATCAGTAAACAATCGAATCGCTCTCTACATATTTCAACTCCATTATTAATGACATGGGGTATTGCAGATTTTGTTGACGATAAAGGTGAATCTGATGGTAAATTCAGTATGTCGCTAAACTTTCCAAATGGTGAATACTCAACTGCAGCTACTAACAGCTTTTTACAAAAATTGAAGGACTTTGAAAATCAAATTTTAGATGATGCTGTCGTGAATAGTGAAATCTGGTGGGGTGAAGAAATGTCTAGAGAAGTTGCTAAACATACATTCTTCCCCTTCTTGAAATATTCTAAAAACAAGGATACGAAGAAAATCGATTTAACAAAACCGCCATCGATTCGTGCAAAAGTTCCCAATTATGATGGAAGATGGGCTGTTGAAATTTATGATACTAAATCCAATCTAATCTTTCCATGCACAGATGGTAATTTAACACCAGTTGATTTTGTTCCAAAACAATCACAAGTTGCATGTGTATTACAATGCGGTGGTATCTGGATCGGTGGTAAAGGATGGGGATTAACATGGAAACTCATTCAATGTGTTGTAAAACCACGCGAAGTAGTAAGTGTCTATGGCAAGTGTCATATTGAATTATCCACCGAAGAACGTGATACTATTGAAACACAAGAAATCGTAGACGAAGAAGCCGAAATAGAAGAAGCACCACCTGCAAAAGTTCAAGAGCCAGCTTCGACTGTTGTTGAAGATAGTGATGACGAAGAAGAACAAGCACCAAGTGAACCAGAACCAGTCAAAGTCGAAGAAGTAAAACCAGCAACGGCACCAGCACCAGTTGTCAAAAAAGTTGTCAAAAAGGCAGTAACTCCAGTCACAGAACCTGAACCACAAGAAGAAGCAAAGCCAGCAGTTAAAAAGGTAGTCAAAAAGAAGGCAACATAAAAATACTATAAAAAAACAAATTAGTTAGACATCACATTTTTATAACTCTGTAAATTATAACTAAATCTCTTTTTTATGGTAACGTGCTGTTTTTATTCTGGTTTTGTATTTTTAATGAATTCCGGATTAGCTGGAATACATAACTATTATTTTTATTCGGTGTTATTTTTCACGTTGTTTACAACGTCTTTGATTGTTCATTCGAATACAAATCCATACACCATTGCAATAGATAAAATTGCTATTTTTGCAATCGTATTTTACGGTGGAAAAATGTTCATCGAAAAATGCCTAGCAAAAAAAAATCATTGTTTTTTTGATGTGTATCGAATGATCTTTATAATATCAACATTTTTGTCCACTATTTATTTGTATTATTATGGATTTTTACATAAAAAATATTGTTATCATCCAGAAACTACCATCGCTAATATATATCATAGTTTGTTGCATTTGTTCTCATTCATTGGACACAGTCTAATCATAACCATGTAAAAAAAGAATTATTTATAATTTACAAAAATAATAATCTATTATACTAAAGCTAAAATAATTTTACACTAATATCACGTAGAAACTCTTCAGCGTATCTCTGATTTTCATCTCGCACAGCTTTCGATGGAGCATAGCAACGAGTGTCCTTGTAGTTTCGCTTACGTTCTTTTCTATTGTCTGTGATGTTTGGATGTAATTTAGAATCTACAAATAAATGTTCAAATCTTTCTCTGTTTTTGCTGTATGCACTTACCTTCCATTGAGTATTCATTTCATCGGATTGAATAGTCAATGGTTTACCTGATTCAAGTATGTATCGAGTAGCCTTTGTTTCGTCCATATACCATTGTTCATAAACTATAATTGCATTGTTTGTTTCATTTCTAGGTTTTACCATAATATCTTGTATAATACCAAATCCATAACTGTCGAAAATTTTCCATAGCAGTTGTTTAGAAACATTCTTTGAAATGTTTTTTACAAAAAGGTGAGGAGCAAATGTGGTGTTCATTGTTACTTATTTTTTAATATTGTATAAATAATATTAAAAAAAGCCTTTCAATTTTATAAATTTTTTGTAATTATATTATAAAATGCCAAAAAAAAAAGCAAAAAATATTACGAAGAAAAATACTACGCCAGAAGCACCACCTGCAAAAAATAATACTGAAATAAAAGGCGTTCAAGGACATGGTAAAGTATGGGAAAATCAGATTATATCTGTTATAGTTTCACCATCTCAACATGAAGAGGCATATAATCAACCATATACTGCTCTACATGATATACCAAAACATTTGAATAATAAAAATCCAGGCGTTCATGTAAGTATAAAAGCTACTGGAAGAAATGCGATCGATTTCGGCGATGCACTTCGCACTATACGTAATTTACAAAAAGAGGATTCTCCAGTGGAAGCCATCGTAGTAAAATATAAACAAAAAGGTGATCAAAAAATACCAGAAAATGTTATACGTATAGATTTGACAAAAGGTAAAACTGAATTATTAGGCAATCTTGATGAAGAAGAATTATTAGCAAAGGTTACTGAACTTGATAGAATGGTGAAAACAAGAGATCCCGAATATTCACAAAAGTATAAACATTTGAAAAAAATAATGAAAGATACAGGTGCAGCTCTTTCTTTAGCACCAAAAGTAGCGAATCCTGCAAAAAAACGCGCGGGTAGATTACAAATAAATTTGCCAAATATAACAACATTTACTAAAACGAATCCTCATTTAGTAATAGAAGATAAAACATGCAAAGTATATGATGAAGACTGTTTGTCTATTATAGAATCGGGTCGTAGAATTTTAAACAAAAAAAATAAAGATGCATGAACCATATTACAAACGTCGATTGAATTCCACAATCAATTCTTGCTTGCTGATCGATCGAGGACCCACTGTATTATTATGTGCAAATTCAGCTGATTTTAATTTTTCCATGTTCTCACATACCAATCGATTATTTGTAAATTTTATAAAATAATGGGATTGCACGCTTTTTTCTGAAGTATTTGTATCTATTTTACCAGCATATACTCCCACGCGCCGCACTGAAATATCCGGCGCTGCATTTTTATCAACAAACACAAAACAACGAGGCTCCGACTTTTCTGCAACCACTCGATCTACCGATTTTCTTTCCCATATTTGAAAAACTGAATCCACCCCATATTCTTCGCCATTTACTAAAAACGATTTATCTGGCAAATCCATTTCAAAAACCATATGAAAACATAGCGGGAACGTTTTCTTCAAACTGTCTTTTTTAAAACTTTTCGGTAAAATAAAAGCAATTGTATTACAAAATTCGCACGATTTTTTTATGAATTTGATTGCCATCGATGCTTGGCGACCAAAGGGAGGATTACCTATTATATGTATCGCCCTAGGTTCTCTCGTTTTGAAAGTATTCGGATCCACCATCAAATAATCTTGTTTTATAATTTCGCGGTTATCGGGTTCTATATCATAAAATATGTAATTGCACGACAATGTTTTTATTCCTGGAATAAATGCCCCATTTCCAGCACTCGGTTCTATGATCAAATCGTTTCTACCAATTTCAACGTGTTGGTTTACAATATTCAAACACAATTCAACAACCGATGTTTTTGTGTAATATTTATCGATTGTATTACGCCGCAATCCTTTTCTTTGCATGTTTTCCATTTTATGTTTATATTAATAATATTATGTAGATATTATTAAATCAATTTTACACCTTTTCTCATTCAAACGCCCATAATGGGCGTGTAATTTAGTGATAAAAGTAGTCACCTTTGCGCATCTTAATGCGAAAAGGTGTAGAATACTATTATAATATAGCAACGAAAAACAATTATTATTTGTATATTTCATTCTATATCTAAATGTATAACAACGTCACTTTTGTTTGATATATCATATATGTTCTCCATATTGATATTTGAAATACCTTGTCGACAAAGAACAATCGTTTGATGTTTTCTTAGATACAATTGATCTGTGTTAAAACACAACCGTTTTTTACCTAAATAAAACTCCACCACTGGTTGATCCCATAATTCATGCACTCCATACGACAATTCGACATGTATATTATTTTTTTCATCAATTCTTACATTATCTGGTAATACTGGTATATTTTTCACATACAAATCGCACCCTGAATTATCATAGACTAATTCATGATGCCATAATGGAATCAAAAACGTCCCACCCTTTTCCACCATTTTATATAAATTGTTCTCCCACAAATCATCTAAAAAAGGATTGAGTATAATACATTCATCCTTTTGTATTTTATTCACTAGAATCTCGTCAACTGATTTTAAAAATCCCTCCGAAAAATGAAACACATCCCTATACATATTGAATAATTCATGAATTTTTACGAGAACATTTTTATCCAGTTTTTCTAAAAGGTCTAGTGCCTTCGCTTCGCAACATTCCACGATCTTGGTCAATATCATTTGAAATACTTTGTTTTGCATAAGGTTCTCACCAGATGCATGCAATGTTTGTTTCAGAAAAGAAAACAAATCGGATTCATAATTTGAATTTTCAAAAATATCTATGTGCTTGTTATTATCTAAATAATGATACGCTTCATTTATCAATAAAAATTCCCCCGTAGCATTTGCACCCTTGTTTTTGTCCGGATGATACTGCAATGCTTTGCGTCGATATTGTTTTTTCAAAACCTCTTTGTTCAATGGATTTCGGTGGTCGATAGGAATATCTAATATAACACATGCTTTTGTAAAATTCATTTTGTCTGATTTTTCTGTATAATAGTTATTATATAAAAGAAAATACTCTCTAAATGGTAAATCGGACGATAATTGTTATTGAAATATTTCAAAAATACATGCGATTTATTCATCAATGATAGAACATCGTCTTTTGATAACATTTTTCTTTGAATAAAATAATAGATGACATACCATAAACATTCAGGTACATCTAAATTATATACTAATATATCGTATATAGTGTCGCGGAATTGAGTAAACGATAATTTTTTGTATTGCAACATTTCTTGAATAATACTATTGCATATTGTATTGAAATTGTCGCGCGGTATTTGAGAACCATCATTCATCAAACTAAATGATTCCGTTTCTTTTATATTAACAATATAGGCAGGGTCAATGCAATCCATAATCGCTTTTATTCGGCGCTTTGTTTTTGATTTGATCGGCTGGTTTTCGGACATAAAAAAATGTGTTCTCGTGACACTACGTTCATCTGTATTTCCTTTTTTTTCATAAATTAATGGATTAATACGCTGTAAATATCCTTCCGTCATATTTTTTGGATTGAATTCTTCACGAACATCCGAATCAATAATGCGATTGACATATTTTGATTTGTCTGGACGTTTGACGCCTATTATCTTGAAACAATTCAATATATTTTTAGGCAAAAAACTGACATGTTCGGTTATCAAAACGAATTTTATCTGTATGGGCGATGTATAATGATTGTAGTGTTGAATATAACTATAAAAAATGTCTAATAACTCATTGTGTATCATGTGGAAATTTTTGCATACGATGATTCCGGTTTTTTCGGTCTTCATGGATACTATGTCCACGATTTGTAAAAATATTTCGTGCCATAGTGTTTTTGAATTGCATCCTAATAATGACATGTCAATTTCATAATGTATATCACTAATATGATAAATATATGTTATTTTATCCGTTTGACACGTTATTTTTTTGTCATATTTTAATTTACTCGGACTGTATTTTTTAAAAAAATAGAGAACCTGTGAATATTTACCAGAACCAGTCGGTCCAAAAACAATCAAATTCCCAAAATCGATTCGATCTTTCGGGAAATTGTCATATATTTTCAATAATTCGGGATGCATGTTGCATTGCTCCACGGAATGAATATATTCTTCGTAATGTGTTTCATAATATTTCATGGTATTCTCTTTTTAATCTATAGAGAACTCATATTTATTATTTATACGTATTACCCTATAAATAATATTCTTATTATACGTATTGTGAACGCCTCAATTTCGAAAATCTGTCGGACAAGAAAACCATGTATGCTGACAATCCTAGTCCCGCAATACACGTGCTTATTTTCAATATAAATATTAGCATTAGCAATTTAGGTGGCAATGGTTTACCTACAAAATTATAATCGAAAAAATTAGCAGAGCCGGCTTCTCCGAAATAAAACATCGCTAAGAACCATGTGAATGCAATTGTTGTAATGAACATGGTGAAATAAACGCTAGTCTGTTTTTTCGAATTGCTTGACAGTTTTATCTCTTCCTTTTTTTTGTTGAATTTTGAATGGAGACTTTTGAATGTAAATACTACTAATGTTGACGACACTGCATTCAATACCAGTATAGCTGTTATGATAAATGTAATAAGTTGTTCTGATTTTTCGGATAAAAACATATCTTTGATTACAACCATTGAATATACAATATTGATCACATACAATAATGTTATTGCAATTAACGCTGAATTTCTCACATATATAGAAATAAATGCCATTACAAATATTATGAAAAAAATGATATAATTTAGCATCGGGAATCCGTCGCTATAACTACCAGATGACATACTATATTATTATTACATTTTATTTGACAAATATGTTTGCTGTATCCATTGTATTAATGTTTCTGTATCTGTGCTCATATAAGTTGT
>Ga0114979_10003140_pt1 | contig 11111 bp, 12 predicted proteins | sample S_140625_EF_Meta_FD_87315 | JGI IMG/M metagenome (GOLD analysis project Ga0114979, IMG submission 87315) | Freshwater microbial communities from Lake Simoncouche, Canada to study carbon cycling - S_140625_EF_MetaG | ecosystem: Environmental > Aquatic > Freshwater > Lake | place: Lake... | reverse complement strand
GCTGATGGTGACCGCTGAGGCTCGCAAGGAAGACATTGTCTCGGCGGCGCAGTGGGGCGCGTCGGGCTATATCGTCAAACCCTTCACCAAAGCCACGCTCGAGGAAAAGGTTCAGAAAATTCTCGACAAGCAGGCCAAATGAGCGGGCAGGTACTGACCATGAAAGAAGACGACGCTCTTTATCTCAACGTCGGACGCCTCACGCGACAGCTGCACGATGCGCTTCGCGAACTCGGCTACAACCGTGATCTCGAATCGGCAGTGGGCTCCTTGCCCGATGCCCGCTCGCGACTGTCCTACATTTCGCGACTGACCGGTGAAGCGGCCGAGAAGGTACTCAATGGCGTGGATGAGACCAAGCTCGAGCTGGCGAAACTGTCGACGGGTGCGATCGAGATGGCCGATGCATTGCGAAACGATCCGGTGTCGGCGGTGTCTTCCGGAAAGCTGATGGGCTTCCTGGGTGAAGTGGGCCAGTCGGCATCGCGCGCCGATGCGCAGCTGACCGACATCATGCTGGCCCAGGATTTTCACGATCTCACAGGGCAGGTGATCCGCAAGGTGGTCGCGCTGGCGGAATCGCTTGAGACGCAGCTCGTGCAACTGCTGCTTGCCAGCACGCCGCATGACGATACCGATCCGGCTGTTGCGTCGGCTCAGCTGATTGCACCGGTGGCGGTGTCAGCAGACAGCACGGCGCATTGCCCCAGTACTGACGATCTCGATGGTCCGGTCGTCAGCACCGACGGCCGCTCGGATGTGGTCACCGATCAGGCTCAAGTCGACAATCTGCTTGAGTCGCTGGGCTTCTGAGCCCGGCTGGACAGCTCGATATTCGTCGAGCTTTGCAGGCCCTTGCGGCCAACCGCCCATGACCGAAAATCGCCCACGGGGCAGCCGACCGCGGCGAAGAGCCCGGATCAAGCCCTGTTATTCGGGGCTTAGCCTGTGATGATCGGCCGGAGAATCCCCTACAGATTCTCTTTCGGCAATCATGGCGCAAACTTCAGAAGACAGCGACGAACGGCAGTTACCAGCCTCTGAGCGGAAACTGCGCGAGGCGCGCGAAAACGGCCAGATTCCTCGCTCGCGCGAGGCGTCGCACGCGGCTGCGCTGCTGGCAGCAATCGCTACGGTCGCGATGTACGGCCCGCAATACGCCGACCGGGCGTTGGCGCTGGTGCGCAATGGTCTGCATTTTGATCGGGTCGTCACCCGCGAGCCCAAGGCGGCGCTGAGTTTTGCAGCAGCCAGTTTCAATGAAGCCTTCTGGGCCACGCTCCCGCTGCTGCTCGCCCCGGTCCTGGCCGGCGTGTTGGCCACGATGGCGGTCGGCGGTCTGGTCTTCAGCATGAAGGTCGTGGGTCCGAATTTCTCCAAGCTTGATCCGATTGCGGGCATTGCCCGACTGTTTTCCATGGATTCGCTGATCGATGTGAGCAAGCTCGCGGTGATCGCGGCCGCGGTCGGGACGGTCGGCGGCTGCAGTGCCTTAGGGAGCCTCGAACGCTATGCGTCATATGCGGGAATGCCTCTGCCGGCAGCACTGGCCACCGCCGGTGCCGATCTGCGGTCCGGAATGCTTGCTGTGTGCGCGGTGGTGATTACGGTGGCCTTCATCGACGGTCCGCTGCAGATCTGGCGTCATCACACGAAGCTGCGCATGACCGCTCAGGAAGCGAAGGAGGAGTTCCGTCAGTCAGAAGGCGACCCTCACATCAAGGCCAAGGTGCGCCAGCGCCAGCGTGAAATGTCGCGCGGCCGGATGCTGGCTGCTGTGCCATCTGCGAGCGTGATAGTGACCAACCCGACCCACTTCGCCGTGGCACTCAAGTATGACGAGACCGGGATGGCTGCACCGCGTGTGATCGCCAAGGGCGCCGATCTGCTGGCCGCAAGGATTCGCGAAATCGCCGCCGAGTCGGGCGTGCCGATGCTTGAAGCGCCGCCGCTGGCCCGTGCGCTTTTCAAGCATGTCGATCTCGATCAGGAAATTCCGGCGGTGCTCTATTCGGCGGTGGCACAGGTTCTCGCCTGGGTCTACCAGCTGCAGCAGCATCTCGACGGCGGCGGTGCGTTCCCGAGCGAGCCCGGCATTGCGGTCCCGAAAGGGATGGACCCCCAGGAGACTGATCGATGAACACCCGCGTTCAACCGGCATGGCTGCCGTTCCCGATGCCTGCGCTGCGCGCGCTCGGGGCACCGGTGCTGATCGTCATCCTGCTGGCGATGCTGGTGCTGCCCCTGCCGACGTTCATGCTCGACGTGTTCTTCAGCTTCAACATCGCAGTGGCTCTGATCGTGCTGCTCGTGTCGGCATACACCATCAAGCCGCTCGAATTTGCGGCCTTCCCGACGGTGCTGCTGATCACCACCATGCTGCGTCTTGGTCTGAATGTGGCTTCGACCCGGGCGGTGCTGATGTATGGCCATACCGGACCGGATGCCGCTGGCAAGGTGATTGAGGCGTTTGCGCACTTCCTGATCGGTGGCAACTTCGCGGTCGGTCTGATCGTCTTCATGATCCTGACGGTAATCAACTTCGTGGTGGTCACCAAGGGTGCCGGCCGGATTGCCGAGGTGTCGGCACGATTCGCCCTCGATGCGATGCCCGGCAAGCAGATGGCCATCGACGCCGATCTCAATGCCGGCCTGATCGATGAGAAAGAGGCGCGCAAGCGCCGCAAGGAGGTCGCGCAGGAAGCCGACTTCTTCGGTTCGATGGACGGTGCTTCGAAGTTCGTTCGCGGTGACGCGGTGGCAGCCATCCTGATCCTGGTGGTCAATATCATCGGTGGTCTGGCGATCGGGCTGCTGCAGCACAATCTGCCGATCGAGAGGGCGCTCTCCAACTATGTCCTGCTGGCGGTGGGTGATGCGCTGGTCGCGCAAATCCCTTCGCTGATTATTTCACTTGCCGCCGGCCTGATCGTGTCGCGGGTTGGTGACGAAGACGATATCGGAGACCAGGTCGGCAAGCAGCTGTTCTCGACGCCGCTTGCACTCGGACTGACCTCGGGCGTGCTGGCGCTTCTGGGCGTCATACCGGGCATGCCGCATCTGGCCTTTTTGCTGCTGGCGGGTGCCTGCGCCTGGGCGGCCCACTGGATGACCAAGCGCAATGCCGCGCAGGCGGCACTCGCCGCCAAGCCGGAAGAGGCGCCTGTTCAGCCCAATACCGGCGAGGCCAGCTGGGAGGATGTGACACCGGTCGATGTGCTCGGTCTGGAAGTCGGCTATCGGCTGATCCCGATGATCGAGCGCAGTGAAGCCAGCGATCTGCTTACCCGCATCAAGGGTGTGCGCAAGAAGTTCGCGACCGAGATCGGCTTTTTGCCGCCGGCGGTACATATCAAGGACAACCTCGAACTGCGGCCCAATGCGTATCGCGTCACGATCAAGGGTGCGATCGTGGGCGAGGGCGAGTCCTTCCCTGACCGTTGCCTGGCGATCAATCCCGGGCATGCGATGCTGCAGCTCGCCGGCACGGTGACGCAGGATCCGGCTTTCGGACTGCCGGCGATCTGGATTGACGAGGCGCGTCGCGACGAGGCGCAGATGGCGGGTTACACGGTTGTCGATGCAGCCACCGTGATCGCTACCCACCTCAATCATCTGATGGGTGTGCATGCGAGCAAGCTGCTCGGTCGGGTCGAAGCGCAGCAGCTGCTCGATCATCTGGGCAAGTACGCCGGCAAGCTCGCCGAAGAGCTCGTGCCCAAGCAGTTGCCGCTGGCCGTGCTGCAGAAGGTGTTGCAGAACCTGCTCGACGATTCGATTCATATCCGCGATCTGCGCACCATCGTCGAGAGCATGGCCGAGCAGGCGCCGCGATCGCAGGATGCGTCCGAGCTGACACGCGAGGTGAGGGTTGCGCTCGCCCCGGCGATCATCGACCAGATTTATGGGCCGGCACGCGAGCTCGAGGTTATTGCTTTCGATCCCAACCTCGAGAACCTGCTGGCGCAAGCGCTTGCACCGGGTGCGCCAGGTGCGCTCGAACCCGGTGTCGCCGACCTGGTGGTCAAGGCGGCAGCAGATGCCGCCGGTCGCCAGGAAGATGCCGGCATGCCGGCCTGTCTGCTGGTTCCCGATCGAATCCGCGTGCCCGTTGCGCGCTTGCTGAAAAAGGCCGCGCCGCGGCTGCGCGTGCTGGCGCACGCTGAAATCCCTGATACGCACTCGATCCGGATTGGTCGGATCATCGGAGACGCGACATGAACGTGAAGCGATTTGTCGGACGCACCTCGCGCGAAGCCATGCGCAAACTGCGCGATACCTTGGGCCCGGATGCACTCGTGCTCGCCAATCGCCCTTGTGCCGAAGGCATCGAGCTGCTGGCCGCGGTGCCGGACATGCTCAACAGCATCGACGGTTTTGCCGAGCCCTCGGACGCAACCGAGTCCAATGACTTTGCCGATGAGCAGGCAGCGGCGGTGCAGTCCTTGTCGGCACGCGATACGCCTGCGCCGCCGCCGATGAGCACCGTTTCGTTCCAGGACTATGTCCGCCAGCGGCTGCGCGATCGCAGTCGTCAGCCTGCGGCCGAGTCCGAGGCGCCTGCTGCACCGGTCCGGGCGCGTGCACCTGCACCCGTTCCGCAACGCTCTGCCGCGGTGCCGAGTGCGCCGAGCCCAGCAATTGCAACGAGTGCACCGACGTCCGGCTTCGGCTCGGCCGCTGATTCGCTGGGCGCATCGCTCAACGCTGCCACCGCAAAGCGACCGGCGGTGCAGGAGCGGTCTGCCTCGCCGAGTAATCGGCAGGCGAACTCGCCGGTGCCGCCGATCATCGGGCCTGCCCATTCTTCCGAGGCGCTGGTGGCCGAACTCCAGGCACTGAAGGCGATGATCACGAGCCAGTTCGAAGCCATGCGCTGGTTTGATGGCGTTGCCCGTGATCCTGTCCAGGGCCAGATGCTGCGCACCATGGTCGAGAGCGGTTTTTCGCTCAAGCTCGCGCGTTCGCTGGTTTCGCATTTCCCGCCAGACGGCACGTCCGCCCGCGCAGCGCAATGGCTCTCGAAGGTGCTGGCCCGCAATCTGCGTTGCCTGCCCGACTCCGAGACCTTCGAAGCCGGCGGCGTCTATGCCCTGATCGGGCCGACCGGTGTCGGCAAGACCACGACCACCGCCAAGCTCGCCTCACGGCATGTGCTGAAGTACGGTCCGCAATCGGTTGCGCTGATCACGGTCGATACCTATCGACTCGGCGCGCACGACCAGCTGCGTGCATTCGGGCGCATTCTCGGCGTGCCTGTTCACATCGCCCATGACGCGGCAGCGCTCAACGATCTGCTGCGGCTTCGCACCAGTCGCCAGTTGGTGCTGATTGATACGGTCGGTATGGGACATCGCGATGAGCGGATCCGCAATCTGCTTGCCACCCTGTCACGCGAGGAGATCCGTCATGTGGTCGTCGCCAGCAGCGCTGCGCAGGCCGAGACGATCGACGAGTCGCTGCGTGCCTATCAGGCCCGCAAGTCGTATGGCGTGATCTTCACGAAGCTCGACGAGGCGGCCCGCATTGGCGGCGCCCTCGATTGCGCGATCCGTCAGAAGTTGCCGCTTCTGGGTGTCTGCGACGGGCAGCGGGTGCCGGAGGACTGGCATTCGCCGGACCCGCGGACATTGATCGCCCGCGCGCTCAAGGCGAGCCGCTCTAACTGGTTCGGGCTTGAGGAAGAGAGCCTGCCGACGCTCTTCGGTGTCGCCTCAACCCTACAGAGCGAGGCTGCTCATGCTTGAGCGCGGCTTGGATCAGGCGACCGGTTTGCGCCGGTCAATGACCCCTCATGGTGGCCCGGTTCTGCCGGTCGCTGGAGCCGGCGAGCATCCGGCGTTTGTTGCCAGGCTCGCGCAGGCCCTGTGCGACGGCGGACTGCGCGTGGCCCTGGTGAGCGACTTCGATGATGTGCTCGAGCAGATCAAGCGAGGTCAGCTGCGCAGGGATCTGGCGGCGATGCATTCGCTTGAGGTCGGCTCGGGTCTGCAGCGGCTCGGCATCATCAGCGCCAGCGCTGATCTCACGCTGGTGGCGGTCGATGACGCCCGTCTGGCCCGCGGACTGACGATGCGTGCCAGCGAGGCCATCGTTCTCGCGTCATCCGACACACAGGCGATCGCAACCGCCTATGCGCGCATCAAGGCGCTGGTTGGACTCGGGTCGGTCAGGGATGTCTGCACGCTCTTCGACCGAGGCAGTGCCAATGCCGACGTGCGCCTGGGCCATGACCGCCTGGCGCAGACCGCCTGGCGGTTTCTTGGTGTTGATATTGCCTATGGCGGTGCTGCGCCCGACATTTCGATGCCGGGCGGTTATCGCCGTCTGGCTGACGATCTGGCAGACTGGTCGCGAAACCGTAGCGGGCGTTGGGCTGGCCTGCCACACTGATGGCCGGAGAAACGATGTATACCGCGCGAGGAACTCTTGACCGAAGTGCCGCTGTCGAGCGCTATGCGCCGCTCGTGCGTCGGCTTGCCACGCAGATGATTGCCAAGCTTCCGGCCAATGTCGAGCTCGACGATCTGATTCAGGCCGGGATGATCGGTCTGATCGACGCGCTGGCCCGATACGAAACCGGTCATGGGGCGCAATTCGAGACTTTCGCCACCCAGCGCATCCGCGGAGCCATGATCGATGAACTGCGCGGCAGCGACTGGCTGCCGCGATCGGTGCGGCGCAATCAGCGTGCCATCGAGACGGCCGTCAATGCGGTCGAGCAGCGCACCAAACGGCCCGCCACCGAATCCGAAATCGCTGCCCACATGGGCATTGCACTGGCTGCCTATCAGCAGATGCTCGGAGATGCGCATGGCGGGCAGTTGTTCTATATCGATGATTTCGGCGGCAGCGATTCGGAAGAGGGCTATCTCGATCGCCATGTCGGCGACGAGGCATCCGATCCGGCTCGCGTCATGAGTGACGAGCGCTTTCGCGCCTCGCTGGCGACTGCCATCGAAAATCTGCCCGAGCGCGAAAAGCAGGTCATGGGGATGTACTACGAACATGACATGAACCTCAAGGAAATCGGCGCCGTGCTCGGCGTGACCGAATCGCGGGTTTGCCAGATGCACAGTCAGGCAGTGGCCCGCCTGCGCACGAAGCTCAAAGGCTGGTAGGTCGATCTGTCTGCCTCCAAGATGATTTCCGGCTTGATCAGGCGAATGATTCCGAGCGCCGACAGCGCGCCGATGCCGACCCCGGTGTCGACAGCTGACAGCGGGGCGCTCAATGAGATTGCCCGACAGGCCAGTGAACTTGGTCGCGATGCGGCTCAGTTGCATGGCGCAATCGGCGATCTCGCCGCAGACAGCGTGCTGCAGAGCACCGGGATGCGACAGCTTGCCGGCGACATGGAAAGTATCGATACCGCCAACCGAGCGATTTCGGATGCCTCGCTGGCGGGCAACCGATCGGTGCACGAAGCCCGTGAGGCAGTGTCGCAGGTGGCCCGGGGCGTGGTAAGCACGATCGATACGCTTCGGCATGTCTCGTCGGCTGCCGGTGAAATCACGCAGATCGCCCTGCAGACCCGGCTGGTGGCCTTCAACGCATCGGTCGAAGCCAAGCGTGCCGGCGAGGCAGGGCGAGGTTTTGCAGTGGTGGCCGAGGCGGTTCGGGACCTTGCCGGCAAGGTCGAGGACTCTGCAAAGCTGATCATGGGCACGGTTTCGCAGCTCGATCGTCGGGTGGCCGAACTGTCGCGCGAGATCATCGATGACGGCGGACTCAGCAGTCCTTTCCATCGGGCATTACACCGTGCCGAATTGTCGGTCGACCAGATCGCCGTGGCTGCCCGGCACAATGCCGAAACCTGCAGCGCGGTCCTTGATTCGGTCCGACGGCTTGCCAGGCAGATCGAGGGAACCACCGCGTCCCTCGCCGGTGCACAGCACAATGCCACCTCGTTGCTGGGGGTGTCCGAGTCGATGATCGAACTGTCTGCCTCCAGCGGCGTCGAGACCGTCGATTCACCGTATATCGAGCGGGTGCTGCAGGTGGCCGGGCTCATCAGCCAGCGCTTCGAGACCGCACTGGCCGATCGGCTGATCGATCTCATCGACCTCTTCGACGAGGCGTATGTCCCGGTTCCCGGATCCAATCCGCTTCAGTACACCACCCGCTTCCTCAGTCTGACCGATCGCTTCTTGCCCGAGTTGCAGGAGCCGGTCGTGATGTCTTTGCCCAAGGTGGTTTTTTGCGCAGCGGTCGACCGCAATGGCTATCTGCCGACGCACAACCGAGCTTTTTCAAAGCCACAGGGCTCCGACCCGGTCTGGAACGCTGCCAATTGCCGCAACAGACGGATTTTCAATGATCGGACCGGCCTGGCGGCGGGTCGCAATACCCGGCGGTTTCTGCTGCAGACCTACCGTCGCGACATGGGCGGCGGCCAGTATGTGCTGATGAAGGACCTCTCGGCACCGATCACGGTGCAGGCCCGTCATTGGGGTGCGCTGCGGATCGCCTATCAGTTCTGAGAATCGGGTGGATGAATCAGGCGGCATCGCCGCGCGCTTCAGATCTCAGGCAGCGTAGCCGCGCGACGGACCTGTGCGGCGGGTCATCGACCCGGCTGCGTTGTAGACACCGGGCGCTTGGCCGACGCTCATGGTGGCAAGCGCCCTGGCGGCTTGTGCTTCGCCGCGCGCAGCAAGGCCGGCATTGACCGCGGCCGTGCGCAGTGCGCTTCTGAGCCGGTTGACCGAGTTGCCCTTTGCTGCATCACGCTGCCAGCCGGGATTGTTCAGCAGCGCATGAATCTTTGCATGGGCGCCCTGCAGCGCACCGAGGTCACCCGAGACGATGGCCTCACGCTGCGTATGAAGCAATTGCTCAAGCGCATTCAGTGCCCTTTCTCCGGCTCCCGGATTGGCGCCTGATGCGGCTGGCATGCTCACGCGCGCTGTGCCCCTGGGCCGGTAATGCCCAGCATCTGACTGGCGTTGTCGATCAGTTCATTGGCAACGCGCCTGGCATCGACCGGGAAGCGGCCTTCTGCGATCGCGGCTCTGATCTGGTCCACTTTCTTTTCGTCGAAGGGCACGGTACCGGCGTTGACGACGGTGCTGGTCGCCGCACTCGACAGAGAAATCCGATCGACTGCAGTCGGCTCCGAAACCGGGCTGGTCGTGGCGCCCGACCGAAGGGCAGGAGCCTGCTCCACGTTTCCGGTGACGCTGCCAACCATCGGCGACTGACTGCTAACTGGCTTGATGTCCATGGTGTTCTCCTTAAGGGACGGCGCAATAACCGTCTCTTGGGGTGATTATCGGCCCCGAATTTCGCGACTTGAGTCCGATAAACGCAACATACCCGACACATCGATGCATTTTTCGTGAATTAGATCCGGATTTCGACCGTCCGTCCGCGCAAGGTGCCGACAACGATGCGGCCGTTATCGGTGCGTACCCGGATCGGTTGACCCTCCGAACCCGCGCCAAGTGCCTGGCCTTCACCCTGGATTACGAAGCCCAGGCCGATCATTTCGATCTTCAAGGGATCGCCCGAAGCCACGGTCTGGGCCATGCGCAACTGGTCGGTTCGGATAACTTGCCCTGCAGCGACCGCACGGGTCAATGTCCGGCCGACGAGCTGCGCCGGATCGGTGACCGGCGTACCTTGTTCACGGCTCAATTCGGTGTCGATGACCTGCAGGCTGCTCAGGGACGGGCTCACGCCTGCGGCCAGGGGCTCGGTGGCCACTACTGCCGGGCCGAAGACTGACACCGTGATCGGCAGCGAGACCGCCCAGTTCGCCCCCGACAGGCAGCGCACGCCGATCGACGTGCGCCCCCACAGGCGGGTACCCGGCAGGAGATAGGGCTCGATCTGTCCGCAGGGCGCGAGTTGCAGTCGGGGGTCCAGTGAGCCGACCGTTATTTCGACGCGCCCCTTGCCGGTGGGCATCTGCTGTTCGATGAAGGTCTTGACGCCATCGGTTGCGGTTTGCGCGAGTGCCGTACCCCAGACAGCACAAAGCAGACCGATGACCGCGCCCAGCCGGGCTGCGGACGAAAGACGCGATGACGACGCTGATCGATAAGGATTCATGTGCATGAACTGAGCCAATTTCGGATGAGGACACATTAATGGGTCGGGCTGCGCCGACTCGGTCCGATAAACGTCACCGACTCCCCGCTTTTCGGTGCTTAAGTTTCTTGCCCGGGGGCGACTATTGACCGTATGAGGTTTCCCCGGAGTTCAATGTCATGCCCGCTCGTCTGACCGAGTCCATCGATTTTCACGGCAGTGCGCTGATGTTGCGCGCCGAGCGCCAGAAGGTCCTGGCCGGCAACATCGCGAACGCCGATACCCCGGGTTTTTCAGCGCGTGATTTCGATTTCAGGGCCGCTCTGGCAGATGCCACCGGCGCGCAGTCGGGTCCGGCGATGGCCAGACCGGCGGCGTCGGCCTTTGTCGTGTCGACCACTCATATCGGTCACGTATCTGGCACCGGCACGGCCAACACCGGTAACAGCCGGATCGATTCGACTGCCATGAAGTATCGCAGTGCCGAGCAGCCCAGCCTCGACGGCAACAGTGTCGATCTCGACCGCGAGCGAGCCAACTTCGCGGACAACGCCCTTCGCTATGAAGCGGCCCTGCGGTTCATCAACGGCTCGGTGCGGAACCTGCTGTCCGCAATCCGGGGCGATTGACGCCTTAGTGCTTCAGGAGAAACACCATGTCGATGATGAAAATCTTCAATATTTCGGGCAGCGCGATCTCGGCGCAGAGCCAGCGTCTGAATGTCGTGGCCAGCAACATGGCCAATGCCGAATCGCTTGCCGGACCCGATGGCCAGACCTACAAATCGCGCCAGGTGGTTTTTCAGGCCGAGCCGACAAAAGACGGTGGCTCCGGCGTGAAAGTCTCGTCGATCATCGAAGACAGTGCCCCGGCAAAGCGCGTCTATGAGCCCGGCCATCCGATGGCTGATCGCGAGGGCTTCATCACCCAGTCGAACGTGAATGTCGTCGAGGAGATGGTCAACATGATGTCGGCCTCGCGCTCCTATCAGAACAACATCGAAGTCATGAATACCGCTCGCCAGCTGCTGCAAAAGACGCTGCAGCTCGGTCAGTCCTAAGTCGCCCAGGGCGCAG
>Ga0114979_10003138_pt1 | contig 11114 bp, 8 predicted proteins | sample S_140625_EF_Meta_FD_87315 | JGI IMG/M metagenome (GOLD analysis project Ga0114979, IMG submission 87315) | Freshwater microbial communities from Lake Simoncouche, Canada to study carbon cycling - S_140625_EF_MetaG | ecosystem: Environmental > Aquatic > Freshwater > Lake | place: Lake... | reverse complement strand
CCGGTTGCCCCTGTTGGACCAACTACACCGGTTGCCCCAGTTGATCCTGTTGCTCCGGTAGAGCCTTTATCTCCAGCATCCCCTGTTCTTGCAAAAGTAACACTTACTGATGTGTTATTAGTAAATGTATTTGAACCAGATAAAAAACTGATAGGTACGTGATAATGATCTGTTTCAACATTATGTGAACCTACAATAGCAAATAATGCAAAATTATTTGCTAATATTTTGTCGGTTATTTTAAAATGCCCTTTTATACTGGATGTAGAATCATCTATAGTATTTAAAAATGTTCTAGCATCTATATTATAAGAAGCATAAAACGAAATATACAAATTAGATGCGGATGATATATTAATATTATCAAATCTAACTATAGCATTACCTAATAATCCGCTTGCATGACTTGTATTAGATTCATATGTATAATCAAAAGCAGCACCACCAAATGATCCTGCAGGTCCTGTAGCTCCAGCTAATCCTGTAGCGCCTGTTGCACCTACGCCCGTTGACCCTGTAGAACCTTGTATACCAGTCGAACCTGTTGGACCAACCACACCTGTTGCCCCAGTCGAACCTGTTGGACCAACCACACCTGTTGCCCCAGTTGACCCTGTAGAACCTTGAATACCCGTTGCCCCAGTTGATCCTGTCGGCCCGACTATACCTGTTGCGCCAGTTGTACCTTGTGGGCCAGTTGAGCCTTGAATACCCGTTGCCCCAGTTGATCCTGTTGGTCCAACTACACCTGTTGCGCCAGTTGTACCCTGTGGGCCAGTTGCACCTTGAATACCTGTAGCACCTTGAATGCCTGTTGCGCCTTGAACACCGGTTGCGCCAGTTGTACCTTGTGGACCAGTTGAACCTTGAATACCTGTAGCACCTTGAATGCCTGTTGCACCCGTTGTACCTTGTGGGCCGGTTGAACCTTGAATACCTGTCGCACCAGTTGATCCTGTAGGTCCAACTAAGCCGGTTGCTCCTGTTAATCCTGTTGTCCCGGTTGTTCCCTGTGGACCAGTTGAGCCCGTAGAGCCGGTAGGTCCGATTACGCCGGTTGCTCCTGTTGTACCTGTCAATCCTCGCGGACCTGTTGCTCCAGCTGCCCCGGTAGTACCATCCAATCCGCTAGAACCAGTTGCACCTACTATCGTTAGTCCTGCAGGTCCTGTAGCACCAGTTATACCTGTAGCACCTGTGGCACCAAATGCTGCTTCTACTAAACTTACATTTCCTACAAATGAATCCTCAGGAAATATAATTTGACCAGCTGCTCCTGCAGAAATTGTGGAATTACCAATATATAATGTATTACCGGTTAGATATAAATCCTTAAATCGTAGTGTAGGAGATCCTAAACTATATTCGGCATCTTTAATAGGTATAACATTGGCTACGGTTAATAGATGTTTGTCCATTGTTACCGTAGGTTTAGCGTAATTTGTTACGCCAGGATTTACTGCAATTGCACCCTCAAATAAACGAATAACTACATTCGGTGAAGTTTTATATGCTTCAACATCATAAACATATCGTTGTCTATCTAAAAACGCGGTTGTGTCTGATTGCAGATTGATTCTTATATTTGCGGTAGTAGAATTAACTAAGGAAACGTTTAAGTCTATCGCTTGCATAGACTTGTAAGAATCTCTAATTCTCCCGCGAAGAGAATAGCCCGTCAAATCAATAGGTCGTTTGAGATTATCTAGATAATATACATATGTGTCAAAGGTTGCCCCTTGATCTATTGATAAATCTTTTATTGTTGACATTATGGGCCCTTTCCCCTTTTATTCTGTGGGGCTATTTAAGTTAAAACCATTTTTCTCAAGCTCTGCATAAATTGCATCATATAGTGCATCCGTGATAGTATCAAACTTATCATATAGTTTTAGATTCAATCTATCTTTTAATCTTTCTATTGAACCAATGTTCTCATAAATTTCCAAAGATACGATTGTAGAACTTTCTGGAAAGTTGGTAACCAAACTTACAATTTTAATATTCATTTAAATCTCCCGTAATAAATTTTTGCATCAATTGATATTGCATCGTTTCCATTAACTCCGCCACCTATAAAATTTTGTTGGACGTTTAAAATTAAAGATCCTTCGTTAGTTATGGGATCTTTATCTGTTGGTCTAACATCAAGAATTGTAGACCCCGAAAAGGTGCCGCTACCAGAATCGGTTAATAATCGAAGCATGATTGAACCACCCCCGCATGTCCATGTCCCTGCAGTATCTGCAGCGCCGCCTCGTATTCTAAAAAATGATAGAACAAAAGAATCCTGCAATTGTATATATGGTGCTGTCACTAATACATATTTTTCAACATATGCGGAAGATACGCCACCAGCAATAGGTATATTAAAATTATTAAAAAATGTAGATATAATTATATGCGGAAATCTTCTTGTAGTAGTAAATTTAGTATTACCTGCAGTATCTGTAATAAGAAAATCGGAACTTGATAAATCAATCATTAATTCACTCCTATGCCTACATATACTGGTTCTGTGGTCAATTCGCCATTAAGCACATATTTTTCTGTAGTATATCTATAGGTTAATTGATTTTGAAATCCGGATATTGTACCAAACTGTGGCCATAATAAAGTATCTCCTGTTAATACAATATTGTCGCTTCTTTGATCTAATAAAACACCTGCAGGTGCAGTAACACCTGACCCAGCTGTTAATGCCGCAAACGCAGGATTAGTGTCATCTACTTCTATAGCATATCCCAACACTCCGATATTTACCCATGCATAAGTAGTTGTTGTTATTTTTTGATAGGACCATGCTCCATATGGACCTAATTGTCTGATGGTGCCATCAAACTTTGTACTTGCACAAAAGAAACTAAATGTTCCCGTAACTAAAGGAGCTCTATCTATAAGTAAAAGTGCGACTCCTGGAGTTGGAGATAATGTGGCAGAATATGTCCAACCGTGATTATAAACAAATGGTCTATATTCTAGATATCCCGGAGAAGGAGTAGACGTATTAAATATGGTTGCGGGTCTTCTCCCCATAGTTGTACTAGGAGGATTTGCTAATTTTGTATATACCGGATTTAGGGGTATATTCAATTCTTTTTGATACAAGTATTTATTTCTCGTATCAAAAATATCAGTAATCGTTACTTGTGTAGAATCAATATTTAGGACTGACATATTATAACGGTGTACCCGCTCCAAACATATAAAGTTTATACGTCTTAGACAATTGAGGTAATGAATTTTGTCTCACAAAATGTCTCTCTGTAATATAAAACGAACTTGCATCTACTGAAAGATACGTTATTCTAAAAGATGTATTATCCACGTTCTGTGCAAATACATTCCCAGCAACCGATCTATTCGTCGCCTGATCTACCAGAATAGCCGCAGGAGTAAATCCTAGACCATGATCAATAACTTTATATCTAGTCGTACCTTGTATAGGAACCAATGAACTATCTTTTCCTTTTTTGCCTGATGGTTGTCTGTTAACATCTCTAAATGGATATGTTAAATTGAAGGTCGCTTCTTTAATAATATTAAGATAATTAAATCTAGTATCAAATCTCATAAGATCAATATTATTTATGGGGTCATATAATGCTTGATCTAAATCATATACTATAATAAAATCTTTTTCAGAATATCCTGCTGTAGATGTAGGTAAAAATCTTAAAGGAAATGATGTTACGTTGTAAATATATTGTGCCAGATCATCTGAAGCGTATGCTCCAACAAATTTTGAATTGATAAATCCTCTAGCAGTCGGTGCCTTATATGTCCATATCCCATTTATAATTTGATATAATCGCCCAACATAGTTCATAATCTGTTGATTTGTGCCGTATGCATCGGTATAATTTATGTATATACTAACACTGGGTGGCGGCGGAAAGGTTTCAAAAATTGAAACCGCAACCGTATCCTGTTGTGGAATTTTTCCGGCAAAAAATACGTTAGACATTGATATTATCCTTGTGCCTGTATATTGCGCTTACTCTAAACTTATATGAATTTTTAAATTCTTCTATTGTAGATAATTTTCCTGTCATATGGTGCAGGATTTTATTATCGCCTAAGTATATAGCACCGTGATTCGGTACTTGACTATTTAGCTTCATAAGTAAAATGTCATTTTTCTTTATTTCATATACTTGAACAAAACTATATGTATCGGCATTATCTACATATAAATTTTCTCCTTGGTTCCACCATTCCCAGGAACGTTGTATATTAGTTGGCATAATAACATTAAAAGTTCTTTTGTAATAATCTCTTAAGAGAGTATAACAATCAAAAATTCCATGAATGAAAGGCCTACCTACTAATTCTGCATTTTCAAAATATCTATCAGGAAAAAATACTTCAGATCTATCTCTATTCGAACCTACAGTAACCAGTAATTTTTTGAGTCTATTGATTTCTTCTCTTTCCAAATCGGAGATGTTATAAATGTCAGAATTAGATTTTCTTACAATAATAGCAACGGCATCTTCAGAATATTCTGAAGATAGTTTTAATGCACCCGCATCGTTGATAGCATAAAATTTATTTTCCGGATATGTTTCAATATCCTTAGGTAAGTTGTGTCCCAGCATAATTAATTCGAAATTCTAATAAATCCATTATTTAAATCAATAACCATTTTACCGTTTTGTGACTGTAAAACACCTGCGGTTATTGTGCCCATACTCGAACTAATTGCTGCTAAGTTGTCTGCCTTAATACTTTTGGCATCAATCGCGCCTGCTGCTAATTTGCCTGCAGTTATAGATCCCGCAGCAAGTAAATCGCTGGTAATTGCATTTGCTGCAATTTGATTCGTGCCGATCGCGCCTGTTTGAATTTTTGCTGCAGTAATTGTATTGGCTGCAATTTTTTCTGCAGATATCGCTCCTGCCGCAATTTCTAAAGCAGTAACTGCATTTGCTGCAATTTTGCCGGCAACAATAGCACCTGAGGCAATTTTTGCTGCAGTGACAGCATTTGCTGCTAATTGATCTGTACTAACACTACCCGCGGTAACAGATACTGCAACTACTCCGTTGGATGTTAAAATATCCCATTTAGATTTTGTTGAGTTTAAAATATAGACAACATTATTGACAATAATTAAATCGCCAGCATTAAAGGTTGTTACATTTGTAGGTAGAGTTGCGTATGTTTTAATACCTGCGGTTGCTCCTGCTGCTGCGGTATATGCTGCTATAGTTACCCATGCAGCACCATTAAAAATATACAGATCTGCCCCTGTGCCGGTTTTCTTAAAAATATCGCCTTTTACAGCCTGCGCTACATCTGGTAATGTACCACCCGATGCAACAATTCCGCTAGCAGTAGGTGTTACATATGTATTAAAATCTACCCAGGCTCCGTTCTTAAAGATATAAATTTTATTATCTGCATTATTTACTACGGTTCTTCCTTCGTAGTTATTTGGACTATTTACTGCAGGTAGTGCAGCGACAATCTCTAAACCTGCAGGCGCAGAATATGTAAGTACGGCAGCATATGTTTTCCATTGTCCACTAACATAAAGATATAAGATATTTGTTGATGTTTCATAGAAAGTCTGTCCTTCTACGCCTGTAGCAGGTTTTGTTGCTCCAACAGTAACAGCACCATCCCCTCTGAATCTAACCCAACGGCAATCTGATCCTGCTAATCTTGCAATTCCGGTGTCTGCAGTTAATCCGCGGCCATTGCCGGCAGGATAGCAAGTAAAAATCCAAACGTCTCCGTTATAATAGGATAATCTTCCTTCAAAATTACCCGCAGTAGGTAATGTTGTTTGTACAGGAATACCATTAATAGCATTCACAACGTTACTTACATTGTAAATATTTGTTACGTTTACGATACTGGTAACTTGTGCTAATGCATTTGCATTACCATAAATTTCTCTAATAATAATTGTATTAGATGTGTTAGTGCTTCCGCCACCCCCGCCTCCGCCGCCCGTTCCTACCGTTGCAATTTTAGCATTAACATATTTTTCTGTTGCCAAATTATCGCCATACCAGGTAATGGCTCCGTCATTACTTATGGACAAAGATTCTTGACCATTTAATGCAAAAACAATTTTACCGGAACTTGGCCTAAACATTCCAGTATCTCGATCAATAGACCAAGAGAATCCTGGGATACTTCTACTATCAGAACCAAATGCTAAAAATTGTCCGTTATTATATACCGAAGTAAAATTTTGATTTATTTTATCAAATGCATCTCTTAGGAAATCCCCGGTGCCATCATTGGCAGCGGTTCCTATATTGACATTGGAAAGGTATTGTGTACTTGGCATCTTAGTCTTCCAAATTAATGTGGGCTTTTATTTTTTTTAGCTCTTCTTTTAAACTATTTATTTCTTCTTGAAGGGACAATAATAGTTTGGCGTTTCTTTTTTTCTCTTTATATGCAAATAATTCACCCGTATCAACATTTAATATTGCAGAAGTAAGTGGGTCTTTTGCAAACCCGGGATGACTGTCAATAGGCAATAAATCTATCATAGTAATGCGGTTGCAGTTAAATTTTTAATTTTTGGTAGATATGTTGGATCTTGTGCATAAAACACAACCTTGACTTGATAATACGCAAAGTCCTGATATTGGCTTGTTGTAACTGCTCCCGAGATAACATTATTGGATGTTGAATTATATGTTAAATCTAATAATCTATACGTTTCTGTAGTATATAAATCATCGCTAGTACCAGCAAATGATTTTGTTGTAGGTGAATATAGGGGTAATTTTACAAATGGTCTATCATTAATACCATTTGTTGAAGAATTATCCAATCTAGACAATACTCGACAAAATACTTCTACATCCGTACCTACTTTTCTGTTAACCGATACTTTAACTTCTACACCCGTAGAATCAAAATCTTGTTGCAATCGCACAACCTTACCAATATATCTCGCAGCAGCACTACCATGATATGCATTTAATTCTGACCTAGATAATTCTTCAGTATATGGATAAATTGCATTTTTAAATATTTGGCTTGTTATAAGTTGTTTATCTAAGATTGGTGAAACATCTGCAGATTTGGACGTTAATGTAATTCTTAATTTTGCATCGCCTTCTTTAGATAGTATTTGACGACCCTTAATTTCTGGAGAATCATTAGGATTTAACTTTTGATATGGATTTACTGTTCTTGATCCAGCATTTGTTGTTTGTAATTCATATCCAACATATGCAGTTCCCCCCATAGATATATCCGAACTTAGAATACGAATTTTATTATATTCTAAAGAGTCTGCCGCAGATGTTTGCATTTCAAAAATTGCAGAACCAGTTTTAAACTTTGCCTTTAATACATAAAATGTTAGATCTTCATTTAAATTTGGTTTCCAATCTCCAGTATTTTGAGCTTTAAATAATGATCCTACACCTGCTTGTTTAGATGCATTTGCAGCAGTTGTATCCGTTGGACTAATATTATTTGACAAAATTTCATACTTATCCGATTTTGTCATTAGCGTAATTGCATATTCGCCGGGTAACAAAAATATGGGATGCTGAAAAATAAAAGGAGTAGCCTCTACCGGTGGAGTTTTATTTGTATCATATACCTTAACATCGCTCGAAGCAACTGCCACGAATGACCCAGAAAAATATTCTGTAGATGATGGTTTACCATTATCCATTGGTCTTAATTCTATAGCAATGGGCAATGTATCATCTTTAGCATAAAAGAAAATACCTACACCCAGAACAACTGCACCTAAAGGATATTTTGTTTGATCTATAAAAAATGTTTGTGAAAGAGGATCTATTCTATTAGATGATGCGGTTGCATCAACTCCCGCAGCAGTTACTCCATTTTTACTAATTTCTCCAATTTTTTCCATTCTTCTTAGAGAAACAGTATTGCCTTGTTCTAAATCTGCAAGAGAAATGCCGTGATTATATAGAATGGTTTCTGAAAAGAATTTTGAATTTTCTACACCATCCGGACTATCACAAAAAGTAATTCTTATCTCGCCTGACAGGAATTTATATTGTCCTTGAGTACTAGGTATGTATAGTTGTCCTAATGCAGACCCTACAGCATCTGTATATATTGCTTCGCCTGCTTTTGCTGTAGAATTTAATGGTGCGGTAAATGGTGTAATATTAACACCATTTACATAACTGTAAATTCTAATATTGGGTGGCATTTGTGCCACCCCAAATGCTAATATTTCGGACCCCGAATAAACCGGAGCTCTTGGTCGCGAACTGATTGAACTTGTTTCTAATGCCATTTTTTTATCCTATAATATTACCAACCAAAGGTCTTTGCAATTCCGTTACCCAAATCGTTTACTGCATTTCCTACTGCATTTCCTACACTAGATATAGCATGTCCGATACCCTCTACTATATCGCCACCGTATTTTACCACAACGTATGCTGCTGCTGCAGCAAGCGCAACTGGAGCAGCTGCTGCAAGAGCAGGTCCTAAACTCGCGACCCATGTGCCTGCAGTTGCGGCTGCTACTGAAGAAGATATATAACCTGCTGCAGATGCAATTGCGGATCCTATAACAGGTATACCTGTAATTGCAGTAGCTAAAGAATTTCCTACCCAAGTTGCTGCTGCCCATGCGGCTGTTCCAACATATGAAACTAAAGAAGTTACGCCAGTATATAATCCAGATAATGTTGTTAACGGAGATACGTTTAATATATTAGCTAAAACGGAACCCACTGATTGAAGACCAATCCATGCTGTTGATGCGAATTCACTAAATGCGGTACCTATTGCCGAAATCGTTGTATTGGATAATATAGAATTTATACCCCCAGTAACATAACTTGAAATTAAATCATACGCACTTGCAATTTGTGAACCAATTCCGCTAAACAATGATGATACGCCATCCACACCTTTTATCGCATTTATAAAAGAAAGACCCAAATCTTGCGTTGCCTTCCATGCTACTGCTAATACTCCATCTGCATTAAATCCCAGAATACTGGCCATGTTAGATAAACCATCTCCAGCATAAATTTGTGCAAGCCCTCCTATCAACGATCCTCCGAAGTTTGCCGCAATATATGCCCCTATTGTTTTAAGTGCTACAGTTGATGCAACATACAACACCCCTGCAAGTAATAGGTTAACGAGCCAACTATTCTTTTTACTGATAGTTGCTCTACCTCGACTATCATTAATTGCGCCTGGATTTGCATTAACGTGTCCGTTGGCATTAACCTGGGAAACTAATAATTCTACTTCATATGGCATAGTAATTATATCATCAGAAATAGCAACAGTATCACCATTAACTAACTTAAATTCTGCACCATGAACTGCGGCAGCAGGAAAACATTCTCCAGTATCCGATACAATAGAAACACCAAAGTATCCAGATAATATATCCGAATTATCCAAACTTGAAAAATCTTCTACAAAAATACCAGATTTTAATAGTGTAGCACCGTCGTCTCCAGTAACAATAGATTTTATACTTTGAATTTCCAAATATTGTAATTTAACTGCCTTTTCCAGTTTAACTGCAAGCTCGCCAATTTTTCCTATGTCATTCATAGTGAATCGACGATTATTATTATATATTACTCCTACCTCAAAGGAAGAAACAGTGAATGGAGGGATATTTAAAACCGCAATGCTTAGTTTTGTTATGTCAGTGTTGTTTGTTGGTATTATAGGATTAGATGATTCTGTTCCTGTTTCAACAAAAAACTTTTGTAAAGGAGAACCAAAATTTTGTAAAGTTCTTGTTACATATAATCTATCAACTCTACCAATATAATATTCGATATCAACTTCGGTCAATGCAGTTGAAGAGGGAAATACTGTTTCTGCATAGATTTGATTTGTAGAATTTTCAACTCTTGCTGGTCTAAAATCTAAACAATCTCGTAAGTTATAATCTTTTGCATCGGTTGTAGATTTATATTTCGGTATTGCTTCATATGTAGGATATGATTCTGCAGTAATTGGACCGACCCCAGTATGCGTATAATTGTTATATGATACCAATACATTACCAGGAAGACCAGAACTTGCACCAATATATCTTATACCGCCATGATCATATACTGCATCTCTTGCCCCTGTATCTAAAATATAATTAGATGTACTTTCGGAAGTAATTGCTGACCAGAAATTTGTGTTGGCTAGGGATAAATTTGCTCCATATGATTTTGATACATATGCAGACCCCTGACTTACTACAACATCTCCATAGTTATATGCTGTAGATGGATTCCAAGTGCCCAAAAAGCTACTAACATTTGATAATTTATAAATGCCGTTAAAATTCAATATATCAGATTTACCTAAACTATAGTTCAAATCTGCAACTGTTAGATTTATAATTTTTTCAGATGTTTGTTGAGTTTTCGTTCTAATAGGAATACTATCCGCATCAATTCTTGTAACTAAATCTGCAGTGCCATTGAATCCAGAAACACCCAAATCTATAGTTAATGATTTTGAATTTTCTGAAACAGTAACAGTTCCAGATTCAAAATTCCAAGATCCATATTTTGCAGCACCAGTTGCACCTGTCTTAATTATAAGTGCAAGTGCTGCTCGTGCTGTACTTAAAGGAATAGTACCTGCCCCAAATGGGAAAGATTCGAAGTCGGATAATACTTTAGTATAGACACCTGATACAAAAGATATATTATTGAAAGTTTTATTATAAGATGTTTGTATTTTTCTTAAAGATTTTACATATTGTTTGCTTGTATCAAAAATCAAAGTTTCTGCGGATTGTTTATCAAACGTAATAATATTGTTCGCGGAATCCAATCCACTAGCATCTACTCGTGCACTAAAGAATGGGCTAGCATAGGTTGCGCTTGTTGCATATGATGTATATTGATTAGATACACCAACAATACCTTTAACTTGATTTACGTTAGTAAATCCATCTAAGAATGGGCTTTGATTTAATACTTGTAAAAATACTGCGGTATTAGATGTTACTCTTGTGCGATCTAAATCGCTTTGAAGAGCACTAGTAATAAATGCGGGTTTTATATTTTCGATATTTTTACCTGCATCATTCCACGCTCTCCACCAATTAGCTAAACCATATGCATCAGGTTCTCTATTCAATCCGTAGTATACATTACCTATTG
>Ga0114979_10003137_pt1 | contig 11121 bp, 9 predicted proteins | sample S_140625_EF_Meta_FD_87315 | JGI IMG/M metagenome (GOLD analysis project Ga0114979, IMG submission 87315) | Freshwater microbial communities from Lake Simoncouche, Canada to study carbon cycling - S_140625_EF_MetaG | ecosystem: Environmental > Aquatic > Freshwater > Lake | place: Lake... | reverse complement strand
ATTGATTGCAAAGCATGATATTTCAAGATTTGGAAATGTTGTAAATGGCACAGTAACAGCGGCAACAAGTCCGTATAACAGAGATGAAGAGTCATCAGGAATGATTGACATGTCTGATATCTTAGGTGCAGGCTGGCATATTTTTGTTGACCAATCGCATTCAACAGTAGGCTTGTCTACAGAAGTAGTTGAGCATGGTCAATTGTTGGCAGCGTTTATACCAGCTTCGGTTAGCAATACCGCTGCAACTGCAAACGACACGGTAAGAGTAGTTGCAACTGGTTGTAACACAACTGTTGCATTGGGAACACCAGCAACAGGTGATAATTGTTCTGTAGCAAGTGTTACAAACAATGCACCAGCAACCTTCCCAATTGGAACAACAAATGTATTGTGGACAGTTACAGATGCAAGTGGAAATACAAACACTGCAACACAAGTGGTAATTGTTAGAGATACAACAGCACCTGTAGTAACAACAGCGTCTGCATGTGGCAGTTACGTATGGGCTGCAAATGGTCAAACGTACACAACAAGTACAGTTGATACATTTGTTACCTCAAGCTGTGCAAAAAAAATCTTGAATTTGACAATCTTCAACAACAGTTCATTACCAGGTACGATTGCTGCTGTTAATGGTATTTCAAATGTATGTCCTTTTGTAGGTAATGCTACAACAACATACTCAGTTGCACCGGTAACCGGCGCTGCTTCATACAATTGGGTTGTTCCTCCATACGTTAATATCGTAAGTGGTCAAGGTACAAATACGATCACTGTTTCATTTACAAGTGATTTCATTTCTCCAGGATCACCAAACAAACAAATAAAAGTAAACGCAGTTAATCCTTGTGGTAGCGGTGCTGTAAAATTATTTTACTTAACAGCAACCAAACCAACTACTCCTTCTGTGATTACTCCATCAACAACGAACGTTTGTCCTAGCATTGGAACAAGTGTACCTGTTGTTTATAAAATCAACAAAGTAGCATCTACTCAAACGTATGTATGGGAATTGTTGACAAACGGAGTACCTGCTACAACAGCTACTTTGACTAATTTGTATAGTGGAGCAAACGATACTGCAGTGAGCATTAGATTTGCAAACAACTATACTACAAGCATCTTGTCTGTATATGCTGTAAATGATTGCGGAACTTCAGTAAATGCAAGAACCATTACCATCACTAGAGCAAATCCATCAACACCAGGATTAATCAGTGGACCTAAAAATGCATGTGAATATGCTGGTTCAACAGGTGGTTTGGCTACTTATTCTGTAAATGCAGTAAGTACAGTAGCTGGTTACAATTGGTCACTACCAGTAGGTGTAACAAATGTAACAGGATTGGGTACAAACAGTGTATCATTTAAATTCCCTGCAGGTTATACAACAGGTACCGTTTCGGTTGAAGCAGTAAATGGTTGTGGAACAAGCAATACAAGAAGCATGACTGTTTCTTCATTGTCAGCGCCTAGACCTGGAGTTATTGATGTTATCAACTTAACAACTTGTCCAGACAGAACCTATTCTTACACCATCGCCAACATGCCATCAAATGCAACATCATTGGTATGGAATGCACCAATTGGTGGAACAATCGTATCTGGTCAAGGTACAACAAGCATTGTTGTTTCTTATGCTACAAACACATCAATTGATGGATATGTTTATGTACAATCAGTAAACAATTGCAGTTTGAGTTATGCACGTTCATCAAAAGTGAAATTTGCTGCTTGTGCTTCTGGTTTGGTAGCAAGCAACAACAGTTTAACCAAAGGAACATTGGCAACAAATGACATCAATGTAAAAATCTATCCTAATCCATCAACTACCAGCTTCAATTTGCAAGCGTTGACAAATGTTAACGGATCAATTGCAGTAAAAGTGATGGACATTCAAGGAAGAACAATTAAAACAATGAACATTTCTGCAAACCAAACCATAAATTTTGGTGCAGAATTAAGAGCTGGTTCTTACATGGTTGAATTGAATCAAGCAGGTGTAATAAAAACAGTTAGAGTAATTAAGTTTTAATTAATCTATATAACAAACACCACAAAGGCCTCGGAGAAATCCGGGGCTTTTGTTTTTAGTGAATGTAATTTGGTATGTACAAATCGAACAATTTTTAATTTGAAGTGTATTATAACAAATTGATCGCTCATGAACGCATTTACCATTAAAGACCTAGAAAATTTATCTGGCATTAAAGCACATACCCTTAGAATTTGGGAGCAACGCTATCAGTTTTTAAAACCCAGCAGAACGTTTACCAATATCAGATTCTATTCAAATGAAGAATTAAAAACGATTCTCAACGTATCGCTATTAAACAAATACGGTTATAAAATATCGCACATCGATAAAATGAGCGATGAAGAAATGAGAGACAAAGTATTGAATCTCAACCATCAAGAAGCACAGCAAGAACGTGTTGTAAATGAGTTGGTTAAGAATATGGTGGAATTAAACACCGCAGAATTTGAAGAAACGCTGGACAAGCAAATTCGTTTAAAGGGAATTGAAAAAACCATCATCAATATTATTTTCAGTTATCTAGAAAAAATTGGGGTTTTGTGGATGACCAATCACATCAATCCTGCACAAGAACATTTGGTTACCAACATCATCCGCCAAAAATTAATCGTAGGAATCGAGGGTATTTCCACCCCGCTTAAGTCGGATAAATCGGTTTTGCTTTTCCTTCCAGAATCTGAATACCACGAATTGGGATTATTGTTTATGTATTATTTATTGAAAAGCAGAGGTGTTTACGTTTATTATCTTGGATGCAATGTTCCTTTAGCTGATGTAAGCTATGTGGTAAATGTAAAAAAGCCCGATTATTTATACTGTCACATCACGCGCCCGGCGCAGCAATTTAACTTCGATAAGTTTCTCAATAATATTGTTCAAAAATTTGCGGCAACACCTTGCATCATTTCTGGACAACTTACTCAGAACTATGAGAAAAAGCTCACTCCACCAATCACTTTCAAAAAAAGCATCTCAGAAGTTATGGACTTCATCTCTGGTTTGTAGAAGATTTTTTAAAAATACTTAAACAAAAATTTTTTTCGCTCGCTCGCTTTGTTTAGCTTTGGTTCTCAAAAGTTAAACAAAAAATATGTCCAACCAAGAATTTGAAAAAATACTCGTTACCAATGTAGATTTTTTAAAGCCGTTTGCTTTTACCTTAACGAAAGACAATGAATCGGCTAAAGACCTTACACAAGAAACGTTGTATAGGGCGTTAGCAAACAAAGACAAATATCATGTTGGAACAAATGTAAAAGCATGGATGTACACCATCATGCGAAACATCTTCATCAATGATTACAGAAAAAAAAGCCGTCAGAATGTAATTTTTGATCATACGCCAAATGAGTTTTTGTTGGATCACAACCAATCATCGGTTAGCAATTCTGCAGAATCAAACATCACCAAAAAAGAAATACTTACCGCAATAGAACAACTCCCCGATATATTCAGATATCCTTTTGTTCTGTACTTTGAAGGTCACAAATACAACGAAATTGCAGATTATTTACAAGAACCATTGGGAACCGTGAAAAGCAGAATTCATTTTGCCCGCAAATTGTTGAAAGAAGCCATCACGAGAAATTAACCCATCCTATTTCTGTATTGAATTTTGTATTATTTTAGTTCTTTGAAAAAAGCAATTGTCATAGGAAGTGGATTTGCCGGTATGTCGGCAGCCTCACATTTAGCCAAAGCCGGATGGGAAGTTACCATTTTAGAAAAGCAATCGATGCCCGGCGGGAGAGGTAGAAAATTTACAGAAGCCGGATTCACCTTTGATATGGGCCCCAGTTGGTATTGGATGCCCGATGTGTTTGACCGATATTTCGATTTGTTTGGAAAAAAAGTTTCCGATTATTACAATCTCATCCGTCTCGATCCTTCTTATCGTGTTTACTACGAAAATGATTTCATAAACATTCCATCTAACTACTCCGCGTTGCATGCCTTATTCGAATCTATAGAAACAGGCGCTGCAAAACAGCTCGATTTGTTTTTAGCAGAGGCAGAATACAAATACAAGGTAGGAATACAGAAACTGGTTCACAAACCCAGCAGAAGCATAACAGAATTTGCAGATTGGGATTTGGTGAAAGGGTTATTTAAATTGGATGTTTTCACATCTATGAAAGCGCACGTTCGCAGTTATTTTAAAGATCCCAAGTTGATACAATTGATGGAGTTTCCGGTACTTTTTTTGGGTGCTTTGCCTAAAGATATTCCGGCTTTATATAGTTTGATGAATTATGCAGATATCAAATTGGGTACCTGGTATCCGATGGGAGGCATGTATAACATTGCTGATGCAATGCATCAATTGGCAGTGTCTCTCGGGGTTAAATTTATTTTTAAAGCAGATGTAAAGTCGATTGAAATTGTAGATGGGAAAGCGAAAAATATTGTTGCCGAAATAAATGAACATCCAGTTGTATTTGATGCGGATGTGGTTGTTGGAGCGGCGGATTATCACTTTATAGAAACGCAGTTGCTGCCTGAAAACTGTAGAAGTTACAATGACGCCTATTGGGATAAAAGAGTGATGGCGCCATCTTCCTTATTGTATTATGTTGGATTGAATAAAAAGCTTCACAATGTTACCCATCACAGTTTGTTTTTTGATGTAGATTTTGAAATACACGGGGATGAAATTTATGCAGATCCAAAATGGCCAACGGAGCCGCTTTTTTACGTTAGTGTGCCTTCTGTTACAGATGCGTCTGTTGCACCGGAAGGATGTGAAAATTTATTTTTCCTGATACCTGTGGCGGCTGGTTTGGAAGGAGATGATGAAGCCTTGAGATCTTTGTATTTTGAAAAAATATTGAAGCGGTACGAACAAAAAATAGGACAAAAAATAAGTGATGCCATCATCTATAAAAAATCTTATGCCGTTAGAGATTTCAAAAAAGATTACAATGCATTTAAGGGGAATGCGTATGGCTTAGCCAACACGTTGATGCAAACGGCCATATTAAAACCCGCTTTGAAAAGCAAAAAAATAACCAATCTCTTTTATACAGGTCAGCTTACGGTGCCGGGGCCTGGCGTACCACCATCATTGATCAGTGGGGAAGTGGTTTCAAAAGAGATAATAAAGCAATATAAATAACAGATTATGATGCATCTTTTTCACGATGTAAGCAGCGAATGCAGTCAGATTACAACTGAAAGATACAGCACATCTTTCAGCAGCGCTATTCGCCTATTGGATAAAGACTTAAGAAAACCGATTTATCAGATATATGGATTTGTGCGATTTGCAGATGAGATAGTAGATACATTCCACGACTATGATAAAATAAACTTGTTGAACGAATTTAAAAAGGAAACTTATTCCGCAATAGAGCGTGGCATCAGTTTGAATCCAATTTTACATAGTTTTCAATTGGTGGTTAATCAATACCATATCGACCATCATTTAATTGAGGCATTTTTTAACAGCATGGAATCGGATTTAACGAAGACAGCGTATGATGATGAAGGATATCGTGAGTATATTTATGGAAGTGCTGAGGTAGTAGGTTTGATGTGTTTGTATGTATTTTGCGAAGGTGATGAAACCAATTATTTGACATTGAAACCCTATGCAAAAGCGTTAGGTGCAGCATTTCAGAAGGTTAATTTTCTTCGCGATGTGAAAGCCGATTCACAGCATTTAAATCGGGTTTATTTTCCAGGAGTAGATTTTTCCCAGTTTAATCACCACATGAAAAATGAGATTGAATTGGATATAGAAAATGATTTCAAGATGGCGTACAAAGGCATATTGAAATTGCCTGTAAAAGCAAGGTTTGGAGTGTATGTTGCCTATAAATATTATTTGTCGCTTTTTAAAAAAATTCAGCAATCGAAGCCGAAAATGTTGTTAGAGCAACGGATTCGCATTCCCAACCATTCCAAATATTTCATTGTAATGAAGGCAGTCTTGAGAAGTCAACTTAATATTTTATAAAACAACAGCATTTGACGGAAGTAATTTTAGTGAATGAAAGCGATGTGCAAATTGGCACCATAGAAAAAATGGAGGCGCACCGGAAGGCTTTGTTGCATCGTGCATTCAGCGTTTTTATTTTTAACCAACATGGGGAAATGCTCTTGCAAAAGCGTGCGGCAAACAAATATCATAGTCCGCTGTTATGGACAAATGCATGTTGCAGTCATCCAATGCCGGGCGAAGCAACAATAGATGCTGCGCACAGAAGACTCATAGAAGAATTGGGTTTTGATACCGAACTGACGCATGCCTTTCATTTTATTTATCAAACAGCATTTGACAATGGCTTGACAGAGCACGAGCTAGATCATGTTTTTATAGGTTATTATGATGGTACAATTCATCCAAATGCTCATGAGGTAGATGTACATCAATTTTTTACAATTCCTCAAATTGAAGTGGAGCTAACATCTAACGCCGACCAATACACGAGCTGGTTTAAAATTGCCTTTCCGGAACTACTCAAATATCTTGCAAAAGCTACCACATAAAGCAACAAAAATGTCATCACCAAAAGCAATTATAATAGGCAGCGGAATTGGTGGAATTGCAACCGCCATTCGACTGGCTGTAATGGGCTATAGTGTTGATGTGTTTGAACGAAATGAATATCCTGGAGGGAAACTATCAGCATTTGAACAAGATGGATTTCAATTTGATGCTGGCCCATCTTTATTTACGCAACCACAAAACATTGAAGCGCTTTTTGAATTTGCCAATGAAAACATTGCCGATTATTTTCAATACATGCCAGTAGATGTTGTATGTCACTATTTTTTTGAAAATGGGAAGCGATTAAAAACATATACCAACAGAGAACAATTGACGCAAGCTTTTGAGCAAGCACTTGGAGAAAAACCAGCTGTTATAAATAATTACTTAAATGCAGCAGCAACATTGTATGAAAAAGTAGGGAAGGTTTTTTTACATCATTCTTTGCATCTTTTTTCAACCTGGTGGCATCGCAGAACAATCGAAGCAATCCAACACATCAAGTCGGCATATTTGTTTGGCACATTGCATGATTATAATCATGCTCAATTTCGGTCAAAGGAAGCGGTTCAGATTTTTAATCGCTTTGCTACGTACAACGGCAGCAATCCTTACAAAGCACCAGCCATGCTGAGTTTGATTCCGCATCTGGAGCAAAACATGGGAACATTTTATCCCAAAGGTGGAATGATTAGCATTACCAATTCATTGGTGGCATTGGCAATAAAAAAAGGTGTTCAATTTCATTACAACGAGCATGTTGAAAAAATTCAAACATCAAACAAGAAGGTAACTGGTGTAATATCTAACAAAGTATTTCATCCTGCAGATATTGTTGTTAGCAACGGAGATGTTTATCATACTTACAAAAATTTGTTGGATGACACACTAAAAAGTAAAGCCATACAAAAACAAGAGCGAAGCAGCAGCGCGTTGATATTTTATTGGGGAATACAATCTACATTTCCTGAATTGGGGCTTCATAATATTTTATTTAGCGAGCAATACGAATCGGAGTTTGAGTGTCTGTTTCAAAAAAAACAATTTCATCCCGACCCCACCATATACATCAATATTACTTCTAAAATGGAAGCAAATATGGCTAGGAAAGGCGGGGAGAATTGGTTTGTAATGATTAACGCACCAACCAATGTTGGTCAGGATTGGAATGCATTTAAAAAGCAGGCCAGAGAAAACGTTATAAAAAAAATCAATCGAATTTTGCAAATAGATTTGGAGCCTATGATTGCATCAGAATCCATTCTTGATCCGGTAACGATAGAGCAACGAACAGGTACATTTCAGGGTTCTTTGTATGGCACCAGTTCGAATTCGAAATGGGCGGCATTTTTAAGACCAGCAAATTTTTCATCGAAGATAAAAGGGCTTTATTTTTGTGGGGGAACGGTGCATCCCGGAGGAGGCATACCGTTGTGTTTACACAGTGCTGAAATCACAGCAGCATTAATTAAAAAAAATGAACAGCAATAAAACGCATTTTGGATTATCAAATATTCAGCTGGCAACTGCAATTGCCATTATTTTTCATTCGGTTGGGTTGATAGGAATTTTGTTTTTTAAAGATTCATTAATTAATCAAGCAGCTGCATTGAACCTGTTGTTGATGTTTATTTTAATCTGCTTGACTCAGTCTGCTAAAAATTTCTCGTTTTGGATTTTCATCTTGATTTCTGTGTTGTTTGGATTTATTGTAGAAATAATTGGCACAAGTACAGGATTGTTGTTTGGGGACTATGCCTATGGGCGAGCATTGGGTCCGAAATTATTTCATGTGCCTTTGATTATTGGCATCAATTGGTTTATCGTGATGTATAGTTGCGGGATTTCTATAGAGATGTTGAGGCATTCGCTTTCACAAAAAACAGCTGGTCGATCCATTGAAAGAAAGCCCATTTTAAAAAAATTAGCCATGTTGATTGACGGTGCAACTTTGGCTGTTGCATTTGATTGGATCATTGAGCCGGTTGCAATAAAACTTGATTATTGGCGATGGTTGGGGGATGGGAAAATTCCGGATTATAATTATGCCTGTTGGTTTTTTTGCAGTGTTATTTTGTTGTTGATTTTCCAAATGACAACCTTTGAAAAGCGCAACAAATTCGCAGTACATTTGTTATTGATTCAAGTGATGTTTTTCTTGATTTTAAGAACTTTTTTATGAGTACAATTATTTTTATTGGAATCGTGTTGCTAACATTTTTTGTAATGGAAGGCATTACCTGGCTAACCCATAAGTATGTGATGCATGGTTTTTTGTGGTATTTGCACGAGGATCATCACCAGCCTTCACCGGGGTTTTTCGAAAAAAACGATGCTTTCTTTTTAATATTTGCCATACCCAGTTGGTTGTGTATCATGTTGGGATTACAAAATGAAATATATTGGGTAGCTGCCATCGGATTTGGCATTGCCATGTATGGTTTGGGATATTTTATAGTACACGAAGTAATCATACATCAGCGATTCAAATGGTTTACAAGAAGTAACAATTCGTATGTGAGAACGATACGTTGGGCACACAAAATGCATCACAAGCATTTAGGTAAAGAGGATGGGGAAAGCTTTGGGATGTTGTTTGTTGCGAAGAAATATTGGGATAAGGTGAGGAAGGATAATGAATTGAAAAGTAAAAAGTAAAAAAGCAAAGGTTTCAAAGGTTCTATAAGTTCAATAAGTTCAAACAAACATCAAACACCAAACGTCAACAATAAACAAATTTCTACTTTTAAATTTTGAATTTACACTTCACATATTTTCTTATTCTTCTCTGCTCTATACTTGGTCCGCTGGCATTGAGTTTCGATAAGAAAGTGGCGTTTTATAAAAAATGGAAACATTTGTTTAGCGCGATGATTTTGCCTGCTGTGTTTTATATTATTTGGGATATGGTTTTTACCAAACAAGGCGTTTGGAGTTTTAATGAAAATTACATTACGGGAATTAAGTTGTATAATCTTCCAATAGAAGAGGTGTTGTTCTTTTTTGTAGTGCCTTATTGTTGTGTGTTTATTTATGCATGTGTGAGCAGTTATTTTCCAAAAATTCAACGAACATCAACAGGAAACGGAATCTTGAATTTTATTGGCATTGTACTTTTGGTGATTGCATTATTTTATCACGATAAAGCGTATACGTTTTTTACTTTCTTTTTTAATGGGATATTTATTTTTATTTTGTCTTCTTCTAAAAGATATTTTCAATCATTTAATGCGAATGCTTTTTTAGTTTCATATCTCATTATTCTGATTCCATTTTTAATCATCAATGGGTTGTTGACAGCCATTCCTGTGGTGTTGTATAACGACAATGAAAATTTGGCAACACGCATATATACGATACCAATAGAGGATGTGTTTTATGGAATGTTGTTGATTATGATGAATGTGGTGGGATATGAATTTTCTATTGAAAAATCCCAAGGAAAGCACAAGCTTAATTCTCTGATTAATTTGTAATGGGAAGTCTAGCGAATGAAAAGCATTTGCAATAACATTTAAATAGAATTGGTTTTTGTATTACAATGTTTCAGGCTAAGGGCATTGTTATTTATGGAAAGTTTACAGTTGTAATGGATGCAGGGAGAGTTGATAGGATGTTTTTTAACGGGGTTTTTAAGAGGGAAAAACATGGTTAGGTCACTTCCACCATTTAAATGGTTGTAGATTTAGAAAATCCTCACCCGATTCCCGTTTTTTCCACTGCTTTCTTTTGCTATTTCCTTCGCTAAAAACTGTCTTCAACCTAAATTATAAAACAGTTGGTTTAAGCTTAATTACAATTTCTTCAATTTTATTTCTGTTCGAATGTTTAACTGATAACAATATAGTTAAAGTTGTTTTTGTTACCGCGGCACCTCTAACTTCTACCGAAAAAAATTACCCATCAAGAATGTTATGTGCTTTAAAATGAAAGAACTAATTACTGCAGAACAACTTTGTTCAATACATAAATCGAGATTTATATAAAAGCGGTAAACTCGATGAAACATCATGCAGGAATTGTTGAATTGATAAGGGTTTATTTTGAAAAATGTTTAATTCAGTTCATCATTTCAATATGGCCCACCGTTTAAATTTTGGATGAGTGAATTCATTTCTGATTAAAAAATGGAGGTCACAGACCTTATCCTCTTTTAGTCACCGGTCTGAGACCGGCGCCATATCCCAGAGAACAACAACATATTTCCGCCTAAACTCCTAAAGCTCCTTTCTCTGCTGTAAACAAAAAAACGCCCCCGAAATTCCGGAGGCGTTTACTTTTTAAAATCTAATGGTGCTTAATCACAAATCCACAATCACAAATCCAATTAAGCTTTCTTCAATCTACCATTCCAAACCCTCTTTCCTTGAATCCTTCTTCCTACATACATTATCAACACAAAGATGAAAAACAAAGGCCCAGTGAATCCAAACAATGCTACGTATTTTGTTCCATAAAACCTATCCATCGGCCTTCTCAATCGCTCTGAAATCAAATACATACTTGGAACCATCACCAGTGTTAAAAAGAAAGAGAATATTAATCCAAAGATGATTGTCCAGCTCAATGGTCCCCAGAATACAACACT
>Ga0114979_10003135_pt1 | contig 11127 bp, 11 predicted proteins | sample S_140625_EF_Meta_FD_87315 | JGI IMG/M metagenome (GOLD analysis project Ga0114979, IMG submission 87315) | Freshwater microbial communities from Lake Simoncouche, Canada to study carbon cycling - S_140625_EF_MetaG | ecosystem: Environmental > Aquatic > Freshwater > Lake | place: Lake... | reverse complement strand
TTGAACATGGCGGCGAGCAGTCGCATGGTCAGTCTCCTCGAAAATTCGCGTGCTTACGTTAGCATGCGAGACCGCACGTATCAGGAAGCCCGATCATGACCTCAGCCGTTCCTGGAACCCCGCACACTGCCTGGGATTTCGAAGCCACATCGATCACCGGGGCACCCATGCCCCTGTCTACGTACCAGGGCAAAGTCGCACTCATCGTTAACACCGCCAGCGAATGCGGGCTGACGCCGCAATACAAAGGGCTGCAAGCCCTGCACGAGCGTTTTGCCGACCAGGGCCTCGTGGTGCTCGGATTTCCCTGCAATCAGTTCGGCTCTCAGGAGCCCGGCAGCAATGAGCAGATCGCGCAGTTTTGCGAAATCAACTATGGCGTGAGCTTTCCGATGTTTGCCCGGGTCGATGTCAATGGCGATAGCGCCCACCCTTTGTTCAAGTGGCTCAAGTCCGAGCAGCCAGGGCTGCTGGGCATCGAGGCCATCAAATGGAATTTTTCGAAATTCCTGATCGGACGAGACGGTCGGGTCATCGAGCGCTATGCACCGACCACTTCTCCGGAGTCGCTGATCGCCGATATCGAAAAGGCCCTCGTTGCCTGAGCGTTCTCGAATGGCGCAATCTGGCACGATCGGGGCGGTTCGGCTCGACACCCGTGAGGACGGCGAGGTGCTCGTGGTCGAGGGCTCATGGCAACTCGAGCGTGCTGCCTTGCTGTGCCGCAGTCTGGATGCGCTCGGCCCGGGCCTGAGTCGCGTGGTCTGCATCGACGGGCATGGGCTGACAGACATCGACACCGCCGCCGCACTGACCATCTGGTCGCGGCTTCGTGCCACAGGGATCGACCCAGACGGCCTGCGGCTTGAAGGCTTCGATGAGCGCAATGCCCGCATCATCGAACTGGTCCGCTCGCGTCTGGCAGAAACGCTTGCGCCTGAGCGGCCCAAGGCATTCGGTGCGATGGCGCGGTTCGGTCAGAGCGCAGCCGATCTCGGGACGATGCTCATCGCACATGTCGGCTTTCTGGGACGTCTGATAACTGAATTCGGGCGGCTGATCGCCCGTCCCAGCCTGCTTCGGGTCAAAGAATTGTCAAGCCAGTTGGGCCAAACGGGTGTTAATGCAATCCCGGTCGTTGCCTTGGTGACCTTTCTGATCGGGGTGGTGTTTGCCTATCTGCTCGGACTGCAAGCAGAACAGTACGGCGCAAACATTTTCGTGGTCGACGGCGTGGCGTTGGGCATGACCCGCGAATTCTCACCATTGATCGTGGCCACGATTGTCGCGGGCCGTTCAGGCGCTGCATTCACCGCACAACTGGGCACGATGAAGCTGACCGAAGAGACCGACGCAATCCGCACGCTGGGTCTGTCCGCCGAACAGGTGCTGGTGGTCCCGCGCGTGCTGGCGCTGATGATCACCTTGCCTTTGCTTGTCTTCATTGGTGACCTGGCGGGCATGGCCGGAGCCATGGCCATCGCCCAGACCATGCTCGACATCACGCCACATGGATTCATCGAGCGGTTGCAATCCGCGCTGTCTGAACGCCACTACCTGATCGGACTGGGCAAGGCGCCGTTTTTTGCATTGGTCATCGCAGTAATCGGATGCCGCATGGGCATGGATGTCGAACGAGACACCCGCTCGATTGGCATCAACACCACCTCGACCGTGGTGCAGGGCATCGTTGCCGTGATCGTGCTGGATGCGATCTTTGCCATCGTCTGTCAACAAGTGGGATGGTGAACGACATGCAGCCAGATGAGCGCGAGGTGGTGATCGATCTGCGCGGCATCGTGACCCGCTTCGGTTCGCAGACCATCCACAAAGGCCTTGATCTGCAGGTGCGCCGCGGCGACCTCATGGCTCTGATCGGCGGCAGCGGTACAGGAAAGTCCGTGCTGCTGCGCGAGATCGTCGGCCTGCAGCGGCCTACCGAAGGCAGTGTGAACCTGCTGGGAACTGACGTCTGGCGAGCCTCGGACGAAGCACTTGCCGCCACCCGAAAGCGCTTCGGGATGATGTTTCAGGAAGGCGCGCTGTTTTCTTCACTGAGTGTGGCCGACAACGTCGCCACGCCGATTCGTGAACACCTGGATCTGCCCGAGCCGCTGATCGAAGAACTGGTCCGACTCAGATTGTCGCTGGCCGGGCTGCCGCCCGATGCCGCGTCGAAGATGCCCAGCCAGCTCTCGGGCGGGATGCGCAAGCGCGCAGCGATCGCACGCGCCATCGCACTTGAGCCGGAGGTGCTCTTTCTGGACGAACCCACCTCGGGCCTGGACCCGATCACGGCTCGGGCCTTCGATGCACTGCTCGAATTTCTGAATCGTGATCTGGGCATCACTGTTCTGGTGGTGACCCATGACCTGGACACCTTGCTCGGGATTGCGCGCCGAATCGTGGTGCTGGGCCGTGGCCAGGTGATTGCAGACGGCAGCGTGCAGGAGATCACGGCGGTCGATGACCCATGGATACAATCCTACTTCTCATCGCGTGCGGAGTTGCCCTCGAATGGAACCTGAAGCCCGGTACACCCTGATCGGCTCGGTGCTTCTGGCACTGCTGGTCGGCGCCATCGCGGCCTTCGTGTGGCTCAGCAGCAGTGGGAGCAAGAGTGACTTCCAGTTCTATACCGTCTATTTCGAGCGGCAATCGCTCGAAGGACTTCAGATCGGCGCCGACGTGAACATGCGCGGCGTGAAGGTCGGGAGGGTCGAGGACTACACGATCGAGCGCGAGAACATCAACCGAGTCGCCATGACCCTGCGCGTGACGCGCACCATGCCGGTCAGCGAAAACACCAGCGCAGTGGTGGCCCGAAATCTGGTGACCGGGATCGCTCGGATCAATCTGGAAACCCCCGGCAAACCGGGGCCGCAGCTGGTCGCGATTCCGCCCGGTGAACGCTACCCCGTCATTGCGGAAGGCACCTCCAACCTCGATCAGATCGCCGACTCGGTCGGTCGCCTGGCAGTCCAGACCGACCAGGCCTTGCATGGCATTAATCAGGCCTTGGGATCGGTCAATCAGGACAACCTCGCGCAGACCCTTGCAGCGATGAGCGAGTTGACCAAAGGCCTGAACAAGCGCCTGGTTGAAATCGATGCCGCCTCGGGCAGCATCAAGACCACCTCAGCCGAGTTTCAGAAGGCCAGCCGCGCCTTCACCACTGCCATGCAATCCCTCTCGAGCACGCTGCCCACCTTGAGCGACGAAGCCGGCAATACCCTGCGTGAGGCACGCCAATCGATGTCGACCGTCTCCGAGTCCGGGCGAAATCTGGAAAAAAGCATGGCAGGTACGTTGCAGACCATCGACCGGGAATTGGTCACGGTGGTTCGAAAGACCGAGGATGCGGTCGATGTGAGCGTCCACGAACTGCGCAGCACTGCACAGGATTTGCGCTCCAGCATCGAACTCGTCAGCCGGGCATTGGACCGGTTGCAAGATCCCAAGGCCGCACTGCTGGGCCCCAGCGCGCAGCAATACGGCCCGGGCGAGGCGCCAACACGATGAATTTCACCCAATTTCGGATAGCCGCCCTGTTGATGACGGCCGTGCTGGTCGGATGCGCCAACCCGCTGCAAAACACCTCGCCTCGGCAGTCTTACTACGTCATCGAAGACCTGCGCCGTGAACAGACGGCGCCATCCGCGGCGGTTAGTCGGATCGACGCGGTGCTGATGGTGTCGACTGGCACCGCGCCTGCACTGTTTGACAGTGAGCGCATGGTGTTTACCCGCGACGGCTCCGGGCGCAGCTATTACAACCACGCCAGTTGGAGCGGCCGACCGTCCAGGCGGATCACCGAGTTGGCCGAAGCACGGTTAAGTGCAGCCGGCGACTACAAGGCCGTGGTTCAGTCAATCGCCGGCGTGCGGGGCGATCTGCTGCTGACCCTGCGCATCGATGAACTGACCCATGACGATTCGGTGCAACCCGGGCAGATGCGGATTGCGGTTGTTGCTGAGCTGGTTGACTGGCGCCATCGCCGCTTCATACAACGCCGGCGCTTCGAACACTCAGCGCCGGTTGCAAGCGCCGATGCCCAAGGCGCGTCTCAGGCTGCCAATGTTGCGATCACCTCACTATTGGATGCGCTGGTGGCCTGGACGCGCACGAGCGCCGAGGCGGTGTCCCTCAGTGCACATCGCCCCTGAAGCAGCCGGCGCTTGCAGACGCAGACCTCAGCGCACACCCGGGATGCGGATGCCGCGCCTCAGGTAAGTGGGAATATCGAGCGAGGAACTGGCCTGCGCATCTCGCCCTGACAGCACGGCAGACAACTGTGGCGAGCGCGAAGCGGGGTCGAAGCGCTCCAGCAGGGCATCAGCCAGGCGATCGATGAATGGGGCCTTGCGGGCCGAAACAGGGTGACGAGACATGATTGAGCCTTTCAGCAAGCGATCCTGAGAGCTTCTCAGGGCAGTCGCTCATACGATGAGCCACTGTGACGAGCGCTTGCATTGCTATCCTGAGCACTTTTCCACGAGAGGCACATCCAATGAAACGAATCCTGCTTTCCATCGCCATTGCGGCCACATTGAGCGGCTGCAACACGGTTTCCGACTGGATGGGATCTACGCGGCCACCGGCCACCGTGGCCGATGGGGTGCTGGTCGGCCCGGGCGGCATGACGCTCTACACCTTCGACAAGGATGTGGTCGCGAGCGGCAAGAGCGCCTGCGGCGGTCCCTGCGCCACGAACTGGCCACCCTTGTTGGCCACGTCGGACGCCAAATCCAGCGGCGACTGGTCGGTGATCGCTCGCGATGGCGGCGCTCGGCAATGGGCCTACAAGGGTGCCCCGCTCTATTACTGGGCCAAGGACACCAAGCCGGGCGAGCGCACGGGTGATGGATTCAACGGCGTGTGGCGGGTCGCCAAACCCTGAACTGCACGCTGAACGCCGGCAGCTTGCTTACTGCCGGTTCAGGATCGTCAGCGTATGCTCGGCGATCATGCGTTCTTCGTCTGTCGGGATCCGCCAGGCCTCAACCCGGCTGCCCGGCAGGCTGAGACACGGCCCGCCAGATGCGTTGGCTGCGGCATCCAATTCAAGCCCCAGCCAGCGCAGCCGATTGCACAAAGCCGATCGAATCATCGTGCTGTTTTCGCCGATGCCCGCGGTGAACACAATCGCATCGAGTCCGCCCATGGCCGCAGCAAGCGAGGCGACCTCGCGGGCGAGTCGGTAGACGAAGTAATCGATGGCCAGCCGTGCCCCCGGCTCGGTGCTGGCTTCGAGTTCGCGCATGTCATTCGAGACGCCCGACAGCCCGAGCAGGCCGGACCGCTTGTAGAGCAGGTCCTCGATCGCCTCGAACGACATGCCTCGCTCACGAGCCAGGTAGAGCACCACGCCCGGATCAAGGTTGCCGGTGCGTGTGCCCATCGGGCAACCATCCAGCGCGGTAAAGCCCATCGTGGTCGCCACGCTGCGGCCCTGCTGCAGGGCGCACATCGAAACACCGCTGCCCAGATGGGCCACGACGGTTCGGCCATCGGCTGCTCGCGGTGCAAGCGCACTCAGTCGTCGTGCGATGAACTCATAGGACAGCCCATGAAACCCGTAGCGACGAACGCCTTCGTCGTAGAACGCGCGCGGCAGGGCAAAGAGTTCAGCCTCGATCGGCTGAGTGCGGTGAAAAGCCGTGTCGAAGCAGGCCACCTGCGGCAAGCCCGGATGGATGCGCATGAGGCTGCGGATCGGCGCCAGATTGTGCGGCTGATGCAGCGGCGCCAACGGGACCAATCCAGCCAGTGCTGCCAGAACCGCCTCATCAATCCTCACCGGCAAGCTGAATTCCGTCCCCCCATGCACCACCCGATGCCCAACCGCTACCAGGCGTCGAGAGGCCAGCGCCCTCTCGAGCCAGGTCCACAGAAAGCCGAGCGCGTCGCCAGCGTTGCGATAAGCATCGTCATCCAGATCAAGCGACTCGGTGGGTGAGCCATCGGCAAACTTCGCCTTGAATCGCACATCCGCACCCATCCCATCGATCTGACCCCGCACGCAATCGGTCAGCGATCCCTGCGACAGATCAAAGAGCGAGAACTTCAGGCTCGATGAACCGGCATTCAGCACCAGCAGGCTGTCGGTCGCTGCACCGCCCGATGTCATGCCGACACCTTCGCAGGCTGTGCCTCACGGGCAGCCACCATCAGCACGGCGACTGCACACGATGCAAGGCGGGCCCGTACGGTGTCGGCCCGGCTGGTCAGGATGATCGGCACACGCGCCCCGAGCACCACACCGGCCGACTCGGCGTTCGACAGGAAAGTGAACTGCTTGGCCAGGATGTTGCCGGCCTCCAGGTCAGGCACCAGCAGGATGTCGGGGTCGCCAGCCACCTGCGAGCGGATCCCCTTGATGCGGGCCGCTTCTGCGCTGATGGCGTTGTCCATCGCCAGTGGACCGTCGAGCAGACCGCCCGTGATCTGGTCGCGATCGGCCATCTTGCACAGGGCCGCAGCCTCGGTGGTCGAGGGGATCTTTGCATTGATGCTTTCGACTGCCGACAGGATCGCCACCTTCGGCACGGCAACACCCAGCGCCTGCGCGAGGTCGATCGCGTTTTGGCAGATGTCCCGCTTGTCGTCGAGCGAGGGAAAGATGTTGATGGCCGCATCGGTGACCATCACCAGCTTGTGATAAGTCGGCACATCCATCAGAAAGGCATGAGACAGGCGACGCGCGGTGCGCAGGCCGGTGTCCTTCGCAACCACCGCGCCCAGCAACTCGTCTGTGTGCAGGCTGCCCTTCATCAACAAGCTGGCTTCACCACTGCGCACCAGCGCCACCGCCGCCTCCGCAGACGCGTGGCTGTGGGGCGCATCGACTCGCTTGAAAGCCGAAATATCGAGCCCCATTGCGCGGGCGAGTTCGTCGATGCGCTCGCGCGGGCCCACCAGAATCGGCACGATCAGATTGCGCTCGAAGGCCTCGACCGCCGACCTCAGCGCCGACTCGCTGCAAGGATGAGCAACGGCGGTGGGAATCGGCGGCAGCTTCACCGCCGCGTCCATCAGGGGTTTGAACCGGTCATATGTCTGGACCGACAGCACGCCCACATCCGGACGCGACATCTCGATCGAAACCTCAGGCGCGATCACCTCGGCCACCCCCTCTGCGACGATCTCCTGCAGCTGATTCACGCACTGGCAGCCGAAGATCACCCGACGGTCTTCATCGCGCTTTTCACGCACGGTGACCGACGCGGTGATCGTGTCGTCGGCACTGACCGGCCGCAGAAATCGCAGTGTCTGGCCCAGATAGACCGTGCCAGGCCCGGGAAGCTCGTTGCCCAGGACACTCGAGATCAGCGCTCCCGCCCACATGTTGTGCGCAACCAGCCGGCCGTCGCCGTGGGTGAGCGCGTACTGATCATCGACATGCGTGGGGTTCAGGTCGCCCGAGATCAGCGCAAACGACTTGATGTCGGTGCGGCTGAGCCGCCGTGTCAGGCTGGCGCAGTCACCGATTCGGATCTCCGAAAAGGTTCTATTGCGCAAGGTGGCGGTCGGGGTCGTCTGGCTTTCGGACGCACTCATGGCGGGCCTCCTTTATCTTCAGCTGAGCTGGGCATTGTCACCGCGGTGCTCGGTCGAATCGACCGATCCCGTCAGCGTGTGATGGTCCCGCGCCGGTGCCGTTGCATCCGGGTCGGGATACAGATTGATGGAGACATGCAGTGATGGCAGGGCATCATCCTCATCTTCCAGGATGGCCGCAGGCAGAGACAGGCGCGCAGTCTGGTAGGACACCCCCATCGACGTTTCAACCTGGGCCATCAACTCGGACCGCACATCGCCCTCGCCCCGTTCGCTCATCAGGATCTTTCCGATCAGGCCAGTCGCCAGATTGCGCAGAGCCGGGTCGGACAGCATGCCGGGCAGCGCCTCAAGCGCGCGTTCCGGATGCAGTGCGAGCACGCGGGCCTGCTCCTCCCGAATCCGTTTCCAATCAACCGGACCCTGCACACCAGGCACGCGCCCCTGTTCGATGAGGGCGTTGGCCAACTCTCCGGCCATCTGCGCAATACGGATCGAACGTCGGGTCAGTACCCCGGTCTCGGCGACGGCTGCAAACAGTCCACGGACCAGCGCTTCCGGGAATCCGCCCGTGTGGATCAGGGCCTCGCTGTCAATGCGGGCCCGCTCCAGGAATTCAGCTGCACGCACGCGCGCCTTGGATTCCATCGACTCATCCGGCGGCAGCCAACGACCCAGCCCGGTCGGCCCGTACACCGTTTCGACCCACCGTGCGGTGGCCGCATCGCGTGCATCGCGAAAGCCGTCGAGCCAGTGAATGATCGATTGCGATGCCGATTGCTCAAGCTTCAGAAATGGGTTGTCGGCACTGGCAGGCTTGCGATCAGCGCGTACCCGCTCTGCCAGCGCACCCAGCGGCTTGATCAGAGGATTGGCGTCCGAGATGAGCGAGCGCTCGAGTCGGCGCCGATTCATGGCCATCGTCAGCTCGCCGAAGCCCGGTGGCACCACCGCACGAACCAGAGGTCGCGCAAAGGTTTTGTAGGCCGTGGCCGACCATTCCGATGCCTTGGCAATCGTGCTGAACAGCGCCTCGTCATCGCGCGTGCCATCGGCTTCAAGCGCCAGCAGATCGCTGATCCGGCGGGTTTCAAAGCGTACCGTCCAGTTGCCATGCGCGAGCTCGTCGCGGGCCTCGGCGTCGCTGTGCTCGTCGACCACCATCTCGTACAGGCCAGGCGGCAACACCTCGATCTGATCGAGTGTGTTGATGAGCTGATCATGTTCCTTGCGCGCGACCTGTGCCCCGACAAAGATGCCCAAGTGGCCGATATTCCGATGCAGCACATAGACGATCGTGCGACCGGCCGCCACGATGGCCTGCTCGTCACCCCAGACATCAGCCACCCAGCCAACCGCCTGCTGGGGTGGCGTGATGTTGTCGCCAAACGAGGCGAACACCACCACCGGTGAGCTGATATTGCGCAGATCGACCGCAACCGACTCTTTTGCAAAATGAATCGTCCCGCTGACCAAGCGATTACCCACGAACAGGTTCTCGACGATCGACTCGATCTCGTCGGTGGTCATGCGAAACAACCCGCCCCACCAGCGCTCGAAGTCGAGAAAGCGCCCGGCCTCGGAATCGACGTTGGAATACAGGTTGTAGTACTTGGTCCAGTAGGTATTTGCCGGGTTCAGGCTCTCGAAGTTCTGCACCAGATGCGCGCCATCGAACTGCCCGCCACCGAGATCACCGGTCAGTGATGCGATCCAGCTGCCTCCCATGAGTCCGCCCTGATAGCGCATCGGATTCTGTTCGAGCGAGCCGGCCCAGTAAGACATCGGTGCGCCATTGAGCAACAGGGGACCGACCAGATCCGGTCTCACCGCAGCCAGACCCGCGGTCGCCCAGCCGCCCTGACAATTGCCGATCACCGCAGGCTTTCTGGTGGCCTGGGGATGGCGAGCGAACACTGTTTCGAGGAACCTCGCCTCCGCCCAGGCGACATCGGCAATCGTCTGCGATGGCACGGGATCCGGCGAGAAGGCAACGAAATAGACAGGATGACCGGCACGCAGTGAAACACCCACCTGGGAATCGGGTTTGAAGCCGCCGATCCCCGGGCCATGCCCGGCTCTGGGGTCAACGATCACGATCGGGCGCGCGCTCGGCTCAGGTTGCGGATAGCCTGGCGGCGGCGGGATGTACAGCAGCGAGTAGTTGGTCGGACGCTCCATGGCCTTGCCGTCCATGACCACTTCAAAGTCGAATTTCAGCAGCGGCGGCTGCCCGTTGATCTCGTGATCCAGATAGACATTGCCGCGCTCGCGCAGGACGTCCCAGAACAGGATCTGGCGCTGCGCAGCATCCAGCGAGTATTCAAATGCCTGACGCGAGGCCTCAGTCCAGGCGTTCTGCCAGACAGCCCACGGCGCGAAGGCATCCATCATCAAGGTCTTGGTCGATATCGTTTCGGACGCGGACATGAGCTCGAACCCCTGTGGATGTTGCAATGCAAAACCCGCACCGTATCGATCCCGGGTGACACCGCATTGACTCAACGATGACGGTTCGCAGCGTTACACTTTCACCCATGAAAGCGGCGTACATCTCTCACCCGAGCTTCCTGCGCCATGACATGGGCGAAGGCCATCCGGAATGCCCGCAGCGGGTCAGCGTGATTGCCGACCGACTGCTGTCCAGAGGGCTGCTCGATGTGATGGATTCAATCGATGCCCCGGCCGCGACCCGCGAACAGATCACCCGGGCTCACGATGCGCTCTATGTCGCCGAGTTGATCGACAAGGCGCCGTCCACCGGCCATGTGCAGATCGACCCTGACACCTCGATGAACCCGCATACCCTGGAGGCCGCCTTCCATGCGGCTGGCGCCGCGGTTGCCGCAACCGATCTGGTCGTGCAAGGCGGCTATACCCGGGTGTTCTGCAATGTGCGCCCGCCTGGCCATCATGCGAAAAGACGCGAAGCAATGGGCTTTTGCTTCTTCGACAATGTGGCGATCGGCATTCGTCATGCACTCGACGTGCATGGACTGCAGCGGGTTGCATTGATCGATTTCGATGTCCACCACGGCAACGGCAGCGAAGACATCCTCGCCAACGACGAGCGCGTGCTGATGGTCTCGACATTCCAGGCGCGCCTTTATCCGTACAGCGGCGAAGTGCCCCTGGGCGCGAACATGTGCAATGTGCCGCTTGCGCCCTACTCCGACGGAGCGGCAATGCGCGATGCGGTGAATCAGCACTGGCTGCCAGCACTGCGCGCATTCAAACCACAGTTGATTTTCATCTCGGCCGGGTTCGATGCCCACCGCGATGACGAGATGAGTCAACTGCTCTGGGCCGACTCGGATTACGCCTGGGTGACCCGGCAGATCGTCGAACTGGCTGATGAACTGTGCGCGGGCCGAATCGTGTCAATGCTTGAGGGCGGCTACAGTCTGCCGGCACTGGCGCGCAGCGTGGAGCTGCATGTGAGAGAGCTTTTGGGTCTGAACTGATCTGGAGCGGGTGACGGGAATCGAACCCGTGTCTGAGGCTTGGGAAGCCGCCGTTCTACCATTGAACTACACCCGCGCGGGCATGAATGCTCACACACCCCGG
>Ga0114979_10003134_pt1 | contig 11127 bp, 9 predicted proteins | sample S_140625_EF_Meta_FD_87315 | JGI IMG/M metagenome (GOLD analysis project Ga0114979, IMG submission 87315) | Freshwater microbial communities from Lake Simoncouche, Canada to study carbon cycling - S_140625_EF_MetaG | ecosystem: Environmental > Aquatic > Freshwater > Lake | place: Lake... | reverse complement strand
GCGGATGGTGCCGATTACCTTTTCGGGCTCGGTGGTGGCAAAAATGAACTTCACGTGCTCGGGTGGTTCTTCGACCAGCTTGAGAAGTGCGTTGAACCCCTGGGGCGTCACCATGTGCGCCTCGTCGAGGATGAAGATTTTGAACCGGTCGCGCGCCGGGGCGAAGGCCGCGCGCTCGCGCAGATCACGGGCATCATCGACACCGTTGTGGCTCGCCGCATCGATTTCAACGACGTCGAGACTGCCCGAGCCGTCGCGAGCCAACTCGATGCAACTGTCGCACTTTCCGCACGGCGTATCGGTGGGTCCCTCGGCGCAGTTAAGACAGCGGGCGAGGATGCGTGCCGACGTGGTCTTGCCACATCCACGCGGGCCGCTAAAGAGGTAGGCGTGATTGACGCGATCGGTGCGCAGCGCCGTCATGAGAGGGTCGGTGACCTGCGATTGCCCAATCATTTCGGCAAACGTCTCGGGCCGGTAGCGGCGATAGAGAGCGGTGGTCACCCCTCCATAGTAGAGCGCGACCCTGACAAACCTGCCGACATAAGGGGACTCCTCGCGCACCCGCCAGAGCCCGGTTACCCTTGCTACGTTTCCGTCCTGGGGGAGTTGGCCTGGATGGCGCCACGCGAGGAGCCGGCCTCCAGTTTAGGGCAGGTTAATCGCCGTCTGCGAGTCGAGTAACGCGACTATCCCCATGCCCGCGAATCAGGCGCTCGGGCTCGTCTCGGGGCTGTACGACTGAGCGTTTGAGGTTGCCCCGCCGTCAATAGACACGATGTTGCCGATCATAAAAGGAGCCTTGTCGGAGCACAGGAAAAGCACCAGCTCGGCCACCTCCTCGGGGGTTCCCATGCGCGTGAGCGGCTGGGGAGCAACCAGGCTGTCCTGCACCGGCTGGGGCAAAGTCAGCACCATGGGTGTGGCAATGGCTCCCGGTGCAATGGCGTTGATGCGCACGCCCATGTTGGCGTATTCGCCGGCGGCGGTCTTGGTGAGTCCCACCACGGCGTGCTTGGCGGCCACGTACGGCCCGGCCATCGGCGTTCCCACGAGTCCCGCTTCTGACGCATTGTTCACGATGGCGCCACCACCGTGTTCCTTCATGTAGCGAATTTCGTGCTTCATGCACAGCCACACACCCTTGGCGTCGATGGCAAAGATCCGATCGAAGTCGGCCTCTTCCACCTCGTGCGTGAACCCGACGGCCAAAATGCCCGCGTTGTTGAAGGCAAAGTCGAGCCCGCCAAACGCGGCAACAGTCTCGTCCACCATGCGCATCACGTCGGACTCTCGGCTGACATCGATTGCGGTGAACTGTGCACGACCACCGGCCGCAACGATTTCGGCAACGACCTGCTCGCCCTGCCCACGCATCGTCTCGATGTCGGCGACAAGCACAGCGCCGCCCTCACGCGCGAATGCGACTGCCGCTGACGCGCCCATGCCGCTTGCGCCGCCCGTAACCAATCCGGCTTTGCCGTCAAACATGCCCATGGGGATCTCCTTCGTGGTCGCAACGTGTGGCGCCGAAGAGTAGTTTCGCACCCTTCCGGGAATCCGTCATGCCTAAGAGCATGTGTGGCGGCATTCTCAGAGTTATTTCCGGCCCATGCTTCACGCCTAGAATGGTTGACGGTGTCTGGTTCCTCCACGAATCAGGCGCCACTGGAGAATTCGCCTAGTGGCCTATGGCGCCAGCTTGGAAAGTTGGTTGGGTGAAAGCCCTCGGGGGTTCGAATCCCCCATTCTCCGCCAGCAACTCCCTTGATTTAGAGCCTTAGTAGGGGCGTTTATTGAGGGAGTTTTTGCTGCTTGTGCAGTTGCGTGTGCAATTGACAGAGCCAAGCAAGGTCTGACTTGAAATTATTGGAGGAGATTTTGATGGTCATGGCTTTCTAACCAGTCATCAAAAGTGGTTTGCCCCACAATCGTTTCGCCCATTCCGCGCAAATCGCCTGAAGCCATGCCTCTACCAAAAACCCCCGGAAGCGGAAACTCGAGAACCAACTTCTTCAAGCCGTCGAAAGCGATCTGCCTTCGAGCCAGATCAACTAACACTTCATTTCTTGGACCAACCAAATCTGTTACGCGCTTAAGTGGTTTTCCTTCTGCGATATCCACTAGGTGTTGCCCCACTTCCCTTGCTGCCACTGGTCGCATAAGGCATTTTGGAAGAAGCGCAATCGGTCCAGGCATACTTTGCAGTTGCTGGGTCACGAACTCATGAAATTGGGAGGACCTGGCAATTGTGTAGGGGGTTGTTCCTCTTTGGATGGTTCGCTCTTGTTCGAGCTTCCCCGCATAGTAACCACCGTCAATCTCATCGATACCGACGATCGATAAAGCCACGTGGTGTTTCACCCGGGTCTGCGCCTCTGCGCTCAGGATGTTGTTTGTGACGGTTGAAAAGAATTTTCGCGCAGCTTTGGCGCTCAGCGTAGTTTTGTTGGTGACGTCGATGACTACATCCACGCCATCGAGAGCCTCCGCCAAACCCTCGCCAGAAATTAAATCGATGCCATTTCTTCGGGAAATCGAGACAACTTCGTGTCCTCGGTTTTCGGCAGCCGTGACGGCAAACTTACCCACTAGTCCAGTCCCACCGGCGAGAGCAATCTTCATCAAAGACCTCCCTCTCTAAAATAAGACTCGAGAACGGAAGTGTCCAATTCAGGAACCGGATTGGGTTAGCTCGAATCCCCCATTCTCCGCGGAATGAAGAAGCCCCCGTTAAGGGGGGTTTTTCATTCCCGGATTCTGGTGGAGTTGTATTCGAACCCGGGGTTCTTGGTTCCGCGGCCGGTTGCGACGCATCGCGTCGCGCCGCGGGCCCCCATTCTCCGCCATCGCAAAAAGGCGCCTCATTTATTGAGGCGCCTTTTGCAATGTTGTGATGATGCGGACTCCGTCGAATTGGCGGTGTGCTTGCGACGGAGTCCCCCATTCTCCGCCAACCAAAACGGCGCTCCGTCACGGGGCGCTGTTTTTTTCAGTGTGCAATCGTGTGCGCAATGTCGCGGGGCTCTAGGCGCGATGCTCCGCTTGCCAGCTACTTAGGACTTTCTCACCCACCTAAACGTAAGCAAGGTGAAGACGACTCCCAGGACAACCCAGATAGCAATCGCAATCGCCACCTGATCCATAAACCAGTCACCACCAAGCTCAACAGACTTGAATTGGTCGGGGTAGAACACAGCTCTAAATCCCTGCCCAATCCATTTCAAGGGAAACACACTCGCAAAGTTTTGTAGCCATTCAGGAAGAGTTGTGAACGACAGATAAATCCCTGAAATGAATTGAAGGATGAGAATTGGAGGCAAGATCACGGCGGTGGCACTCTTGGCACTCCTGGGAAGGGCGCTAATTGCTATTCCCAAAATACTCGACGCGAGGAGACCCAAGTAGAACACCCAGGCAAAGGTAAGCCAGGGCCCTATGGTCTCAGGCAGATAAGCTCCAAAAACAAATCGTGCCGTGAGCACGATCGCTATCGCCTGAAGGGTAGCGGAAACAAAGACTTGGCCGAACTTGCCGATGAAGTAAGAAACAGGGGAAATAGGCGAGCCAGAGAGTCTCCGCAAAGTTCCGTCATGTTTTTCAATAGCAATGTCAATGCCCAGGTGCTGAGTGCCCGAGACCAAAACCCCCATCGCCAACATTGCAGGCAGGTAAACATCTGCGGAAGTTAGCGCCCGTCCGGCTCCGGGTACATCAATGTCAATGTTAGAGAAGGCGACAGTGAAGATGACCAGCATCATCAGGGGGAAGAAAAAGTTGAAAAAGACAGCGTCAGGTGTTCTTGCGTAGCTCTTCAGCTCGTAACCAATTCTCTTTATGCCAACACTGAGAACGGAAGGCAGCTCAGTCTTCAATCTTCACTCCGTTTCGATGTTCAGAAATCAGCTGAAGGTAAACCTGCTCGAGATTTGGCACCTTGACCTGAAGCTTTTCTGGTTCTGTTCCGATGCGGCGTGAAAGCTCGCCAACAAACCAAGCCGGCTTGTCGGTCCGCTCGATTCGCGGCAGGCCAGCCTCCTCCCAAGAGACCTCGGTTTTGCGACTCTCTGGACCACCGATCTCTGCAATGTTTCCCAGTGCAACGAGTTTTCCATCAACAATGACTCCGCCCCTATGACCAAGCTCCTCGGCTTCGTCTAGGTAATGAGTGGTCAGCATGATTGTCATGCCCTCTTGCTGCAGACCACGAATAACATCCCAAAACGCTCGCCTGACCTCTGGGTCAAAACCAGTTGTTGGCTCGTCTAGAAACAAAACCTCGGGATTTCCGATTAATCCCATGGCAACATCAACTCTGTGCTGCTGACCTCCAGAGAGTTTCTTTATTGGGTCTGACGCTTTACCTTGCAGCCCAACGGCTTCGATAACCTCTTCGACTTTTCTGGGGTTCGGGTAAAGGGTCGCAAAGTGTGTAATTGTGTCTCTGACAGAAAGCCGACCGAGGTCACCAGCAGATTGCTGCACTATTCCAATTCGCGCACGGAAGGCACGGCTGGCTCTTTGTGGATCCTCGCCAAGAACCTTTACCTCTCCCGAAGTTCTGGTTCGAAAGCCCTCCAAGATTTCTATGGTTGTTGACTTTCCAGCCCCGTTTGGGCCCAGAAGAACGAAGGTCTCCCCACTTGAGACGCTGAAGCTGATGTCTTGGACAGCATTGAGGTCTTTGTATTTCTTAGACAAGCCAGAGACTTCAATTGCGCTCATGTTGTAAATTATGCCAGAGCTGAGAGCACGCTATGTGGCGGTCATAAACTAGGGACATGAACAGGGTGCTACTGCTTGTTGCAGGCGCGGTAGCAGTTGCATCGACAGCCTCCCTGTTCGGCACGGAGGCCTACTATTCCGGTGGATTCCCGCTTGGCGTGCCGTGGGCCGTTTTCGGATTTCTCGCTGTGACGTCATTCGTAACCGTCTTTGCTCTGAGTTCTGGTGTCGCGAGGTTTTCTGCCCACAAAATCTCTGGCTTATGGCGGGTTTTCGTGGGGCTCATGGCCCTCTCTGCGTGGATCACGATTTTCGTTGATCAGCTGCCCTGCTTCCTTGGCGGCACGGGCTGCTAGCTGTTTCGTTGTTAAGGGGTGAGTTGAGCCCGTGGCTCACGGCAACGCACGGCTTCGCCACAGGGACCCCCATCCTCCGCAAAATAGACTGTGACTCGTTGGATGCCAGGACCAAGGAGGCCCCAGTGACCGAGAGTTTCAGTAAAGAAGAAAAGGCGGCAATGCGTGCAGCGGCCGCCGAACGGCGCCGCAAGTTCACCCCCGAACAGCACGCGGCCGAGGTTCTCGAGAACTACCAGGCCATGGATCCGGCCGATCGAGAAATCGGACTGCGAATCCACGAGATTGTCATGGCCGCCGCACCCCAACTGGCACCTAAAACCTGGTACGGAATGCCCGCGTATTACAAAGACGGAAAGAACATCTGTTTCTTCCAAGCCGCCGGCAAGTTCAAGGTTCGCTATTGCACGTTCGGTTTTGATGTGGCCGCGAACCTCGACGACGGACCCATGTGGTCAACAGGGTTTGCCGTACTTGAGGTCACAAAGGACGTCGAGAAGCGGATCACCGAGATGGTCAAGCGGGCAGTCTCCTAGCTCGGCTCCTCAGTCCTCAGTCGGGCTGGCGGAAGGCTTCGAGCAGCCGCCACCGCGTTGAGCCAACCGTCGTACAGCGTCTCGCGCTGGTCGTCGCTCATCTCTGGTTCGAACAAGCGCTCCAGTGACCAGCGATCGGCGATATCGCGCGCTGCCCAGAAACCGGCGCGCACGCCCGCAAGGTGAGCGATGCCTAAGACGGTTCGTTCGAGCCCGACCGGGCGTGCCACGGGAATGCCGAGAATGTCCGCCTGGAACTGACAGAGCAGGTCGTTTCTCGTTGCACCGCCGTCTACCTTCAGCTGTGGAATGTGGATACCGCCGGCGACGAGCCGCTCAACGTTGTCACGCGTCTGGTAGGCCAGCGATTCGATGCTCGCTCGAGCAATGTGCTCAGCGCCCGTCTCGAGGGTGAGGCCGAGAATCGCCCCGCGCACGTCTCGATCCCAATACGGGTCGCACAGCCCCGCGAACGCCGGCACAACGTAAACGCCCCCGTTGTCAGGGACCCGGCGCGCGAGGGGCTCTACCTCGTCGGCAGACGAGAAGAGGTGCAGTTTGTCGCGCATCCACTGAATGGTCTGGCCGCTGTGAAACACCACGCCTTCGGCCTCGTAGGTGACGTCGGAACCAATCTTCCAAGCGGCGCTGCTCGACATGCCGTCCATGATGGCGGGCGCTGAGCCAACGTTGGCCGTGAGAACCCCCGCGGTGCCAAAAGTGTTCTTTGTGCTGCCCGCCTCGAGACAGGCTTGACCAAACAGGCCCGCCTGCTGATCACCGAGCATGGCGGTAACCGGAACCGGTGTCGACACGGCGCCCGCCGCCGAACCCGGCAGCACTCCCGGTGCCAGGTCGCCAAAGTGCGCGTCAGAAGACACCAGCTCGGGCAGCAAACTCAGGGGAATGTCGAGCATGGCGCACAACTCCGAGTCCCACTCGGCACGATGAACGTTGAGGAGCGCCGTGCGCGAGGCCGCGCTCGGCTCAATTCGATGCGCGGTTCCACCGCTCAGGTTCCAGAGCAACCAGACGTCGGGGGTTCCGATGGCGAGTTCTCCGCGTTCGGCCCGCTCACGAACCCCGGAAACGTTGCGCAATAACCAGGCGATTTTTCCCGCAGAGAAATAGGAGTCATTGCGAACCCCCGTGCGCTGCCGAAACTCGTCGTCGAATCCCGCCGCCGACCACTCACGAATAATGTCATCCGTTTGTTTGGACATCCACATGATGGCGTTGTAAACGGGTTCTCCGGTGGCACGATCCCACATGACAATCGTTTCGCGGTGAGTCGTCACGCCCACAGCGGCGATGTCGGCTGACGAGAGGTTCGCGCCCGCCATGGCCTCGGAGATGCACTCGCGGGGGGCGTTCCAGAGTTCACTGGGGTCCAATTCGACCCAGCCCGGATGAGGAAATAGAGCACTGATCGGGCGCGATGCTTCGCTCACCGGCCGCCCGGAATCATCGAAGATGACGGCGCGCGCGCTGCTCGAACCCTCGTCGAGAGCCAGAATGTATCGAGCGGACATGAACCTGAACTCCCTTGTTCGTTCCGTTATCCGAGCGGGCGTCGGCGAACCGCGTCGCGACTCCGCGGTCTCACCTAAGCCGACAATTCAGCCATCGCCGGAACACGAAGGTGGTCAAGCCAGTCGTTGTAGTCGACCACGTTATCCTTGCGTGCTTTAGCGCTCCAACCAAGGTGGTCGGCCAAAATCTTGCTCGCGCGCTCGACTCCGGCCAGACCGTGTCCGGGTTCGAAGGCGAGAAGAATCCGACGAGCGAAGACATCGGTGAGTGTCTCGGCATATTCGGCCGTCACAGCGAACACAAGTTCAGCAGCAATGGCAGGAGAGTTCGGATCGAAACGCTCGGCCAACTTGGGATTGCCCTGCACGAGTTCGACAATCTGCTCCGCTCGCGTTCCGTAAAGCTCAAGGAGACGGGTCGCCGTGTCGGAATCCACGACGGTGGTTTTTCTGAACTCTTCGGCGAAACCTGCCATGTCGCTCGACCGCGCTCCCGGGAACGGATCATCTTTGGTCACGGGCTTGCGCGCACCGCGCTTGAGCTGCTTCACAACGACATCGGTCGCATCTTCGGCGAGCTGCCGGTAGGTGGTCAGTTTTCCACCGACAATCGACAGAAGCCCCCGGTATCCGGTGGCGACGTGATCGAGCACGATGTGGCTGCGAGGAATCTTCCACTCGCTCACACCGGGGTTATAGGGCAGCGGACGAACGCCGCTATAGGTGTACAGCACGTCGCTGACGCTCAGTTTTGCCTCGGGCATCAGCGTGTTGACCTCGGTGAGCAGATACTCGACCTCGTCGGACTCACAGCGTGCCGCATCGGGATCGCCGTCGAAAAGCTGGTCGGTCGTACCGATGAGGTAACGTCCCATCCAGGGGATCACGAGAACGAGTCGACCATCCGTTTGCGATTCGTAGTAGATCACGTCACTCGGGGCCCCGGGGAATGGATCGACGATGAGGTGGCTTCCCTTGGATCCGCCGATGAGACGCTTCGATTCAATCGACGCAGACTTCTGAGCTCCTGTGAGAACGGTGTCTACCCACGGCCCGCCGGCATTGACCGTCATGTCCGCGGTCAGGGTGAGCTTGTCGCCCGAGGCGCGCACAGCCTCTACTCCGGTCACTCGTCCGTCGTCGACGAGGATACGCGTCACACGGGAGTGCAAATAGAAGGATGCGCCGGCCTCGCCGGCAGCAACCGCAAGTTCGGTGCACAAACGCTCCGCGAACTCAACCTGGCCGTCGGTGAAGAGTGCTGCCCCGCTGAGTCCGGTCGTCTCAATGCCGGTAAACCGCTCTTTAACAGCCTTGGCCGACATCACGCGGTGTGACTTGACGCTCTTGTCCAGAGAAAGCATGTCGTAGGCGATCATGCCGAGCCGAATCATCCACGAGGGCCGCGTGTTTTTTGAAAAGAAGGGCATGATCAACCGCACGGGCCTCACCAGGTGAGGGGCCACGCGAAAGAGTCGCTCGCGCTCGCGCAGGGACTCGCGCACGAGTGGCACGTCACCGTGTTCGAGGTAACGAAGCCCGCCGTGAATGAGGCGCCCCGACCAAGCGGACACGCCGGCGCAGAAGTCTTCCTGTTCCACCATGGCCACGCGGAGTCCGCGCTCGGCAGCATCGCGCACAATGCCCAGGCCGTTGATGCCGGCTCCGATGACAATAAGGTCGAAGTGCGAGCTGGTTTTCTTGGGGTTCACGAGGACTCCTCGGCGTGTGAAAAGTGACGAAATACTCTTGTGCAATATTTAGTCACTATTTGATTATACATTCACTATACTTGCTTTGTTATCACCACCGACAGTCCGCACCGCATTAAAGTACCCGCATCTTCGCAGGCACTCACGTGTAAATCAGCGTCACTGCCATCTGACAAACTGTTCTAGTACGACCCTCTGAAAGCAAGGACCCAACGATGAGCCCGGATCCGGACCGCGATCAATTGCGCATGATGACCAAGGTCGCGCATCTGTATCACAACCGCGGCATGGTTCAGTCGGAGATTGCCCGGCAACTCGGGCTCTCTCAAGCTCGCGTGTCACGCATGCTTTCCGCCGCCGAAGAGGCGAACATCATTCGAACCATCATCGTTCCCCCACCCGGATTGAATTCCGACCTGGAGCATCAACTCGAAGGCGTATTCGGCCTGATGGAGGTTCACGTCGTTGATGCCTCTGGTGAAGACGAACGGGAACGCGCTCGAATTCTCGGCAGGGCACTGGCGAATGTGTTCGAGATTATGCCCATTGAAGACAAAGACATCGGATTCACGTCGTGGAGTAACTCGATGCGCGCCTTCGTTGACGTCCTCAACCGTCCTCATGCGAAAGCAAAGCACATCGTCGAGATGCTGGGTGGTGTGGGGCAGCCCGGTGAGCAGCACCTGGCCACGCAGGCCACCGAGAACTTGGCAAATCTCACCGACGGCAAGCCGATGTTCCTGCGGGTTCCCGGCGTTGTGCCTTCAGTCTCGGTCAAGACGGCAATTCTCGAGAGCGACACTTTCGCGCGGGCCACCCTCAGCGCTCTGAACCACCTCGATATCGCCCTGGTTGGGTTGGGCAACTGTGAGATCCGCTCGGAGCTGATGGCCGAGGGAAACTTCTTCACCAAGGAGCAGTTCGAAATGATCCGCGCGAACGGTGCGGTGGGTGAAATCAACCTTCGATTCATCGACAAGAACGGTGCGCCCGTGGCCTCAGAACTCGACGACCTGGTGATCGGCGTCACGCTCGAGCAGATCAAGCAGGCCGACCGCAGAGTCGGCGTTTCGGGCGGAGTGGCAAAACGCGACGCCGCCCTCGCAGCCGTGCGCGGTGGGTGGATCAACGTGCTGATCACCGACGAAGAGACCGCCGAATACCTGCTCGAGCAGGGCCCCGCGGCCTAAAGCCGGCGACCAGGGCCTACAGCCCGCGCCGGCCTCACGCCTGCGCCCGATCTACAGGCGCGAGACGACCTCTTTGACGAGTGGCCACACACGCTCGACCGACTTGTAGTTCACCTTCTCGGCCGGAGAGTGAAGACCCTGCAGCTCGGTTCCGATGGAGATGATGTCGGCCACGGGTACGCGTCGGCTAAACATGCCGAGTTCCAGAGAGCACTGCGAAACCTCAACGCTGGGTTCGCTGCCGAGCACGTCTCGATAAGCGGCCGAAGCAACGGCGAGCAGTTCCGAATCGGGACGATAGGGGAACTCGGGCGCATCGAGGCCAAACATCTCCATGGAGACGTCACCACCAACGGCACCCACGAGTGAGCGGACGCGGTTATAGAGTTCGTGCTTACGCGAGGTGACCGCCGACGTGATCGTCGACATCAGCTGAACTCCGGCAGCCGTCGGGCGAATTGTGCCGAGGTTGTTTGACGTCTCGACGCGACCGGGCACCCGAAGGTTCCAGCTGATCACACCGTGGGGGATGAGCAGCGTTACGGCAGCAAACCGCAATCCGGCAGTCTTCGAGAAAACTTGGGCGGGCGCGTCTGCCGATGCGAGCTCGAGGCGCACGCCGGGGTCGGCAACACCGTACTCATATCGCAGGGCCTCGTCGAGTTCCGAAACAACCGCGCTGACGACCTCGGCATCCTCAGGCGTCATGACGAGCACAACGTCGGCATCAGCGGGAATCGCGTTGTTCTGAGCACCACCGAACGGGGCTGAGATTCGCACATCCGCCTTGTCCGAGACGGCATTGATGGCGCGCGCGAGAATCTGAAGGGCGTTAGCGCGTTCGAGCTGAATGTCGAACTCGCAGTGCCCACCCTGAAGTCCGCGAACCAACAGGCGGCTGGCGGCGGTGTGCGTCGACGGCGTTGCTTCGAGCTCAGCGGGGATATCTACCGTGAACGTGACATCGCCACTGCACCCGGCCAGGATCTCTTTGTCGGTAATCCAGTTAAAGTCGATCATGCGACGACCCTTCAACCGGGTCGTGTCGAACTGATTAGCGCCAGCCTTACCCTGCT
>Ga0114979_10003129_pt1 | contig 11130 bp, 10 predicted proteins | sample S_140625_EF_Meta_FD_87315 | JGI IMG/M metagenome (GOLD analysis project Ga0114979, IMG submission 87315) | Freshwater microbial communities from Lake Simoncouche, Canada to study carbon cycling - S_140625_EF_MetaG | ecosystem: Environmental > Aquatic > Freshwater > Lake | place: Lake... | reverse complement strand
GCCCATCCCCGGCGCCCTTGAAATCAGCGGCACGGTCGATGAAGAATCGGGCGGCTTTGCAGGTGTAGGTTATTTGGCCGAGCGGGGTTACTTCAGCAAGCCGCGTGTGCAACATGTGATCATTCCCGAGCCTTTGGGGGTGGACCGCATTTGCTTGGGTCACCGCGGTGTGTGGTGGAGTGAGGTGGAAACCAAGGGCCGTATTGCCCATGGCTCGATGCCGTTTTTGGGCGACAGCGCCATCAACCACATGAGCGCGTTCATTCATTTGCTCGAAACCCAATTGCAACCGCAGTTGAAACAGCGCCACACCTCAGAACCGGTTGAACCACCGGGTGCGCGCGTCAGCACTTTGAACATCAACAGCATTCATGGCGGTCAAGTTGAGCAACGATACGCTACCGATGAACGCGGCTGGCCTACCGCTGATGCGCCCTCTCCGGTGGTGGCGCACAGCTGCCGCACCGTGCTCGACCGCCGTTTCATTGCCGAAGAAAATTTAGAAGCCGTGAAGCAAGAGATCATCGACATGCTCGATGAACTCAAACGCACTCGGCCTGGTTTTGATTACGGCATTCGCGACATCATGAGCTTTGTGCCAACAGCCACGCCGCGTGATGCACCTGTGGTGGATGCCACTGCGCGTGCCATTGCGCGCGTGCTGGGCCGCGAACCTTCCTACATTGCCAGCCCTGGCACCTATGACCAAAAGCACATTGTGCGAAGTGGCAAGTTGAGGGACTGCATTGCGTATGGCCCTGGCATCTTGGATTTGGCCCATCAGCCCAATGAGTACGTGGGCATTCAAGAGTTGGTGGACTCTGCCAAAGTGATGGCGCTGGCCAGTCTTAGCCTGACGGGCGCCATGCGCTAAGCAGGTTGACGACTCAAACGCCAGGTGGCCGTTTTTGAATCAGCGATTGCGCGGCCTGCTCGTAGGCATGTGCGACTTGAAGCAATTCAAAATCACCTTGCGGTTTGCCAATCAATTGCAGGCCCATCGGTAGTCCATGCGCATTGAATCCTGCGGGAATGCTGATGGCGGGCAAACCTGCAAATGTGGCGTAAATCACCACTTCCATCCAGCGATGGTAGGTGTCCATGGCTTGCCCGTTGATGTGTTGCGGCCAACGTTCGGTGACATCGAAAGGCCAGACTTGTGCCGAAGGCAAAGCCAGAACATCAAAGGATTCAAACAGCTTCAACATGCTTTGGTAATAGCGTGAGCGCGTCACGCTGGCTTGCATCAATTGATGGCCGGTGAGCCCAAGTGATTGGTCATATTCCCATTGCCCTTCAGGCTTGACTTTGTCACGCCAGTTGGCGAGGTGTGTATAGGCGCCAATGTTGCGCCCCGCCAAAGCTTGACGCCAAACCAACCACGCATCCCAAATTTCTTCAGGCGACATGCCCAGTTGCGCGGTAGACACATGGCAGCCCGTTGTGGCCAGGGTTTCCAAAGCGCTTTCACAGACTGACAAAATGCCTTCTTCCATGGGCAAATAATCATGGAGGTTGCCCAACCAACCCACTCGGCGATGCTTCATAGAGGCGTCCAAGCTTTGGGTAAACGCTTGACCCGATTCGGCAATCGACAACGGTGAGCGTGCGTCGTAACCCGCTTGCGTCGACAAAAGCATGGCCAAATCACGGACGGTTCTGGCCATCGGCCCCTCCGTGCTCAGCTGTGCAATGAAGTTGTCGGCCACAGGGTATCGCGGCAATCTGCCTTGCGAGGGCCGCATGCCAAACACATGGTTCCAGCCGGCAGGGTTGCGCAAGCTGCCCATGAAGTCAGAGCCATCGGCGACGGGCAACATGCGTTGGGCCAAAGCCACTGCGGCACCACCACTGCTACCGCCCGCACTTTTTGAGCGGTCCCACGCGTTGCAGGTGGCGCCAAACACTTCATTGAAGGTGTGCGAGCCCAAGCCAAATTCGGGGGTGTTGGTTTTTCCGATAAAGATGCAGCCGGCAGCACGCATGCGAGCTGACATGAGGTTGTCTGCGGAAGCGGGCAAGGGGTCGCTGAGGGGCGAGCCGTGGCTGATGCGAAAGCCTGCAACCGCAACCAAGTCTTTGACGGCTTGTGGAATGCCATGGAGCCAGCCCATCGATTCACCTCGCGCCAATTGCGCATCTCTTTCATCGGCCTGTTGCAAAACGACTTCAGGCGATGCCTGGCTGACGATCGCATTGCTGGCTGGGTTGTGCGTTTCGATTTGCTGCAAATAAGCCAGTGCCACTTCACGGCAAGACACGGCCTTGCTGTGAATGGCTTGAGACAAATCGAGGGCAGACATATTCGGGATGACCATGAGATGCTTCGTCCTTCAGGGGTCTATAGTGAACTTTTTTAAAACTTGTGCCATTGTGAACGTGAATCCATGGAGAGTTCACTTGCACAGAATTTGCCATGACGAGAATTTTGATCGCTGGTTACCAGCACGAAACCAATACCTTTGCACCCAGCTTGGCAGACTGGGCTGCGTTCAATTGCGGCGAATCTTTTCCAGCTTACATGCGCGGGCAAACCGTCATCGATCAAATGACGGGCATCAACATGCCCATCTCGGGCTTCATGGATGCGGCCAAACGGTGGCAATGGGAGTTGGTGCCTTCTGCATGGGCAGGCGCAACGCCATCCTCTTATGTGACGCAAGAAGCATTTGAAAACATTGCATCGGCCATCTTGGCGGACATTCGACATGCTTTGCCTCAAGGTCTTGATGGCATTTATTTGGACCTGCATGGCGCGGCCGTTGCCGAACATGCCGATGACAGTGAAGGCGAGTTGCTTTCGCGCATTCGGCAATTGGTGGGCCCAGCCATGCCCATCGTGGCCAGTTTAGATTTGCATGCCAATGTGACTCAGCGCATGCTGGCGCAAAGCGATGCGCTGGTGTCGTACAGAACCTACCCGCACATTGACATGGCCGACACGGGCGAGTTGGCTGCGCAATTGATGCAGCGCCGATTGAAACTGGGCCGCAAAGAAGCGATGTTCGCGCGGCGCTTCCCATTTTTGATTTCTTTGAATGCGCAGTCGACTTGGATGGAACCTGCCAAATCCGCCTACGACCAATTGCTGGCGCTGGACCGTGAGTCGGGTGTGATGTTGAGCTTTTGTATGGGCTTTCCAGCTTCTGATTTTGAAGAGTGTGGCCCTGTGGTGTGGGGCCATGGTCCTCAAGCCGAAGCCGTGGTTGAGCAACTCTTCAAGGCCATCAGCGAACCCGCTGTGTGGCGGCCTCATTGGCTACCTGCAAGAGAAGCCGTGGTGCAAGCCCTGGCCACAGCAGGCAAAGTGGCGGCGCCCGTGGTGATTGCCGACACGCAAGACAATCCTGGTGCCGGTGGGGACAGCAACACCACAGGCATGTTGCATGCACTGTTACAGCAAGGTGCAGGCAAAATTTTTCCTGGGCAAGTTGCAGTGGGCTTGGTCTTTGATCCAGCTGCCGCTCAAATGGCTTTTGAAGCAGGTGTGGGCGCACAAATCCATTGCAGTTTAGGCAAAGCCGTGCCCATCTTCACGGGGCAACTCAGTGATCCACCCTTGCAAGCACGCTTTAACGTCAAGGCCATCAGCGATGGCCGCTGCGTGTTGAAGGGGCCCATGATGACGGGTGTTGCGGTGCAAATGGGCCCCAGTGCGTGTTTGGAAATTGACGGCATTTTGATTGCCATCGTGAGCGGCAAAGTGCAGTTGCTCGATCGTGAGTTGCTGCGAACGGTGGGCATCCATGCCGAGCAGATGAAGATCGTGGTGGTAAAAAGTTCCAACCACTTCAGGGCTGACTTCACGCCCATCGCTTCTGAGGTGTTGGTGGCCAAAGCACCGGGCCCGATGGCGGCAGATCCTGCTGATTTGCCTTGGAAAAAACTCAGCCCAGCGATCAGGCGCCAACCCTGAAAAAAATCATTATCATCGCCCATATGACTTTTTTGGCCATCGACGTCGGCAACACCCGCTTGAAGTGGGCGCTTTACGATCGTCCTCATACCCAAGGCAACGTGCTGGCACAGGGTGCAGAGTTTCTCGAAAACATTGAAACATTGGCTGAGGGGCCGTGGGCCAGTTTGCCTGTGCCCGATCACATGTTGGGCTGTGTGGTGGCTGGCGATGCCGTCAAGCGCCGCGTTCAAGAACAAATGGAGTTGTGGGACATCGCGCCCCAGTGGGTGGTCTCGTCCACGGAAGAAGCCGGCGTGTCCAATGGCTATGACCATCCCACCCGTTTAGGTTCAGACCGATGGGTGGCCATGATTGGTGCCAGACATCGCTTGATGCTGAAAGGGGAGGCCAAGCCCTTGGTGGTGGTCATGGTGGGCACGGCCGTCACGGTGGAAGCCTTGGACCAACACGGTAAATTTTTAGGCGGTTTGATTTTGCCTGGACACGGCATCATGCTGCGCGCATTGGAGTCTGGCACGGCCGGCTTGCATGTGCCCACCGGTGAGGTGCGACCTTTTCCCACCAACACCAGCGATGCCCTCACCAGTGGTGGAACGTATGCCATTGCCGGAGCCTGCGAACGCATGGTTCAGCATCTTCGAGATCACACGGGCATGGAACCCGCCTGTGTAATGACCGGCGGTGCAGGCTGGAAAATGGCCCCCAGCATGGCCATTCAATTTGAGCTGGTCGACAGCCTTATTTTTGACGGCTTGTTGAAGCTGGCGCAATCGCGCTTCAGCTGACTTCGTAAGCTTGCGTCAACTGCATCAAGTGCGCACGTTCGTCGGCGTGCTTTAAATACGGTGCCAACAACAACAGCACATGCCTTGCGCCGCGCGCCAATGCTTCGCCTGCGCTTTCGGGCTCCATGGCATGGCGCGGATTGCGCACATATTCATAACTCAGCCAATAGGTCACCACCACGGACATGCTGGCCGACAGGGTGGTGAAGGTGGTGGGCTCGTTTTGAATGTGTCCCTGCCTGGCCAAGGCCAACAGCAGATGGTTCAAGGAGGCTGTTTGCGCTTCGAGGATGTTTTTGAAGTGCGTTTCTAAGTGCCGATTTTTGGACAGCAAATCGTTGAGGTCGCGGTACAAAAAGCGGTGATCCCAAATGTGTTCAAACAAAGAGTGCAAGAAGAACCAAGCGTCCTCCACATCTTTCACATCTTGACTGGCATCGAGCAACTTCAGGATTCGCTCTTTGTAGTCGTCAAACAGATGGCTGACCAACTGGTCCTTGGCGGGAAAGTGGTAGTACAAATTGCCCGGACTGATGTTCAGCTCGGAGGAGATGAGCGTGGTCGACACATTGGGTTCGCCATAGCGATTGAACAAGTCCAATGCCACGGTGGCGATGCGCTCAGCGGTGCGTCGAGGTGCTTTTTTGGCCATGCCGTGTGAGGTGTTGTGGTGTTGCGCGCGGCGTGCTTACTTGCGGGCTTTGGTGGCGGTGGACTTGGCGCTGGTGTTTGACCTAGTGCTTGAACTGGTGCGTTTGCGCGGCGCCGCTTTGCTTGTGCGGCTAGCGGAGGCTTTGAGCGCGGCCTCCAATGCGGCCACACGATCTTGCAGGTCGGCCACTTCTTGCGCAGTTGGCAAGCCTAAGCTTTTCAGGGCCCGTGCCACGCGGTCTTCAAACAGGTGCTCTAAGCGGTCAACCTTGATACCGGCAGGTTGCACAAGGTTGCTGTTGATGCCCGAGGTGAGGCCTTGGGCCAATTGGTTGAAGTGCGCTGTGGCCTCGTGCAGTTTTTCTTGGGCGACGGCTTGGGCTTGGGCCATGGCCCCCAAACCCGCCAACCACATGTCGTTGGAGGCTGTTTTGTGCAAAGGCTCGCTGCTTGCGGATTTGGCTTGTGCCGTCTTGGATGCGGGCTTGGCGCCTGTCTTGCTGGATGCTTTGGTGGCCATGAAAACTCCGTACTTCTGGGTGGGTTTGGCAAAACCTCACTTTAACCGCTGTGGCAAGTGCTGCCAAGGCTTCTAAAATAGAGTTTTGGAAAGAAAAAGCATGGCTGTTCTGATTACCGGCGGCGCGGGCTTCATCGGTGCCAACTTTGTGTTGGACTGGGTTGCCAACACGGATGAAAAAATCATCAACCTCGACAAGTTGACCTATGCAGGCAACATGGCGTCGTTGGCGTCGTTGCAGAACAACCCTCAACATGTCTTTGTGCAAGGTGACATTGGCGATGACAAGCTATTGCCCAAGCTACTGGCTGCGCATCAGCCGCGTGCCGTGTTGAACTTTGCCGCTGAGAGTCATGTGGACCGTTCTATCCATGGCCCTGGTGATTTCATTGAAACCAACATTGTGGGGACCTTTCGTTTGTTGGAGTCCGTGCGCGGTTATTGGCAAGCCTTGGCACCCGAGGCGCAGCAGCAGTTCCGGTTTTTGCACGTGTCGACCGACGAGGTTTACGGCAGCCTCACGCCGCAAGACCCTGCCTTCAGCGAAAACAACAAGTACGAACCCAACAGCCCGTACAGCGCCAGCAAGGCCGCCAGCGATCACTTGGTGCGCGCATGGCATCACACCTATGGCCTGCCTGTGCTCACGACCAATTGCAGCAACAACTATGGGCCTTTGCACTTCCCCGAAAAACTCATTCCTTTGATGATTGTGAATGCCTTGGCTGGCAAGCCTTTGCCCGTTTATGGTGACGGCATGCAAGTGCGCGACTGGCTGTATGTCAAAGACCATTGCAGCGCCATTCGCCGCGTTTTAGAAGGCGGCCGCCTGGGCGAAACCTACAACGTGGGTGGCTGGAACGAGAAGCCCAACATCGAGATTGTGAACACGGTGTGCGCGCTGTTGGATGAAATGCGCCCTCGCTCAGATGGTCAGTCGTATGCGACGCAAATCACCTACGTGAAAGACCGACCTGGCCACGACCGCCGCTATGCCATCGATGCGCGCAAACTCGAAAAAGAGTTGGGCTGGAAACCTGCAGAGACCTTTGAAACGGGCATTCGCAAAACGGTGGCTTGGTATTTGGACAACGCCGAATGGGTGGCCAATGTGCAAAGTGGGGCCTACCGTGACTGGGTCTCCAAGCAATACAAAGCCTAAGCCGCGCATGAAAATTTTATTGCTCGGCAAAAATGGCCAAGTTGGCTGGGAGCTGCAGCGCAGCTTGGCACCTTTGGGCGAGTTGCTGGCGCTCGACCGGCAAAGCACCTCACACTGCGGTGATCTGACTGATCTGGAGGGCCTGGCAGACACCGTGCGTTTGTTCAAACCCAACGTGGTGGTGAACGCTGCCGCCTACACCGCGGTCGACAAAGCCGAGTCCGATCCAGAAACCGCACACTTGGTCAATGCCTTGGCGCCAGAAGTGCTGTCACGCGCCTGTGCGGCCATGGGTGCAAGGCTCTTTCACTATTCAACCGACTACGTCTTTGACGGCAGTGGCCAAACGCCTTGGGTCGAGACCGATGCCACGGGCCCGCTCAATGCCTATGGCCGCAGCAAGTTGGCCGGTGAACAGGGCATTGCCAAGCAGGGTGCCCAGCATGTGATCTTCAGAACCAGTTGGGTCTATGGTACCGAAGGCGGTAATTTTGCCAAGACCATGCTGCGCTTGGCCCAAGAACGCGAGAAGATGACGGTCATCAACGACCAGTTTGGCGCACCCACAGGCGCGGCCTTGTTGGCCGACATCACCGCATTGGCCTTGCAAACGCACCAGCCTCTTTCGGGCATCTACCATGTGGCCGCATCGGGCGTGACCACTTGGTATGAATACGCCAACCATGTGCTGGCCAAAGCCAAGCAGTTGAAGCCCAGTTTGAACTATGCCGTCAAAGAAGTGCTGCCTGTGCCCACTTCAGAATTTCCAACACCAGCCCAGCGGCCCTTGAACTCCAGGCTCAATTGCAGCCATTTGGAACAGGCCCTTCAATTGCAGTTACCACCCTGGCAAACGGGTGTGGACCAGCTCTTGGCAAAAATTTTGTAATTTGATGCTTTTGGTGAGGCACAAGGGCCTCAAAAGTGTTCACAATACGGCTCTGACTGACCCCTATCACATGAGCAAGTACTGACTTGCATGTTTTTAATTTAAAGAACCATCATGACTGACATCGATTCCTTGGCCCACATTGCGCCGCGTGACAAAGCAGAGATCTTGGCGCAAGCATTGCCCTACATTCGCAAGTTTCATGGCAAGACCTTGGTCATCAAATACGGTGGCAACGCCATGACCGATCCTGCTTTGCAAGCCGACTTTGCAGAAGATGTGGTGCTCTTGAAATTGGTGGGCATGAACCCTGTGGTGGTTCACGGTGGGGGTCCGCAAATTGAAACGGCATTGAACCGCTTGGGCAAAAAAGGCGAGTTCATTCAAGGCATGCGCGTGACCGACGCCGAAACCATGGAAGTGGTCGAGTGGGTGTTGGCAGGTGAAGTGCAGCAAGACATTGTGGGTTTGATCAACCAAGCAGGTGGCAAGGCCGTGGGCTTGACGGGTCGCGATGGCGGCATGATTCGCGCCAAGAAACTCAAAATGGTCGACAACAACGACCCCCACAAAGAATACGACGTGGGCCAAGTGGGCGACATCGAGTCGATCGACCCCAGCGTGGTGAAGGCCTTGCAAGACGACGCCTTCATTCCCGTCATCAGTCCCATTGGCTTTGGCGAAAACAACGAGAGTTACAACATCAATGCCGATGTGGTGGCCGGCAAATTGGCCAGTGTGCTGCGCGCTGAAAAGTTGGTGCTGCTGACCAACACGCCCGGTGTCTTGGACAAAGCAGGCAATCTCTTGACCGACTTGAGCGCCCGCCGCATTGACGAGTTGTTTGCCGATGGCACCATCAGTGGTGGCATGTTGCCCAAAATCAGTGGCGCCTTGGATGCCGCCAAGAGTGGTGTGAACGCGGTGCACATCATCGATGGCCGTGTGCCACACGCCATGTTGTTAGAAATTCTGACCGACCAAGCGTTCGGCACCATGATTCGCAGCCACTGAGGAACAGGCCATGACCACAGAGACAAATTCCGACAACCTGCCCGAAAACGAAGAAGCTGGCGCCGCGACCACACGCAAGCGCCCCAAGCCCGGTGAGCGTCGTTTACAAATTTTGCAAACCTTGGCGGGTATGCTGGAGCAGCCTGGCGCCGAGCGCATCACCACAGCCGCTTTGTCGGCCAAGCTGGGTGTGAGTGAAGCCGCTTTGTACCGTCACTTCGCCAGCAAAGCGCAGATGTTTGAAGGCTTGATTGATTTTGTCGAGCAGTCGGTGTTCGCGTTTGTGCGTCAAATTGCCGACCGTGAACCCGCGGGCCCTGCACAGGTGGCACGTATGGTGGCACTCATTTTGCAATTCGCAGAAAAGAACCCTGGCATGGCACGTGTCATGACAGGCGATGCACTGGTGTTTGAAAATGAGCGTTTGCAAGAGCGTATGAATTTGTTGTTCGACAAATTGGAAAGCACTTTCAAGCAGTCACTTCGTGATGGGGGCATTCAAAGCGATACACCTACAGTGGATTCGCAAGTGACGGCATCCTTGTTGGTTGCCTTTATGATGGGCCGCATGCAGCGCTTTGCGCGTTCAGGCTTTAAGCGTTTGCCTTCGGAGAATTTGCAGGCTTCTTTAGCGCGAGTGCTTTGAAATTAAAGCGTGATGTGGACAGGCGTTAGTAGTTGACATCTCGAAAAAAGCACTAAATAATGTGCTTTTTTAAGTGTTCATTGAATGTCTGTCACTCAAACCATTTACGCTCGAAATACAGTCAGCATGACTGATCTTCGACGTAACCCATCTGAAGTCATTGAAGTTGCCAATGTGGCACCTGTGGCTGTGTTGAATCACAACAAACCAGCCGCTTATTTAATTTCAGCTGCAGCCTATGAACAGATGTTGGCGCAACTGGAAGACGCAGCCCTGACCAAGATTGTCAAAGCACGCCAAGGAGGCAAATCGGTCAAGGTCAACATTGAAGACCTATAGCCTTGAATTTCACGAGCTTGCACTCAAGGAATGGAAGAAATTAGACGGCTCAATTAAGGTGCAGTTTCAAAGTGCGCTGGCCAAACGTCTTAAAGCACCACACGTCTCATCTGCCAAGTTGCACGGTGAATTACAAAATACCTACAAGATCAAATTACGTGACTTGGGTTACCGTTTAGTCTACGAAGTGATCGATCAAAAATTAGTGGTCATGGTGATCGCTGTTGGTAGACGCGATCACAATGAAGCGTATGTCAGCGCTGTCAAACGGCACAACTAATTCAGATTACCAGCTCCAAAGTGTGCCGTCGTGTTGCAGTCTGTTCACTGGCAAGTAAGCACGTTGATACGGATACTTGGCCGCCAGTTTTTCATCAATGTCCACGCCGTGGCCCGGTGATTCGCCGCAATACAGCATGCCTTTTTCAAAGCGCCAGTCGTGCGGAAACACCGATAGCATTTCTTCGCTGTGGGCCATGTGCTCTTGAATGCCAAAGTTGGGCACCCAAGTGTCAAAGTGCAAGGCGGCGCCCATACACACCGGCGACATGTCAGTGGCGCCATGGCAGCCAGTGCGCACCTGGTACAAGCTGGCCAAATTGGCAATGACGCGCAAGTGTGTAATGCCACCCGCGTGGGTGACGGTGGTGCGGATGTAATCGATCAGTTGTTGCTCGATTAAGTCTTTGCAGTCCCACACCGTATTGAAAATCTCGCCTACGGCCAAAGGCGTAGTGGTGTGGTGACGAATGAGCTTGAAGGCTTCTTGGTTTTCGGCGGGCGTAGGGTCTTCTAGCCAGAACAAATGGAAGGGCTCTAATTCTTTGCCTAATCGACCGGCCTCAATGGGGGTGAGTCGATGGTGTGCGTCGTGTAACAAATGAGTCTCTGGCCCCACAGCTTCACGTACCGCTTGAAACAAACCAGGTGTATGTCGCAAATATTTCTCGGTGCTCCAATCATGCTCACCGGGCAAGGGGCCGTCGGCGGGCTCGTACATGAGGCCATTGCCACTCACGCCATAAACTTTGTTGAGACCTGGAATGCCACTTTGCGCGCGAATGGCCAAGTAGCCCATTTCTTTGTGGCGCAATACTTCGTCCACGGTTTCGGCTGTATCGCGACCTGTGGCATGCGCGTACGACATGATGCCAGTGCGGCTGCGGCCACCGAGCAATTGGTACAGCGGTTGTCCTGCGATTTTG
>Ga0114979_10003125_pt1 | contig 11136 bp, 8 predicted proteins | sample S_140625_EF_Meta_FD_87315 | JGI IMG/M metagenome (GOLD analysis project Ga0114979, IMG submission 87315) | Freshwater microbial communities from Lake Simoncouche, Canada to study carbon cycling - S_140625_EF_MetaG | ecosystem: Environmental > Aquatic > Freshwater > Lake | place: Lake... | reverse complement strand
TTGGTCTTGGGAAAGCGCTTGGATCATTGGCGGCTTATTTTCTTGGATTTTTGTTCCTTTATTGGCAGCCTATTTGACTATTCCAGATTTTATGGAAATCATTGTGAATGCAAATAGCCAAGTTTTATTTTGGACGTTTGTATTTGGAGTATTGTGGGGAATTGGTGGATTGACTTTTGGTTTGGCGATGCGTTATTTGGGTATGTCTTTGGGTATGTCCATTGCCTTAAGTCTCTGTAGTATTTTTGGTGCTTTAGTACCTCCTATTTATCGAGAATTCGCGCAAATTAAAGGGGACACTATTTCACATATTGTCGGCAGCACGGGTGGTCAAATTGTTTTATTAGGTATTTTAGTTTGTGTTCTTGGTATTTATTTATGTGGTAAAGCAGGAATGATGAAAGAGAGTGAATTATCTCAAGAGCAAAAACAAGAAAGCATCAAGGAATTTGATTTAACCAAGGGTTTAATTGTCGCTACTATTTCGGGTTTATGCAGTGCCTGTTTTAATTTTGGTATAGAAGCGGGTAAAGATATGGCAGCTGTGGCGGTTGAAAAAGGTTCTGATCCTCTATTTCAAAATAATGTCATTTTTGTGGTGGTGCTTTGGGGTGGTTTTTTGACCAATTTCATATGGTGTATGTATTTGAATTTTAGCAATAAAACATTTGGAGATTATTTAAACAAAAATTCACCTTTGCGAATGAATTATACATTTGCTGCTGTGGCAGGAACCACCTGGTTTTTGCAGTTTTTCTTTTATGGAATGGGGGAGAGTAAATTAGGAAATGGGGCTAGTTCATGGATATTACATATGGCTACGATTATCATAACGTCAAATTTCTGGGGAATTTATTTTAAGGAATGGAATGGTGTTTCTAAGTCTACTTATAGGACAGTCGTTGCAGGTATAGTGGTTATTTTAGTTTCTGTTATTATTGTTGGAATAGGAAATTCATTTAGCTAAATATGGCCATTTTCGAGTTTATACATATAGATGAATTTTCTTCTACGCCGAAATATCGCCAATTAGCAAATTCGATTACAGAAGCTATTCAGAAAAACAAATTGAAAAAAGGGGATGTTTTACCATCCATCAATGAAGTTAGTTTTCATTATTACATATCTAGGATAACTGTTGAAAAAGGCTACAATTATTTAAAATCCATCGGGATTGTAGAATCAATTCGGGGAAAAGGTTTTTTTATCAATGTAGATTCTATCCCTGTCACCTATCGGATTTTTTTATTGTTTAATAAGCTTAGTGAGCATAAGAAAATTATATATGATGCTTTTGTTAAAGAGTTGGGAGAAAATGCGGTAGTTGATTTTTACGTATATAATAATGACTTCAATTTGTTTAAGCGGATTATTGAAAGAAGGGAAAAAGATTATTCCCATATCGTAATCATCCCACATTTTTTAGAGGATAATGAAGATGCCTACAAATTAATTAACACCTTGCCAAAAGAGAAATTAATTATTGTAAGTAAGAAAATACCAGGGATTACAGGGCAAATTGCCATGGTGTATGAGAATTTTGAAAAAGATATCTATGCAAGTTTAATGGAGGCGAAGGAGTCCTTGGCAAAATATAATCGCATCAATTTAATTTTCCCGTATCATAATAATAATAACATTGAAATCGTTCAAGGATTTAAAAGTTTTTGTCAAGACTTTGCCTTTGATTATGCGGTGTTGGATTCATCGGCCAACGCTAACTTACTAAATGGTGATGTCTTTATAACAGTCATGGAGGGTGATTTGATAATTTTGTTAGATCAAATATTAGCTCAAAAATTAGAGATTGGCGTTGACATAGGCCTCATTTCCTATAATGAAACTCCGATAAAAAGATTGATTGGTCGAGGAATTGCCACCATATCGACCGACTTTAAGCAATTAGGAATTTCAGCCGCGGAACTAGTCATGTCTGGAGATAAGGTCCAAATTGAAAATCCTTTTTACTTTACGCACAGGCCATCCATTTAATGTCTGATTTGTTTGGCCATCTTTAGGAATTTTACGGATTATGGGGATTTTTTCTTTGCTTTTTTGCAAAAAAAATAGCAATTTTAAGGTTTAAGTTTAATTAAATAGATTAAAATATTAAATTTTCACAATGAGCAATTCCCCCAAAACCTTGTTTGATAAAGTCTGGGATTCACATGTTGTTCGTCAAATTGCTGACGGACCAGATGTTTTTTTTATAGACCGACATTTTATTCATGAAGTGACTAGTCCTGTGGCCTTTTTAGGTTTAGAGCAAAGAGGGGTTAGTGTTTTATTTCCTGAGAAAACATTTGCCACTGCAGATCACAATACGCCTACGATAAACCAACATCTTCCTGTCGAAGACCCTTTGTCGGCAAACCAATTGCTGCAATTGGAGAAAAATACAAGTAAGTATGGAATTTCTCATTGGGGTTTAGGGAATCCAAAAAATGGAATTGTTCACGTAGTTGGGCCAGAAAACGGAATTACATTACCGGGAATGACCATTGTTTGTGGGGATTCACATACTTCTACGCATGGGGCCTTTGGCGCTATTGCCTTTGGAATAGGTACTTCTGAAGTGGAAATGGTACTTTCTTCACAGTGCATTATGCAACCTAAGCCGCTTAAAATGCGGATTAATGTAAATGGCCAATTAGGAAAAGGTGTGACGCCAAAAGATGTGGCTTTATATATAATTTCAAAATTATCCACTTCAGGTGCTACGGGTTATTTTGTCGAATATGCAGGAGATGTTTTTGAAAATATGTCCATGGAAGGACGTATGACAGTTTGTAATTTAAGTATCGAGATGGGTGCTCGGGGTGGAATGATTGCTCCAGACCAAACTACTTTTGATTATATCAATGGCCGTGAATTAGCCCCTAAAGGAGCATATTGGGATAAGCAATTGGCTTATTGGAAAACATTGAAAACAGACGCTGGCTCTGTATTTGATAAAGAAATTACTTTTTTAGCAAACGATATAGAACCTATGATTACCTATGGTACCAATCCGGGTATGGGCATGGGTATTTCCAAAAATATTCCTCAAGCGAAGGATTTAGAGGGAGGCGCTTCAAGTTATGCTAAGTCATTAGATTACATGGGATTTGAGGAAAATGATTCGATGATTGGTAAAAAAGTTGACTACGTATTTATTGGATCATGTACCAATGGCCGTATAGAAGATTTCAGAGCTTTTGCTTCGATTGTTAAAGGTCGAAAAAAAGCCGAACATGTAACGGCTTGGGTAGTTCCGGGTTCTCATGTGGTGGAAGCTCAAATACACGCAGAAGGTATTTATGATATTTTGACTGAGGCGGGTTTTGCCTTACGCCAACCAGGTTGTTCGGCTTGTCTAGCTATGAATGACGATAAGATTCCAGCAGGAAAATACGCGGTGAGCACATCAAATAGAAATTTTGAAGGTCGCCAAGGACCAGGTTCGAGAACATTATTGGCCAGTCCTTTAGTAGCCGCCGCTGCTGCAATTACTGGGGTTGTAACAGATCCAAGACAATTTTTATAATATTTAAAAAGATTATTATGGCTTACGATAGTTTTAAAGTTTTACGTAGTTCTGCCGTTCCTTTGCCCATAGAAAATGTGGATACGGATCAAATTATTCCAGCTCGTTTTTTGAAAGCTACTGAACGAAAAGGTTTTGGTGATAACTTATTTAGAGATTGGCGTTATGATAAAAACGACCAACCGAAATCTGATTTTATTTTAAACAATCCAACGTATTCAGGTAAGATATTAGTGGGTGGTAAAAACTTTGGATCAGGTTCTTCTCGGGAACATGCTGCCTGGGCCATTTATGATTATGGGTTTCGATGTGTAGTTTCTTCATTTTTTGCAGATATTTTCAGAGGCAACTCAATCAACGTAGGTATTTTACCTGTACAAGTAAGTCCAGAATTTTTACATCAAATATTTACTGAGATCGAAAAAGATCCTAAGGCTGAGTTGGAAGTTAGTTTGCCAGAACAAACCATTACGATTGTTTCAACGGGTGCTTCTGAGTCCTTTCAGATCAATGGTTACAAGAAACATAATTTACTAAATGGCTTTGATGACATCGATTATCTCCAAGCGATGAAAGATGAAATAGCTACGTTTGCACTTAACCGATAAGCATTTGAAACGCCACATAGAAATAATGGACACGACTCTACGCGATGGAGAACAAACAAGCGGAGTGTCGTTTTCAGCTTCTGAGAAATTAACCATCGCGCAATTACTATTAACTGAATTAAAAGTTGATCGAATTGAAATTGCCTCTGCTCGTGTTTCTGATGGTGAATTTCAAGCAGTAAAAAAAATCACTGAATGGGCTTCCAATCATGGTTATTTAGACAAAGTAGAAGTTTTGACCTTTGTGGATGGAGGAACCTCTGTGGATTGGATGATATCCAGTGGAGCTAAAGTAATGAATTTACTGACTAAGGGTTCGTTAAACCACTTGAAGTACCAACTTAAAAAATCGCCAGAACAACATTTTTCTGAAATAGCGGAAACCATTCATTTAGCCGTTTCTAAAGGTTTAGAAGTAAATGTTTACTTAGAAGATTGGAGCAACGGGATGCGGAATAGTAAAGACTATGTAATTGATTACCTAGACTTTATCCAGCATTTACCTATCAAACGAATATTATTGCCAGATACTTTAGGGGTTTTAATTCCTTCTGAGGTGGCATCATTTATTTCTGAATTAGTTCAGCGGTATCCAAAAATTCATTTCGATTTTCATGCGCATAATGACTATGATTTAGGTACTGCCAATGCGCTTGAAGCCGTTAGGAATGGAGTTCATGGATTACATTTAACCGTTAATGGCATGGGGGAACGAGCAGGAAATGCTCCTTTGGCCAGTGTGATAGCGGTTTTAAATGACTATCAAAAAGATGTTTCTACTTCTGTTTGCGAGAAATCATTGTACCGTGTGAGTAAATTAGTAGAGACTTTTTCTGGATTTAGAATTCCGGCTAATAAGCCTGTTGTAGGCGAAAATGTGTTCACTCAAACGGCTGGAATTCATGCAGATGGAGATAAAAAGAATAATTTATATCACAATGATTTAATGCCAGAGCGTTTTGGGCGGGAACGCAAATATGCGTTGGGCAAAACGAGTGGCAAAGCAAATATTTCTAATAATTTGGCCCAATTGGGTATACAACTTTCGGATCAGGATCTTAAAAAAGTAACCCAACGAATTATTGAATTGGGAGATCGGAAAGAGGTAGTGACTCAAAATGACCTTCCTTACATTATTTCGGATGTTTTAGATAGCAATGCAATTGAAGAACGTGTTCAAGTCTTAAATTATGTGTTGACACATTCCAAGGATTTACGGCCTTCAGTTACTTTGAAAATTTCTATAAATGGTGAATATTTTGAAGAACATGCACAAGGGGATGGTCAATATGATGCTTTTATGAAAGCATTGTTAATCATCTTTGAAAAAAATGGTCAAATATTACCTCAATTAAAAGATTATGCGGTTCGAATTCCACCTGGTGGTGATTCAGATGCATTATGTGAAACGATTATTACTTGGGCTCACGGCGATCGTGAGCTAATTACTCGAGGCTTACATTCTGACCAAACGGTTTCTGCGATCAAAGCCACTCAGAAAATGTTGAATTTAATTTAAAATAAAAATGGTGAAAAAGCATATTTTAGTTGTTCCAGGGGATGGAATTGGCCAAGAAGTTACGGCAGTAGGTAAAAAAGTCTTAGAGAAAATTGCGGCCAAATTCGGCCATGAGTTTACGTATGATGAAGCTTTAATCGGGCATGAAGCGATCGAAGCAACGGGTGATCCACTTCCTGCAGAGACTTTAGCTAAAATGAAGGCCTCGGATGCCGTTCTATTTGGTGCCGTTGGGCATCCCAAATATGATAATGATCCTTCAGCAAAAGTTAGGCCTGAACAAGGTTTATTGCGAATGAGGAAGGAATTAGGTTTATATGCGAATTTGAGACCTATTAAATTATTTGATGAATTATTAAGTGCATCAAGCATTAAACCAGAAATCTTAAAAGGAGCCGATATCTTATTCTTTCGTGAATTAACTGGGGATATATATTTTGGTGAAAAAGGTCGCAAAAATAATGGGGATACCGCCTATGATGTAGCTGAATATAGCCGCTATGAGGTTGAGCGTATTGGGCGTAAGGCTTTTGATGCTGCGATGACTCGTAAAAAGCATTTAGTTTCTGTAGATAAAGCAAATGTGTTGGAGTCATCTCGTTTATGGAGGGAAGTTATTCAGAAATTAGCTTTGGAATATCCTGAGGTGACGGTAGAATATCAATTTGTGGATGCGACTGCGATGTTGTTAATTAAGGATCCTAAGCGATTTGATGTGGTGGTAACGGCTAATTTATTTGGAGACATTTTAACAGATGAAGCTTCTCAAATTGCTGGTTCTATGGGGATGTTGGCTTCTGCATCCATCGGTGATGGAACAGGTGTTTATGAGCCCATTCATGGTTCAGCCCATGATATTACTGGAAAAGGATTAGCTAATCCATTGGCTTCCATTTTATCAGCCGCATTATTATTGGATATATCATTTGGCTTAAAGAAAGAATCAGAGACGATTATAAATGCTGTGGATGCTTTATTGAAGAAGGGTTTTAGGACGCGTGATATTGCTGATTCGAATACTTCAGCGAATATGATTTTAGGTACTGAGGCCATTGGAGAGGAAATTCTAAAATTGATTTAATTCCAAATATTTGTATTTTTATGCTCAGGGATTTGTCTCTGAGCATTTTTTATGGAAGTAATTGTCGTTTTAGGTTCTCCGAATTTCCCTGATGGTACCTTAGGTCCTATTGCCTTGGTTCGTCTTCAAGATTGCTTGGCTATTTTTGACCCCACAAAACATAAAATACTTTGTACGGGTGGCTTTGGTGCTCATTTTAATACGAGTCCTGTTGCTCATGCGAATTACCTTAAGGATTATTTAATCCAAAAAGGGGTTCCTTCAACTGCTTTTTTACCTTTGGCCCTCTCATCAAATACCGTTGAGGATGCTGTTATGTCTCTATCCATCTTGAAGAAACATGAATATAAAAACCTTTTAATCCTCACCTCTGAGTATCATTTAGTCCGAGTTGAATTTATCTTTACTGAAATTTTAAAAGATTTTTATTTGAATTTTAAAGCGGTTACACATCGTTCCATGGATGATTTGTTGGAACCATTGATCCAACATGAAAAACTTGCCATGGAACAATTAATATCAAACGGATTATATTATTAAAACCTTTACTGAAATGAAAAATTACTTATTCTATATTCTCCTTATTATTTCATCCCAATTATCCTTCGCGCAGCAGAGTACTTTAAAACCCATTGAAGTAACTGATATGTTGAAAATTAAAACGATTGGAAAGCCTCAAATTTCTCCCGATGGTTTACATGTTCTTTTTTCGATCATGGAAATTAAAGATGATGTGGATAAAAAAGGTGATTATATCTATGTAACCCAATTGTATTTAGGCGAGATAAAGACTAAAACGTACAGGGCGTTGACTTCTGGCAAATATTCCATTTCATCCCCCTCATGGAGTCCTGATGGCAGTTCAATCTTATTTTCTAGAGATATGGGCAATAAATCCCAAGCCTATATCATGAAGTTAAATGGGGGAGAACCTATAGCTGTAACCAATTCTTCTAGAGGGGTTATTAATCCTATTTGGTCCAAAGATGGTCAATTTGTCTTTTATCAAGAACGAAAATCAATGAAAGAATATTTGTTGGATTCTTTAAATAATCCTTCCAAATCTATTCCTACATGGAACATTGAAAAACCGAAATTGGATGCAAATGTATATGCCTTTTCATCTAAATCTGACCCCAATGGAAGTTTAAATGAGGTTAGAGCCTATTTATATCAAAATGAAAAAGATAAAAAGGCAAAAGTGATTAATCGGTTAAACTTTCAAGAAGAGACCACAACGACGGGTGAATTACCCATTAATTTATTGTTTAAAATTTCTGTGGATGGTCCTGGTAAATCTGTTTTAGTCAATAATCCGTATGCTCGTTGGGCCGACTGGGAAGAAACACCTAAGGGCATTATAGCCATCATTCCGGTCGATAGTGTAACGCATCCAGATCGTGTTTTGGATCATAAAATTGTCTTATATAATCAATCAAATAATCAATATAATACGCTTGTTGAGAAGAAGGGTTTTGCCTATTCCAATATCAATTTAAGTCCAGATGGGAATTTCTTATCCTATGTAGAAACTAGTTCGACCTTGGTTCAAAATGGGACTTTGAAAGTTTTAAATTTGAATAGTTTGGCCATTTTAGACGTTCCGATAGATCGTGTCATCACTCAAATCAAATGGTCAGAGAATAGCGAAAATATTTATTTTACAGCTCAAGATCGCGGCGGTGCTCCCTTTTTTGTTTATAACTTAAAGTCGAAGAAGGTTCAGCAAATAACCTCTGAAGTGGATGGCGTTTTGGGTTTTGATGTTAAAGATGGCAATTTGATTTATTCCAAAACTTGCATTGACAATCCATCTGAACTTTATGTCAATGATTTGCAAGGGGCATCAGAGTCTCTTTTCACGACTGAAAATACAAAATGGTTAGCAGGTAAATCGATTTCAAAACCTATTAAAAAATCGTTTGTAAACAAAAAGGGTCAGAGAGTCGATTATTGGTTAATGAAGCCAATGAATTATCAATCAGGAACTCAATATCCTTTGGTTGTGGATATTCATGGAGGTCCTTCTGCGATGTGGGGAACGGGAGAGGCTAGCATGTGGCATGAATTTCAATATTATGCAAGCAAAGGAATGGGAGTTGTTTATGGCAATCCAAGAGGTAGTGGGGGGTATGGTTCTGAGTTTTTAGCAGGGAATGTTAAAGATTGGGGAGCTGGACCCATGTCAGATATTATGCAAATGACTGATTTAGCAGTAAAAGAGGGTTGGATCGATACAACCCAATTAGCTATCACAGGAGGCTCTTATGCAGGGTATTTAGTTACTTGGATGATCGGACATACAAATCGTTTTAAGGTTGCATGTTCCCAACGAGGAGTATATGAGTTAAGTACTTTTTTTGGTGAGGGAAATGCATGGCGTTTAGCTCCTCGATATTTTGGTGGTTACCCTTGGGAAAAAACAGCTAGAACTATATTGGACCGAGAGTCGCCGTTGACCTATGTTCAAAACATTCGTACCCCATTAATAATTTTTCATGGGGAAAATGATTTGAGAACAGGTGTCATTGGCAGTGAGACGCTATATAAAAGTTTGAAAATTATGGGTCGCGAGGTGGAATATGTGAGGCATCCAGAGGCTTCTCATGAAATAACAAGGGCAGGAAATAATCGCCAAAGAATAGATCAGATGCTTCGAACCTATGAATTTTTTAGTCGGTATTTGAAGCTGAATTAATGTTAAAATTTAATATGCAAAAAAGGTGAATGTTTCCATTCACCTTTTTTATTGTCGATTCATCCTTGAACCTAAAGTTTTGTTGGGATTTATTTAAAATACCTCCAATCTTCATTTCCTTTTACTTTGAGTAGCGTTTGGTAGATTAAATCTATCACTGCGTTCATGTCGTCTTTGGCGATCATTTCTACCGTAGTATGCATATATTTTAAGGGCAAGGAAATCAAAGCTGAAGCGACTCCTTCGGTGGCATAGGCAAAAGAATCCGTATCGGTCCCGGTAGATCTTGAAACCGCCTGTCTTTGATATGAAATTTTATTTTCTTCAGCCACGTCAATGATGAAATCGCGAACATTGTTTTGTACCGCAGGACCATAGCAAATTACTGGCCCTTTTCCGCATGACATATCACCTTGTGTTTTCTTATTGTACATGGGCGATTGTGTATCATGGGTAACATCTGTTATAAAAGCTAAATCAGGTTTTAATCTGCGCACAATCATTTCCGCACCACGCAATCCTATTTCTTCCTGTACTGAATTAACAATATATAATGTATAGGTTAGTTTGATTTTCTTTTCCTTAAGTCTTCTGGCAACTTCGGCAATCATGTAACCACCGATTCGATTATCTAAAGCTCTTCCTACTAAATACTTTTTATTCAGTTCCATTAAACCATCTTCGAAAGTAACGACACAGCCTACATGTATGCCCATTTTTTCGACCTCTTTTTTATTAGAGGCTCCACAGTCAATAAAAATATCGGAAATGCTGGGAGCTTTGTCTTTCGCTAAATCGCGTACGTGGATCGCGGGCCAACCAAATATACCTTTGATGATTTTGTCTTTCGTGTGAATATTAGCACGCATCGAAGGAGCAATTAAAGCATCTGAGCCTCCATTTCTTCTTAGAAATAAATATCCATTTTCATCAATGTAATTGACAAACCAGGAAATTTCATCTGCATGTGCTTCTATGACAACAGAATATGGCTGCCCTGGATTAATAACACCTACAGCTGTTCCATAAGTGTCTATAATTTTTTCATCTATATAGGGTTTAATGTAGTCTAGCCATATTTTTTGGCCTGACATTTCAAATCCAGTGGGTGAGGCGTTATTTAAATAGTTATATAAGAATTCGTTCGCTTTGTTTGACATCATTTGTATTTTTTTTGCAAGTTACTAAGCGTTGTTTATAATTAATTTTTAATAAAATAATATTTTTAAGTTTTTTTGAATCATTAAAAATTTATTTTTGCTGATATAATCTATAAAGATTGTATTTTTGATTGTATGAAAGGTTGGAGTGATAAAAAATTGATTAAATGAAAAAAATAGCTGTCTTTACATCGGGAGGTGATGCTCCGGGAATGAATGCTTGCATACGCGCCATTGTACGTGGTGCTGCTTACCATAATGTTGAGGTTTTTGGCATAGTTAGAGGGTATAATGGAATGATAAAAGGGGATATTATTCCTTTAAATTCCCAGTCGGTTAGTAATATCATTCAACGGGGAGGAACGATCTTGAAATCCGCTCGTTCAAAAGAATTTATGACCTCAGAAGGACGTCAAAAAGCATACGATCAATTGAAGGAGAAAGGGATAGAGGGGCTTGTCGCAATCGGTGGAAACGGAACATTTACCGGTGCAGAAATCTTTTTTAATGAATTCAAAATCCCAACCGTAGGAGCTCCAGGTAC
>Ga0114979_10003123_pt1 | contig 11139 bp, 11 predicted proteins | sample S_140625_EF_Meta_FD_87315 | JGI IMG/M metagenome (GOLD analysis project Ga0114979, IMG submission 87315) | Freshwater microbial communities from Lake Simoncouche, Canada to study carbon cycling - S_140625_EF_MetaG | ecosystem: Environmental > Aquatic > Freshwater > Lake | place: Lake... | reverse complement strand
TTTGGGTTTTGGGGTTTGGGGTTTGGGGTTTGGGGTTTGGGGTTTCAAACCTACTAAACCTACCAAACTTATTGAACCTTTTAAACCTTTCAAACATTTTGAACATTTTTGAATTTTGAATTTTGAATTTTGAATTGAGGATTGTGCTTTGGTCAGTGTAAGCAATACATCTCCATTTAAACCATAAATAATACTTGCCATTAGCTCCTCAATTGCTAACATAAACACAATATAAAAAAATCGCATAAATCGACTGATTTATGGATATTTATACATATGTTTGTTAAATAACCTAAACAATAAAAAATTTTATGCAAACCAAAACACTAACGAATAAGCAAAATTGCTTCGTTCTAAAAAAATCCCTTTTTTACTTTTTTTTCTTTTTGCTTTCAACAGCACAATGTTTTTCACAAACCAATTATGAATCCGAACCTTTGGCAAGTTCCAAAGATTATCAACCAAATGGCAGCTTGGTAGCCTCAAGTACAAATCCCAACATCCCAACTACTTTACTTTGCAGCGACTTAAAAATCATTTTTGTTTTGGATGAATCTGGGTCAATTGCCGCTAGCGGGTCAACCAATATTGTAAAAGAAGGTGTTCAAGCGCTAGGAAATGCAATTTTAAATTCAGGTGCTTCACTTCAAATTATTGAATTTAGTACAGAATCAAGAATTGTAAACCTTGGTTCAACGATTGTAGACAATTCATACATGACCAGATTGAATTCTTACTTATACTCTAGCTATAACAGTCAAACATACGCTCCTTCTGGCGCAACTAATTGGGAAGACGCATTAAATGACGTTTCAAACAATGCCGCTGATTTAATTGTGTTTTTCACAGATGGCTACCCTACTGCATACAATAATCCAAATGGTGGCGTTATTTCTATTGGCGGCGCTGCTACATTTCAGGCAGCATTAGATGCGGCTGTGGTTAAAGCTAATTTTGTAAAATCTCAAGGCAAACACATGTTTGTTGTAGGCGTTGGCGACGGAATTGATTTACCAAACATCAAAGCAATATCTGGAGAAGACGAATTTGGTGGGTCATCAAATATTCTTGTCGCAGATTACACCACTCCTCCATACGATGAATTGGCTGCAAATTTAACTGCTGCAGTAAATGCAATTTGTGGTACAACACTTCAAATCACGAAAACATCTTCTAATGCAGGTGTTTGCGCTGGAGAAACGGTAACATTAACAACCACCGTTACAAATACTGGTGGAGACTTCAACTTCGATGCAACAAATGTTGTTATTAGAGATGCATATCCTTCTGGATATTCCAACATTCAAATCGTTTCGCCACAAGAAGCGACTTTAAACAATGGCATTATTACTTATAATGTTGGCAACATGGTAGCAAACCAAACAGTAACCATTGTTGCTACAGCAACTGTAAACGCTCCAATTCAAGGAAGAACTTTTAAAAATTTAGTTACTGCCACAGCGTTTAATGCAAATACTGTTAAAGACAGTGTTTCTGTTATTTCTGGTTATGCAGCTACAGAATTAGATACTTCTTCTTGCGATGCAATTTCAGTTAATGGAATAGAATATGCAACTACAGGTAATTACAGTCAAACTTTCCCAAATGCAAGTGCTGCTGGATGTGACAGTATTTTGTTTATCAATTTTACTAAATACGAAGCTACTTCATCTGAATTTTCAGACGCTTCTTGCTCGAGTTACAATTTGCCTTGGTCTCAAGTTGTAACAGCATCTGGAGATTATGCTTACACTTACCAAACTGTTCGAGGATGTGATTCCGTTGTTACTGCACACATTACCATAAACCAACCTGCTGCAGAAATTTTTGATGCAACGGGATGTGACAGTTATTCATTGCCATGGGGAACGATTGTAAGTTCAACCGGAAGTTATTCTTACACGTATTCTACTGTGAATGGTTGCGATTCTGTTGTTACGGCAAATGTAACCGTAAACAACTCCACTTCTTCTTCATTTGATAATGAAGCTTGTGGGTCTTATACACTTCCTTGGGGAACAGTGGTAACTTCAACAGGTAGCTACACATACACTTATTCCACTGTAAATGGTTGCGACTCTGTTGTTACAGGAAATATCACCATTTATTACAGCAGCACTTCTGATACTACAGCATCAGTTTGTAATAGTTTTACATGGAATGGCACAACATATACTACATCAGGAACCAAAACTTTTGTTAGTGAAACAAATGCAGGATGTACCAATACTGCTTATTTACATCTTACCATTAGAACAGCTCCAACTGCAGGCGCAATCAATGGACCTGGTTTGGTTTGCAAGGGCAAAACAGGAATCGTGTTTTCTATTGATCCTGCCCAAAATGCAACTTCTTATACTTGGACATTACCAACAGGCATGACTGGTACTTCAACAACGAATAGTATCACAGTAGCTACTGGCAATACTTTTTGCGGTGGATTAATTAAGGTAACTGCAAACAATGATTGCGGATCAAGTGTTGCATCGATTAAATCTTTAACTGCTATTACTGCAATCCCTGCTACCCCAGGAGCGATTACGGGACCAATTTCATTTTGCACACCTGGCGTTTATACTTATTCGATAGCGAACGTAGTTAAAGCTGATAGTTATGCCTGGACAGTTACTGGCACTGGTATTTCAATTACATCTGGCCAAGGTACAACAGCTATAACAATAACAGTTACAGATGCATTTAGAACTGGTACAATTTCTGTGAAATCATCAAATTGTTTTGGAGTTAGTTGTGCTGCAAAAACAATCTGTATTTCAAAACTAAATACACCTGTAAAACCAGGCGTTATTACAGGTACGGCATCGGGTCTTTGTAACAAAACTGGCATCACATATTCTGTAGCAGATGTTGCAGGAGCTGTTTCATACAATTGGACTGTACCTTCGGGCGCTACAATTGCAAGTGGTGCAGGAACCAGAAGCATTAAAGTAAATTATGGACCAAGTTTTTCTGGAACAGGAACAATAAGTGTTACCGCATCTAATTCTTGTGGAACAAGTTCTTCAAGCACATTAAATGTATCGGCGCTATTGGCAAGCCCTGTATGTATTAATGGAAATATTTCTTGCACTAGAAGTCAATCATCAGTTACTTATTCTATTTCATCAGTAAGTGGCGCAACTTCCTATACTTGGTCTATCACTGGAGGAGCTACTTTCATTGGTTCAACATCTGGAACAAGTGTAAAAGTTAATTTCAACACAGCTACAAGTTCCACAATAGTTATTTCTGTAAAAGCAAATAACAGTTGCGGATCATCTGTTGCCACAACAAAAAATGTAAATTTAAATGTAACTGGTAAAGGTGATGCGGTGATCACAAATAACGAATCAACTTTTAACTATGAAACAGAGATATATCCAAACCCAACAAGTGATTTATTTACTGTCAACTTTATGACGAAGGCGCTTGATCAAATTGCTATTAACATCATTGATGAGAGCGGAAAAATCGTTTATAAATCAACCAGAAAATATGATTTAGGGAATCAAGCATTGAAAATAAATACAACCACTTATAAAAAGGGAATTTATTTTTTAAGCTTAATAAGAAATGGAAAATTGGAAAACCCAATTAAAATTGTTGTTCAATAATTAAAATTGTTGTTCTATTTAAAAACCGAATGCCAAAAGCATTCGGTTTTTTTGTACGCTTAAATTTAGTTGGGAATAAAAAGTAAAATAGTTTCAATGTCAATTGACAAAGAAACAAAGCACCTACGAAAATTAACTGTAGCAAATCTAAAAACAAAAAAAGTACAGAATTTATTCAATAACTTTACCTAAGTTAACAACCTGGGGCTGACCGGTTTTGACAGCATAGATCTTTGTAAGTATAAGCATGTAGTGCGTTGGATAATTAGCACTTAAATCTGAATATTCAAACTTCAAATGGCAATACTTCGTATGCCATGGCTGCTTAATCGATAGATTAGCATCCATTCGGGCCGCCGAGCAGGTTTCGCCTATTACCATGCTCCGCCGCCGACTCAAAAAAAACATAGGCTGCTGTTATCGAATGGTGTGACGATGACTTAAGAATATCCTCCTAAGAGAAAAGTTGGTTTGTTATGCCCCTGCTTTTCCCCGACAATCAATGCATAAATAAACATGTAGAAGGCTTATGGCGAATATGTTTGGACGCGGGTTCGATTCCCGCCAGCTCCACCCAGCCAAATCCGCTATAGGCGGATTTGGAGTTTAAAGGTATTATTGTTTGATAGTTATAGATTTTTAAAAAACTCATCCACTCCTTTATTAATAATTATCATACTCTTCTTTACTGATAATTCTGGGATTGCTTAATAATGCTTCTGCTAAAAGCTTTGCATCGTATTTCACTGGAAATGGCCCACCATACCCTTTATTTTTGGCTTCCCATTGATCATTACCCAGATATTTTAATGCAATCTCTTCAAATTCCCACTCAAAATAAACTCTTTTACCTTCACCAACTAAATCTCTGATAATTTCATAGTTTGTTTTCATGATACTTAATATAAAGAAATGTTTATAGTATTGTTTCGATTCTGTTTCAATTTGGCTTTTCCTTTTTGTGCTTGATTTTTCTTTAAGAACGCTCCACTCTTCATATAATTTATGGCCAAGTCCACCTTTCACTCCTAAATGTAAAATCCTTACCCAACTGAGTGGTTTAATTGTAGTGCACGAAGGCATTTTCTAATTAATCAATTAACAAAACGCTTTGCTTTATAGCCATCCTTTTCTATTGATTTTGATGCAAATAACATTTGCCATTTTCATTGGTGGTTCGCTTTTTACATCTCGCTCCTTTTTGCGTCATTCCGACGCATTGCACGCTACCCCCAGTTTTGCGTGTTTTAGAATTTGGACTTTCTGAGTGAGTCGACTTGCTCCAACTCCAATCTTGTACGTCATATTGATGCTCTGCAATTTTTTCTTCAACTTCACTTAACGTTGGAAAAAAATTAATGCCGGTTCTTTTCTCCACTTCATCTATTGTAGTGGCAAAGGCATAAACTGGCAATCTCGACGACTGATTGGGAATCATAAATCCAATGCCTACTTTCCTATTTTCTTCCACAATCAAGCATACCTTATAAAACATCGATGGCACCGCAACTTTGTTGTGTCCTATCACTGGCAAACCTGCTGTCAATACTGGACCCGTCACCACATACACAAAGCCCTTCGCAATTGCGTTGTTTCGCACAAAAGTTTCCAGCTGCTTCCAAATACCTCGGTTAAATCCGGGCAACTGAGGCGACATATTGCTATAATAAAACGATTCCTGCTCCGAAACTTCCGACCATCCCATATCTGCAGCCGGAGCCAAATGGCCTCTGTCATAACCACTTCCCCTGTAATCTGCATCATCTGCCGTAGAAGTAGACACTGCAGGATCCATCAAAAAACGATTCGACCTTTCATATTGATTGTTGGTTTCAGCAGAGGTCAATTCGTAAGCAACCCAATCGGCTTGCTCATACGCTTCATTGTACAACAAAGAATAGCCCGTGTGATGAATTACATAATCACCTTGCTTAATTTCCGGTATTTCAAATCCTGCAAAAAGATTTGATGTTTGCGCTAGCGAAAAAAAACTACAGAGCAGAAAGAATAAAGTTATATGCCATTTCATTTAAATGCATAATACGCATTTAGTACAATTATTCATTCATTCTAAAAAGGTTTTTTAATTTCCGCTGAGGGGTTTGATTCGGTTTGGGGTTTGGGTTTTGTTGTTTGGCGTTTGGGGTTTGGGGTTTGGGGTTTGTTGTTTGTTGTTTGGGGTTTGGGGTTGGAATGGTTTTGGATTTTTGAATTGAGGTTTAGGATTTTCCACTTCGCGGGGTTTGGGATTTTCTACTTCGCGGGGTTTGGGGGTTGGTACTTCGCGGGGTTTGGGGGTTTCTACTTCGCGGGGTTTGTGGGTTGGCTCTTGGGGTTGGAATGGTTTTGGATTTTCGATTTGAGGTTTGGGATTTTCTACTTCGCGGGGTTTGGGGTTTGGTACTTGGGGTTGGAATGGTTTTGGATTTTCTATTTGAGGTTTGGGATTTTCTACTTCTTGGAGTTTGGGTTTTGGTACTTGGGGTTGGAATGGTTTTGGATTTTCGATTTGAGGTTTGGGATTTTCGATTCGTGGTTGAAAGGGTTTGGGATTAGATACCTTATCTTCCAATGGCTTTTTGGGCAGATTTTCTTTATGAATAAATGGCCTGAAAATCTTTACTTCATCCTTCCTAATTTCACTCCGCCCTGGATGTATTGCATCTCCGATCTTTACCGGCTGAATCTTTGTGCCTGTTGACTTTTCAACTTCTTTTCGTGTTGGTGCATTCATGATAAATTGTCCCAATGTCATTGTCCTTATTGGTTGCGTATGTGCCACAATTCCTTGATTGTAATTTGTTGCATAACAATGTCGGGGCAGGTGTATCGAATGCATATGATGCCTTGGCACAAAAACCCAATAGTCATTTGGCGGGTAATACGAATCGTACACAAATCCAAAACCTATATTTATATCCGGACTCAATGGCGCCCATCCATAATAATCTGGGCCACTTCGCCACGAAACCCATGCAGGCGACCATTCATATCCTGGCACCCATATCCATCCATAAAAAGAATCTAACTCCCATCTTCCATAATGAAACGGTGCCCAGCCCCACTCATAATCCGACACCCATATCCATTCATACATTTCCGACCAAACCCAATGTCCGCGATCTCGATATGGCCTGAAACCGCGCGAAACCCTTGGCTGCCATACTTTTCCATACCTCGGATTGTCAATCCAATTTCCATATGGCGATAACGAAGAATAAAATATTTGAAAACTAATCTCTCCCCTGTCTTGACCCTTAACATTTGCTGCATTCATCAACAGGAAAAACAAAGCCATTAGTAAAACCTTTCTATTCGCGCTCATTTGATTTGATTTTTATCTCACAATATCCAACGCTGCCGTTTTCAAAAAAATGATTTAATTTCTATTTCGTTGATGACAATTATCAGCAATTTTGGTAAATTGTTATCTCAATTATAGAATCATGTCTGAAAAACCTTCAAAAGAAACTTTAGCGGAATGGCACGCCGACCCCAACAACTGGAAGTGGGGTTTATTTTATTACAATAAAGCGGATAAAAGAATTTTACCTCCCAAAAGAATTATGGGAATGGGCTGGACCGTCAATTTTGCAAATCGCAATTCTATCTTGGTCTTCGTATTGTTGATTGCAACAATCATTTGCATTTCAATTTTTATAAAAAAATAAGCATAAAAATTTCACACCTCGCTGCAGGGTACAGCATAAGTGCAAAACAATATTCGGTGGGTGTGATAATTTCTTAACTCAACTGCTCGGTCAATTCTCCCATATCAATGGCTGAATGCGTTTCTTCATAAACACAATTTCCATTTTTTACGAGAATCAATTGTGGCGATTGATGATACACAGATAACCGATCTGCAATTAAATTAGACAATGGTCGGTAAGTCAATAAATCTAAATAATAAAACGGAATCCCTTCTGGCGGCTCGCTTCGCTCCAATCTATTTTTGGCCATTACACTAATTGAGCATCGCGTACTGTGCTTAAAAATAACTTGAGGAACCTCAAAAGATTTTGCAATCAAATCTTCCAATTGCATTTCCGTGTCTAATGTAATCCAATCCATTTATCCGATTGTTTGAACTGATTTTGTTTTGTGGGTGGCTTGCGATGGACATCCGGTTTTTCTGCTGTAGAAACAACTGCTCAACATAGAAACAGTAAAAATGATGGCCATAAAAGTTAGAATAGTTTTTTTCATATAGTCGAAATTTAATTTGGTTGAACAAATATACAATTTGTCATTAAAAACGCATCGAACAACAAATTATTTCATTTAGCGATAGATTATCGGTATTTGTTTATCTTGCAAACCATAATTCACCTCAATTACATTACACAAACTTTTATTTTCAATGCTTCAATTAATCAGACCCCTCGCATTTCTCGACTTAGAAACAACCGGCGTTAATTTATCAACAGATCGAATTGTAGAGATTGCTATCATTAAAATAAACCCCGACCAAACGAGAGTGGTAAAAAGAAAGCTGATTAATCCAGAGATGGCCATACCACAACAATCTATAGATATTCATGGCATTACCAATGAAATGGTTAAAGATGCACCTACATTTAAACAAGCCGGAAATGAAATCAAACAATTTTTAGACAATTGCGATTTAGGCGGATACAACAGCAATCGTTTTGACATTCCGATGTTGATGGAAGAATTTTTGAGAGCAGGCATGGATGTGGATTTGAGCAGCAGAAGAATGATTGACGTGCAACATATTTTCTATACGATGGAACCTCGCACCTTAACCGCAGCTTACCGTTTTTATTGTCAGAAAGAATTAGAAAATGCGCACAGTGCTGAAGCGGATGTAGATGCCACCATTGATGTCCTGATGTCACAGGTAGAAAGATATCAACAACTCGGAAACTCAGTAGATTCCATTTTGCAAACCATTGGCGAAGAGAAAATTGTTGATTATGCCAGGAGATTTTCTTTTGACGATAAAGGTGTAGAAGTTTTTAATTTCGGAAAATACAAAGGCCGATCGGTGCAAGAAGTTTTAAAATCAGAACCTCAATATTACGATTGGATGATGCGTGGTGATTTCCCATTACATACCAAACAAAAGCTGACAGAAATTATGAATCGCTCATACTTGAAAAGCTAACAATAATTTATTCAAATATCTCCTCCAAACAACGTTTATGCGCTAATTTAGCAAGCAAAAAATTTTACATTGGAAAAAATCGTCATCATACCAACATATAACGAGAAGGAAAACATTGAAGCCATCATTACGGCTGTGATGAATCTTGATCAGGATTTTCATGTGTTGATTATTGATGATGGCTCGCCAGATGGCACTGCAGATTTGGTGAGAGCGCTTTTCCCAAGATACCCAGGCTTGGTTTTTTTAGAAGAAAGAAAAGGGAAACTTGGATTAGGGACCGCTTATATCCATGGTTTCAAATGGTGTTTAAAAAGAGGCTATGCTTTTATTTTTGAAATGGATGCTGATTTTTCTCACAACCCAAAAGATTTGATTCGCTTACATCAAGCTTGCGTAGATGGTGCAGGTGTTGCTGTAGGATCGCGATATGTAAAAAATGGTGCAGTTGAAAACTGGCCAGCCAACAGAATATTATTATCCAAAGGCGCTTCTTTGTACACTCGGATTGTAACTTGGATGCCGGTGATGGACCCTACGGCAGGATTTGTTTGTTATCGTAGGGAAGTACTCGAAAAAATCAATCTCAACCAAATTCAATTTATCGGGTACGCGTTCCAGATAGAGATGAAATTCACTGCATGGAAATTAGGCTATCGCATAGCTGAAGTGCCAATTACGTTTATCGACCGCAAACTCGGCGCTAGCAAAATGAACAAAGGCATCATCAAAGAAGGCGTTTGGGGCGTTCTTCAATTAAAATGGATGAGCATGAAAAAAAACTACGCCGCTCGCATCAAAAACTAATTTTCAATTTACTTTCGCTCACCATTCAACATACATCTATTTTTTAAATGCCGGATGGTATTGCTGTAATGTAGATCTTAAAAACCCACTGTCGAGATGTGTGTAAATTTCAGTTGTGGTGATGCTTTCATGTCCGAGCATTTCTTGAACGGCCCTAAGATCTGCGCCTCCTTCCACCAAATGTGTGGCAAACGAATGTCGAAAAGTATGTGGTGATACATTTTTGTGGATGTCTGCCTTCTTAACCAATTCTTTCAAAATTAAAAATATCATCACCCTTGTCAATCCACTTCCTCTTCTGTTTAAAAAAAGAAAATCTTCTTGTCCCAGTGCAATCTGAATTTTATTGCGCAATGTATTTCTGTAAATATTGATGTGCTTGATTGCATCCGCTCCGATGGGCACCAACCGTTGTTTATCTCCTTTTCCAATAACTTTTATAAATCCTACATCCAAGTACAGCGAACTGATTTTCAAATTAACGACCTCGCTTACCCGAAGTCCGCAACTGTACATGGTTTCAAAAATTGCCTTATTTCTTCCGCCTTCTGGCTTACTTAAATCTATTGCGCCGATAATTTTTTCTATTTCTTCAAACGACAGTGTATCGGGAAGCAGCCGTTTTAATTTGGGCGCTTCCAACAACACCGTTGGGTCGGTGGTTGAGATTTGTTCGAGTAAACAATATTTATAAAAACTTCTTAGTCCCGATATGATTCTTGCCTGTGAAGTAGCCGTCATACCCAATTCATGAATCCATTGTAAAAATAGCTCCACATCCTTCAAAGTGAGTTCTCCAGGTGTACTTTTTTTTTCGTGGAGCAATAAGAAATCTGTGAGCATTTTGATGTCGTGCAAGTATGCTTCAACAGAGTTGTCTGACAACGATTTCTCGAGCTGCAACCAAGCTTTAAAACCTTTTTTGTATGCTTCCCACATGAATAAATGGATTCTTTTTTTTAAGAATGATGCTACAATTTAATTAAACATTATTTTCGTTTCGATTTTTTTTCATTAATCGAAAGTTACACACATGTTACCAGTTAATTTCAGGTCATTTAAAAGAAAGCTTACCCTTCATCGTGCCGCATTTAGAAGGTTTTTAAATAAGACCGAAAAAGAAACCCCTAAAGGAATGGATCGATTGACTCCGATTGTTGAAAAAGAAGTTTGGGCAGAAATAGATTGTTTGAGCTGTGGAAACTGCTGCAAAAAAATGACGCCTACTTTTACAGAAAAAGACCTCAAAAGAATATCCGCACATTTCAATCAAACTCCGGAGGCATTCAAAAAGCAATGGCTCAAAAAAGACCGAAACAAAGATTGGGTCAATACAACCCAACCATGTCAGTTTTTAAATTTGAGCGACAACAAATGTTCGATTTATGAAATTCGACCGGCCGACTGCGCAGGGTTTCCTCACTTATCAAAAAAGAAATGGGGCGAATATGCACATATTCACAAACAAAACATAGATTATTGTCCGGCAACCTTTAAAATGGTTGAAAAGCTTCAAGTGGTGTTAGCAGAAAAAGCAACTACGATTTAGAGAAACACATCTTCAATTAAAAAATAGGCTATTTGCGGCTG
>Ga0114979_10003117_pt1 | contig 11146 bp, 6 predicted proteins | sample S_140625_EF_Meta_FD_87315 | JGI IMG/M metagenome (GOLD analysis project Ga0114979, IMG submission 87315) | Freshwater microbial communities from Lake Simoncouche, Canada to study carbon cycling - S_140625_EF_MetaG | ecosystem: Environmental > Aquatic > Freshwater > Lake | place: Lake... | reverse complement strand
AGTTTTGCATGTTCAAAAGACCATTTTTGTTCTGTAATAATGAATACAGGTAGAATATTTTTCTTTTGAGCATCAACGGCAGCTTTAACTAACGCAGTTGTTTTTCCTGTGTCAGAGTGACCCAAGAACATATTTAAGTGTCCAATTGCAGGACCTGGTAGTCCAACCGCATCCAAGAAGTCAGGACCTAAGTCAAAAAATCTTTGTGGTTTGTATTTAGCCGAGGTAGAGAATTTTTTCTTTACCGAACTAAAATCGTTCTTTTTAATTGCCATAATGATTTGAGTAAAATTCTTTTAGGGTTACAAGTTTATCTGAAGCGTTTGCAAGTTTTTCGACAAAATTATCCATCTCTTCCAAATGCTGTGGATGTTCCCCAATTCCCACTGCGTTCTCCATATAAACCATTAATGTTGCCTCTGCTTCAGCAACTTCACTCTCGTATTTCAATACAAGAGATTCGAACATTCTTTTTCCTATTCTGTTTTCCATGTGTTATTTTTTTATAAAAGAAAAGAGCTTGGACACTATGTCTAAGTAAGTGTCCAAGCTCAGTTAAATTAGAACGGTAATTCAGAGTCAACCTCGTCGTTTGCCTGTGGGTCAACGATTGGTGCAGTTTTACCACCAATAGATGTAGTTGATTCAACATCATTTAGATACACATATCCACCTTTATCACTATCCCATTTTGGAGTTTCTCCACGAGCGATTGCCTCAAGATAATCAACAGGTTTTTTAGAATATACATCCAACCAAGTCATCTCGTCATTAATCCAAGCGTTAGCTTGAGCTTTGTCTTCATGAACAGGAGCTGGGTCATCGTACATGATTGTAGAGATACTTGTGTACTCTTTACCTGCAGGTGTTTTAGATTTACTTAATTCGATAACAAGGTCACGTCCTTTTTCAGGGTCAGTGATATCACCTTTGTTTCTCCAAATTGGAATGATTTTATCCAAGATACCATCATTCTTATAGTTGTGTTTAAATCTCCAAAATTTAACACCATCAGCTTCGTTATCACGGTCGATAACTTTAACGATGTAAAACTTACGAGACTTGTATTGTTTTGCCAATTCTTTGTCTGATTCTTTACCCGTAGACATTAACTCTTCATAAACCTCATTCAAAGGTGAACGTTCGTTATCATTCTTTCCTGGGTCAAAGAATTTGTTCCACTGCCCACCAACTTGAATTTCGTGGTACCATGCTTCTTTAAATGGTGAAGAACCATCGGGTGTTGGTAGGATACGTACTCTACGTTGTCCTGATTTCTCTTTGTCAGAGAGGATACAAGCGAAATACTTTTTCATTCTTTCGTCTTGCGACATTTTGCTTTGGGCCCCGCCCCCTTGTTGTGCCTTTTCGTACTGTGCCAATACGGCGTCTAATGAACTCATCATGTTTTTTATATATTAAGTTTAATTTGTTTTATAAATATAGGATAGTTTTATCGATTTGTCAAATAAAAAAAGGTCACCTTTTGAGTGACCTTCCATTTTATTTTTGTGTTTGTTATTTGTATTTGAACTCGTCTTCAAATCCATTGGATTTGTTTTGGAAAGAATTCTTAATATCATTAACATTGATGTCGGTCACGTCATCAGGTGTTAAAACATAATCATTTTTTCCCGTCTTTTCCATCTCTTCTGATTTATCATCGAAGAATTGTGATAATTTTTGGTTGAATGGGTATGAGTCATAACTTCTTAACTCCAATTTTTCTTGTGGAGTCTTTTCTCTGTATTTCTCAATTTTGTTTTCAAGAGCATTTAACTTGTTCATGATTGCATCCATCTCACCTAATCTTGATTCCAATTTACCTAATTGTCCAAATAAGTTTTCAAAGTACTCATCTTGTTTTGATTGAGTATCTTTTTGAGACGTTACTAAATCAGTTATATCAAGTTCTTCACTATCACTGCTTTCGTCTTCACCCTTTTCTTCCGATTCTCCATCATCATCAATTTTTTCAACGTCGGGGTCACTTTCAACATCAATAGGTGTTGGCTCTGCACCAGGTGCTGGTACCTCACCCCCTGGAGGTGGTGGTGGAACCGCGCCCGCTTCTGCAGGTGGGGGTGGAGGTGTTGCTCCTGCTTCAGGCGCTAAAGCTCCTAAATCATCAGGTGCTGGTTCTGCCGCCTGTTCCAAGATGTATTTGTTAATACTTCTATATCTTTCAATTTCACTTAATATTTTTTTATCTATGCTCATGTTATTAACCGTTTAATAATTGTTTAACACCGTTAGCCGTTTCAACTCTAACTCTTCGGTTTGCAGTTGTTTGGTGTCCAGCTCTTTCAATAAGTCCGTCTCTTTCTCTTACAGTATAACAATCTCCTGTGTCCAAGTCACAAACTTGTTTAGTTCCGTCACCGTTATCTTCTTGAGAAATCCTTGTAGATTTGCCAAGGTAGTTGTCTAATGCTGATTTAATATCCATAATTATGTTTCTATATAAATATATCGTTATTTGTTAAATTTATGGTATGATGATTAGATTAGAGAACCATTGAGTGACTGTTTGAGTTGGAGGAGTCGTCGGAGTTATTGTGTTCGCCAATATTTTAATTTTATAGTTAATTACACAATCTGTTGGTATTGTTCCACCATTATTATTAATTTCATAAATAACCCCACCATCTTCAATATAGAATTCAGTGTATGTACTATTAGTATATGCGTCCATTAAATTAACAACTCCTTGACTAATAACGGTTTGAACTGTCGTATTGTTTGATGAAACAGTTGTTTGAACCACTTCATAACTTAAGTATGGTGATAATGGGTCACTTAATATTTCCCAATCATTAATTAATGGTATGTTAATTCCAATCTTAGTATAACCAGGAGTGTATATAGTATTCACCTCAGTAATACCTGTCATGGTTACAGGCCCTGTTTGTTGTGGTTGTGTGTTACTATTTGGTAATACATTTGGTGCAACTGTTGGTGGTGCCGCAGATGTTTGTAATGGATTATAAGTAAACGTTGTTGAACTGGCACTATCACCGTAAGGTCCACTAACAACAATCGTATTATTTTGAGCAACCGTTGTATTACTAAACGGAACTAATACTACAATATTTGTACTATTATTAATTGTTATTCCCGTTGTAGTCTGTATGTTGTTAATAGTTACCGCAGTAATACTTTCTAAATGAGTTCCCGTAATATTCAATATTGTATTAGTAACACCTGTTAATGGTGAGAAAGATACAATTGTCGGTGGAAGACAAGTTGGCGGTGGGAGTGTCGTTGTATTAAGATTATTAACCGCACCTGTTGAGCCATTAACAATTTGTTGGGTTTGACTCTGAGCCGCCTTTCTTGCAGTTTCAAAATCTAATCCAACTTTTGCTGCCGACTTATAACCTTTATCTAAAGTATCAAACAATACTTTAAAAGAATCCGTGTTTTCATCATAGTAGGTTTCACTAATATTTGGAATTTCATCACTCGGTGGTTTCCAATAACATACATAATATTTAGCTAATCCTAATGGAGCATTACCGTTTGTACCAAAATATATTCTTCGAAGATTTGGTGTTAATCTAGCAACCATAAAATCCAAGAATTTGTCTAAACTTTCAAAATTAGCAATAGGTTGTGATGTGGGAGCTCCCAATGAATTTGGAAGTTTAACACATGATGATTGTTTTTGTATGAAATATTCTGTACTAGCACCCCAAAAAGTATTTAAGGCCACTGACGCAAAATTATTATTATATCCTTCAAATTGATTTTTATTAAATGTTAGAACATAACATAACATGTAGATACTTGTTTGTAGTTCAGTATTTGTCGTTTTAGCCTTAATAGCTTCCGCAAGTTGTTCAGGTGTTAAACCAATTGTTACTGATTCGACAAAATCACCCCAAGTACTATAATTTGTATTTAAGTTATTAGTACATGTATTTGTTGCCGCTCCAACATTATCACCCATTTGTGTTAATTGTGCCGTTTTATTGATATTAGTTATTGGCTTGTCCGTAATATTATCTTTATTAGTTTGAATCACAGTTTCAATCTGAGTTAAAAGATTTTGATTCACACTTTGTAAGAAATTATCAATTGATGGTAAATCATAAATTCCTTGTCGTATTCCACTAAAAGATGTTTCAAATTGTCCCGAAGTTATGGTGTGGTTAACTTCTGTTATTAAATAAGGTCCGTTAAACATTGGAACGTGTCTAAGGTTGAAATACATTGTAGGTTGTAATAAAGCATTCCCTAAACAAATTATACTACATTGATAACTTCTTTGTTTATATAAATTATATAGACCAACGTTTTGGGTTGCAACATTCTTACCATTATATTGGTCAACCATATTTAATTGTGTTTGAATAGTTTCTGAAGTCGCTTTACCACTATCCATAGAAACACTAAATGAGTAAAACACATTTTGATTTCTGGTTCCAATATCAACATTAAATCCAACACATTTGTTAGATAACGCCCAATCTTTTTTACCAATTTGATTTTCAATTAACGGATTTTCCGATGCTCGTCTTAAATCAAATGCATCGTTTCTATATCGAGAATTTCCTTTTGGTAAATCTAAATATGTTGAGGGTAGTCCAGCGTAGAAACAAACCAGTTTTGGTCCTGATTTTCTGTAATCAACATCCAAGAATGTTCCCCACATATTATCAGCAAATTGTAAAGACCCTTCAGCACTTTGTGATATTGTGGTTCCATCGGCATCTTGTACGTTATAAAAGTTAACATACGCAGGTAATGGCATCACATTAAATTTATTTTTAATTAATATACCGCTAAGAAATGTGAATACACTCATTTCCATATTAATAGAACTGGCCTTTAAAGTGTTTTTTAAATCAAATACATCAATAAGAAGAACATCACCAATATTCCTTGATGCCCTATCTAAGAATAAAAAGTCTTCAAATAATGTCTTGTTTGTAAAATCACCACCTGAAATCCATTTATCATTTAAAGCCTTAAACACTTCATAATTTTCAACCTTACTTTGTTGTCCATCAATAACACTCTGTATTTTTCTCTCAGGTAATTCTTGTTGGTTAGGTAAATCCGCCCTTACTCTTGTTAATACTTGATTCAAGAAAAGATTTTGTAATGCCTCAGTACCACCTAAATAAGTGTTTATGTTTGTTTTAAATTGTGAACTATTAATTGTGGGTACATTCAATTTTTGTGTAGCATACTGTTTAATAAGTTGCGAACATAATACAACATTATTAACAGAAAATTCAATATTATTATCAATAAAGAAATCGGTAATATACGAACCTTTGTCAGTATATCTTAAATTGGTAATAGTTGAAAACCCTACTTCAGTTTCTAACGCTAACCAAGCTTGGGAATATGCGGCCTTCGATTGAGCCAAAGTAATTGCTCCGTTAACCGATGGTAATGTATTATTAATATAGGTACCAAATTGAATTGGGTCAACAACCGCATTATTTCCTCCATTAGATGCGAGGAATGAATCCACAACTCTTCTTTTATAATTTGCTGGGTTACCATATTTTAAAACCACATCATATTCCATGAACGATTTAATCGTATTTGAAAACGTAACCAATTGTTTATCACCAAGAGTATTAAAATATTCCGAATTTGTTAAACCAGCTTTGGCATTAACTGACATTAAACTCGTAAACAAATATTGGAAATTTTTAAACGCCGCATTATTATCAACAGGAGATTGATTAACAGGAATAACAACTTGTGGTCCTAAATCAATATCTGACACTGGTTTTGAGAAATTCAAAAATTCTTGTTCAAACTTATCTAAAATACTTTTATCAAATACCGAAAATATTTCTTCAATATTTGAATAGTTGTTTTCCAACAATAATTTAAACGGAGCTTGTTTTGTATTACCCGTTAAAATTTGATTAACATAAGAATCGGGTTGTGGCTTAACTATTTGATTATTATCAAAATAACCATAATTAGGTGCTGACCATAATAATCTAACAGACCCGTTATAAACAGATGGGTTATTTAATAACGGTGCGGATTGAATATTATTTTGTAAACACTCAACATTGACTTGATTTATTGAAGAACCAAATGACGGTACAATAAAATAATTAACTCCCGTCGTATTTTGACTTGGGGAACATGTTCCCGAAGACGCTACTAAATCAATCAAATTATCAGGTAAAATTACTGACCAAGTTTGAATTGATGTTGCGGAAACCCCACCTAAAGCTGGAGAAGAACCACTCGGATAAATGTTTGAGTCAGTAAAATTATATATTTTCATACCTCCATTGATACTTGTTTGTATTTCTGTATCAGTATATTTGGTATATAAATCATATCCATTATAAAAAACGTTAAAATCATTAATTACTTTTGGATAAAACCCTGTTTGTATTTTTGGATTATTAACGCTTGATGTATTTTGTAATGTTATATTCTTAACACCATCAAATTGAAACGTATATGTTTTAGTGTCAGAACTTGTTACTGGGTCAAAGTTAACTTTATAATCAAAGTTTTGCCAAGCGGTTTCAAGGAAATCAACTCCCGTTGTTTTGTATGTTTTATATCGGTACCATAAAGAACCCATCTTTAATACCCAAGCATATGGCATTTTGTGAACCGCACCAAACTTTTTAAAACAAGATGCTATATAATCTAAATCGTTTGGTGAACCATATGTTTTATATCTTTCTCTTAAAGAAGCTAATGGTAACGCATTGATAAAAAGATATGCCGCTTGTACATAAGGATACTTATCTTTTTTTCTCCAATTATAAACACCATTTTGAATCGCATTAATGATATATGGTGTATTCAACATTGTTGTGGTTGTTTCCGTAGTTAAGTTGGTTACAGGTCTAAAATGATTAACATACCCTTCTGTTGGTATAAATTTATCAGGATTTTTTCTTGTGTCTAAAAATGTTGTTAAATTTGTTGCGGTAATTTCTGTAATTGGGTTGGTAACATTTAAATATGAAAAATTAGTAACAGGTCTATTAGTTGTGTAATCATAGACACTTGTGAAATTTGAAATTACATTTCTTGGTTTAAAAACGGTTAACGTTTCATTTGTATTATAAACTGAATCGCCTTGAGCTCGGTTACTAAGACTCATATTACCACTCACCCAATTTGGATTTGTAAACGGATAAGTATCAATAATTAATGGTGTGTTATTAGATGCCTTAACTAATTGTAACAGTGCTTCAGATTTGGCATTATTTTGTGGTTCTTTACCCAATTGATTGGTAGTAAGAATATTAAATGAATTTTCAGTTATATTTTTAATATACGGAGTGACATAAAAATCTCTAATAAATTCTTGGTATGACCTACCAGTTCCTTGATTAGATATGTTTTCTAAAAACTGAACATAGTTTTGAGCTGTTATATCATAATTTTTTAACTTTAAAGTTAAAAATGGTGAACTAACGCCTAAACTACTCACAATATTATTTGTCTCAGAACTAAGAACTAATTCCGTTAATTGATTTAATTGATTACCATTGGCTCTAATATATCCAGAATAATTTGAAGTTAGATATTGTCTTTCCCATATTTCATAAAAAAACTTAATCTCTTCTTTGTTAACATATGCAATACCATTTGAAGGATATTCAATCGCATTAATGTTTATAATATTTGTAGTCTCTTGACTATCCGTTGGTACTTGAGCGATAGGCGGATTAAACTTTTGAGTTAGTCCCCTCATATACTCTTCAACAAATTCAACTTCAGGCCATTTATCATAAAGATAACCTTTTGTTACATCAACTTCAGAAGGGTCTGCAATATATTTTAATTGGAAACGTCCTTTTTTATCTTCAGGAGTTTCAACAAAATATTGTGGCCATGGGTATACAGGTTCTTGACTTGTAGACAATCCTTGATTTTCATTTTTAGCTTGTGCTGAAATTTGAACATTACCTCTTGTATCAACACCAGGTGCGGATGTTTTATTATCTAAAATTGCAAGTTGTCTTATAGGGTCATACTTAACATTCCAAGCGTTTGTATGTACCTCGTCCAACAATCGAATGAACGCTTCGGCAGAAGCCATAACAACCGCAGATATATTTCTAATTGATGGTTTAAACCCAAGACCTATTTTAGTGTCTTCAATTTTTCTAGCAAAATCAGCAGTTAATGCAGTTTCATATTGAGTTAATTTTCTATTAACTTCGGCTTCCATTTGATATATTAAATTCTCAAATCTTGGATTACCTTTAGCACTTGTAGAAGCCATCTTAAATACAAGTAATGGTTTTGTGATAAAATTAACCGATTGGTTGGAATTATCCCCTTGTTGAGATTCTTTAGTTGGTATAAATACTTGTTCCTCCAAATATTTTTTAACCGTAATAGTATCACCTTCGGTTGGTGTATACTTGTTTGATTGTTCAATAACCGTTTTTGGTAAATCAATTTGGTCAAAAGATACATTAATAAAATACGTATCATATTTAATTGGATTTTCAATCTTTGATACACCATTAATCCCTAACGTTGTATTACTAGCCAATAACTCATTAAACGCAATTGTGTCCGCACTTAATGCTTGTAAAGCCCTTTGTTTTTTTGTTTGGTCTTCTAACAATTCTTTTTTAAACGCATAAACTAAAGTCCCATCATTTAAAACAATTGGTCTTGTATTTAAATTTGTATTAAACCAAGATTCTCGATTACCATAAATTTCGTTATAGTAATTGGTTAATGTTTCTTTATATGCTCTTATATTAGTTAATGGTTGTACATCAACTTTAGTATATGAATTAATCACAGTTTGTTCAAAAGTTTCCAACTTATTCATTAACTGAGCAAATGTTATTTCAGGAAAGTCTGGGTCAATCAATCCTTTGGCCTTATATTCACTGTAAACCTCAACAACTTTTTGATAACCTTTTTCACTAACAATTTGAGTTACAACATTATTTGTACTATTGGTGGATTCTTTTGATATTGCTCCTGTTTGTTTTGTACCCGCTTCAACATTTTTGTTTGGAGCTTCTGGTGATGTTGGTGATTTAGAAATATCAAATCTTGTACTATACATGTGTGGAGCCGCCAATAAGTGACCCATCGATATTTCATTTAAGATATTAAATTTGTATCCAACAAATTCTAAACTGATTGAATAATTTCCACTAAAAGAATTAAATCTTGCATTAAATGTCTTTAAATTTAATTGATATTTTATCGCTTGACCATAATAACCTTTAAGTGTTAAATAAAATGGTGGGTAAGGTAGATTGAAAAATGCTGCGTATGGTGAATTATCTCCTAATTGAAATAATGCCCTACCTTGAATATCTTCCAACTCCATACTCACAGTTGGGATAAAAGAAGTATTAGTAGTAACCCTAATTGATGTAATCCCTAATAATCCATTATCAGTAGACTGATTTCCAGGGTTATTAACAGTAACTTTTTGATATGCGGTATTACCATTTATGGGTTCAATATCTTTCACATTTAATTGATTATCCCCTAAACCATTTCTTGTACTTTTACCTGTTAATTCATCATAATATCCTGTTGTAAGTGAAGTAAGTTCGGTTGGTCTTAAAAAATTAATTTTAGCAATAGAAAGAATGGAAACTCTATCTTCAGGACTACCACCCACAGATAGTTTAGTTCTTGGCAAAAGTTCGGCTTCAAGGTTGGCAAACATAACCATCTTTTCATGGTCAACCAATCTTTCACGAATATTTCCAAATGCATCAATGGTTTTGTTTGGGTCAACAACAATAATGTTATTATAATCAAATTCCACTAATATATTTCCACTATTGTCTCCTGGTGTGTTACCTGCCATAATAATAAAAATAGTTTTCTAAGGACGCTTTATAGTCCTGTAATGAAGGTAGTAGTGGATATGGAATAATCAATACCGCCCCATCAAATATGTTATTTTCTAAACCACCAAATTGTGGGTTTGCCTGTAAAATTAACCAACTAAAATATGGTGAATTATAATACTCTTGAGACACAACATCTAGTCTACTTCTTGCGGTTTTATATATGTAGGATTTGTCAGTCGTCTTTTGCGGTAATTGTACAAACGGCACAACAGTTTGTTCCCCATTAATAAGAAAGTCACTGTATCTATTGTAATATTGATATGCCATTAGTTAAATTTTACTTTTGATACGTATACGTCGGCAGATATTTCATCATTCCACGTTTTATTATTTGTATTATAGTTTTCGGTTGAACCTAATCCCTTAATTAATGTTTCTTGAGGTTTTGTCCCCGCATTTTCGGTGGTGTAAGTAAACTCACGTTTTTTGGTTGGGAATGGTGTATATTTCAAGAAAGGTTGTAATTTTTCTTTTTCTTGGTTATCAATAAATTCTTTTGTAATATTATTTTCTTCATCAAACAATGGTTTTGCTATTTTATCCCAATACGCATCAAACTGTTCTGTTAATTTAGTACCATCCCATCCGCCAGCAATAAGTCCTTCGTTGTTAATTATATTACCAATCATCGCGGTTTTAAAGGTTTCGTATTTTTTTGAATCAACAACATCATTTGATAATAACATATAAACCATTTTAAATGTAGTATTTTCAAATGTCGCACTTGGACTTAAAGTAATATATTTTTGATTTTTACTAAAAGGTACAAATATTTTTACACCATCAGGGAACTTATAATTAGGTGGGAAAACTAAATATGCTCCATTATACCCACCATAAGTTGGAGATACAAATAAAGTTGGTGTTGTCGTAACTTTATTAAATTCAGTTATACCACTATTAATTTTTAAAATATCGTTATTTAATTCTTCTAACGTATTTGTAGCCCCTTGTGAGCTTGTATCAACCTTTGTTGTCGGTATTGTAATAAATGAGGTAACATTTCCATTTTTTTGTTGTGACCCATCGTTACCAGTCATTGAAAATGATGGAACCTGATATGTTATAGTATTCGCCCTTGCGATATATCCAACATAAGTTTGTTGAATATTAACAATACTTTGAGTTATAGTGGTTACCGCATTTTGATATGTTCCTTTTTTATCACTAAGAATTTTAGCATAATTTTCTTTAACTTGTCTAATAACTTTATTTGAGAAGTTTTTCTGTGAATTATCTATAAATTGAATAAATCCTTCATCACCTTGTTTAACATCTTTTATTAAATCATT
>Ga0114979_10003116_pt1 | contig 11149 bp, 18 predicted proteins | sample S_140625_EF_Meta_FD_87315 | JGI IMG/M metagenome (GOLD analysis project Ga0114979, IMG submission 87315) | Freshwater microbial communities from Lake Simoncouche, Canada to study carbon cycling - S_140625_EF_MetaG | ecosystem: Environmental > Aquatic > Freshwater > Lake | place: Lake... | reverse complement strand
TAGTACTTTTCGGTTGACCAAAAATGCCCAAAATGCTATAATATACACATGTTAAGAAAGAAACGTTCAGATCGCACTCATATAGTATACATGCTCCAGATTGGGGCAGAGTACTACATTGGTATTACCGCTAAAACCCAGCGTACTATTAACATGAGCCTGCAGAGCCGTGTTAACAAGCACATCTACCGCAGTCGCACTGAGAGCAAGAGCTGGAACTTGTACGAAGCAATTCGCACAAACGGCGAGCGGGCTGTAAACTCAGCGATCGTGGACATTGTGCGTGGCAAAGCCCAAGCACACAAATTGGAGCGGGAATTAATACAAAAGTATACACCTGTTTTGAACACAGATATACGGGTTAAAAAGGTTGACCAATAATTCCCAAAATGCTATAATATGGACATACAGTAACAAAACAGGAGCCAGAATGCAAGTAACTTTAAAAAACACAATCAAGGTAACCCCAGTAAGTTTGCAGAAAGTGTGCAAGGACATTGCATACGGCGACTATGATCAAACTTGGGAGCCAGTTATGCTCAAGAAGTTCAAACTGAGCAAGAAAAAAATATACGTGGACATGTTGGCTGACCCTGTGGTTGCTGAAACTTATGAAAAAGTAATACAAAAGTTAGCCCGTCGTGCTAGAGAAACATACGAACTCAAAAATCCATGTTATGTGACTCCTGAATTGTTGCATGCCTTGCCCAAGAAACATTGGATGAAAATATTTTGCGAAGCATCAGAAGATTACGCAGAGTCTGACGAGTACGGTGAGTAATTGGTTGACCGATTATTCCCAAAATGCTATAATATGGACATAAACACAAACAAGGAGCCCCGAATGATTGCACTCGAAAACATTGAATCCGTTCACAATACTGCTACAGAGGCCGCTCGCCGAGCCGAAGCAGACTTTATTACCAAGCATGGTGAAATGGCCTACTGTGGTTTTGCTTGGGTCAACGTACCTGTCAAAGCCAGTACCAAATTAGGCCGTGCTCTCAAAACTGTGGGCTTCCGCAAATCTTACTCAGGTGGTTTGGACTTGTGGAACCCAGGTGGTAGTTTTACACAAAGCATGGACGTGAAAGAAACTGGTGCCCGTGCCTATGCTGAAACTTTGGAAAAGTTTGGCATCAAAGCATACATGATGAGCCGTGCAGACTAAGGAAACTGATTGGATTTCCTTGCTAGGTTACTGCTCAGACTCATTACCATTGCTTGACATAGCAACAATATTACTATATAATATACATGGGCCTTGGTAGCTTAACGGTTAAAGCAGAGGACTCATAATCCTTTGAGTGGGGGTTCGATTCCCTCCCAAGGCACCAACCAGGAGTACGCAATGAGCAAAAACTTTACAGAAGAGATAAAAGAGGCACTTGCGAAAAAGCAAGGCATACATCAACCTGATGCCAAACTAAGCAAGACGCAACAAAAGGCGGCCAAACGCAAAGCACCACCCTCACCCGGTGGCAAACCCATGCGTAAGGTGACCGGCCGCGGCGGTTAAGGATGCAATGATTGAGATAGTATCTTCGCGGCAAGATAAATTTGGCTTTTATCAGGTTGGAGATTTTCAAACATACAGCAAATTTGAAGCAGCCGAACAGCAGGTCAAAACTGGCCAAAAAATACACTGGAACTTCAATGACGCAGTCTACAGTTCATTTGACTGGACTCAAGAACCTGCAGAAAGTCTAAGAGAACTGTATCGGCAACGGGCCCAACAACTGAGAGAACAATACGATTATTTGGTATTATGGTTTAGCGGCGGGGCCGACAGTACTAATATTTTAAATTCGTTTGTGGACAATAACATTAAATTAGATGAGGTGGCTTCTTTTGTCAACTATGATGCCACCGGCGATCGATTCAATTACCTCAACGCCGAAATATACAATGTTGCTGTGCCAAGAATTCAAAAAATACAACAACAACAGCCTTGGCTTGTGCATTCGCTACTGGATATTTCTAAAATGACCATGGATATTTTTTCAGAGAAAGAGTCAAAATTTAATTGGATTTATCATGTTAACAGTTATATCAATCCCAATGCGGTTTCTAGAAAAGATATTAAATTAAAAAATCCTGCTTGGACAAAGATGTTTGATGCCGGAAAAAAAGTAGGGTTTATATACGGCACAGACAAACCGTATGTTAATGCACTCAATGGAAAATATTATCTTAAATTTATAGACATGATAGATAATGCAGTAAGTGCGGATGTACAAATGATGGATCGAGCTTGGGAATTCAACGAACTATTTTACTGGTCGCCGAGTCATCCACAAATTGTAATCAAGCAAGCACATGCGATTAAAAATTTTTTAAAATCGACCAACATCATTGATTCTAATTTTACAAATTGTCCAGATTCTGCTACCAATGTAGCAACACACATCAACGGTAAACTTTATTGGTTGACATTTGATTGTATACATCGATTGATTTATCCAGGTTGGTATCCAGTCCCTTATCAAGGAAAACCGCCAAGTATAATATTTACTTTGAGAGATAATTGGTTTTTTAACTTGCCAGATCAAGATTTTGCTAAGTATTCGTGGCGAACAGGACTTGAACATCTTTGGAAAACTTCTCCAAATTTTTTAAAAAAAGACCCAAAAGATATACGTAAAGGGTTTAACCGATCCATAAGTTATCCATATTATCTCGGAGATTGATAATAGATCTCTACATCAAACAATGATTAAATTAGAAAACAATCCCAAACTAGGGTATTACACAGTAGGCACTGAGAAATTTTTTAGCAAGCCTATGGCACTAACAAAGGCTACCAACACTGGCCAGTTTCCTGAGTGGGACTTTAACAATGAAACGTTTGGTTCTCAAGATTGGACAGTGGCTCCTGATTTAAACATTCGTGAATTGTATCGCATTAGAGCACAGCAACTACGCGAGAAATACGATTACATTCGTTTGGAATTTAGCGGTGGTGGAGATTCAACCACAGCATTGTACAGTTTTGTCAACAACGGTATACACATTGACGAAGTAGTGTTTAGATATCCCAAGACCGGAGAGAAGGATGTTAGCGATGATCCATTTAACTGCAAACCCGAAAACACTCTAAGTGAGGCACGGTATGCGGCATACCCTGTGTTGAATTGGTTAACCACAGTGTCGCCACGTACCAAGATAACCACACACGATTACAGTGAAAACATGCTGAATCAAACCTACGATGAATCCTGGGTCATGCGAACCAAAGACTATTTCCAACCCGGGCATGCATTTAAACATTCGGCCACAGGATATGTGGGACACAAAAAATTAGCAGACACCGGACAACGCATTTGTATTTTGTACGGAGTTGACAAACCCAAAGTATGCATCAAAGACAAAAAATGGTATGCTTATTTCATAGACATCATGGCCAATCACTCCATGGGAGACTTTGGAGATTATACCAACATGACCAATGAGTATTTTTTCTGGACTCCTGATCTTCCAGAACTGTTTATCAAACAGTGCCACATGGTGCGTGACTGGTTTATGCTACCACAAAACAAGCACATGCAATTTGTGTGCCGTTGGCCCAACTATAGTTACACACACAGAACCACATACGAACATTTGATCAAACCGTTAATCTATCCCGACTACAATCAAGAGACTTTTCAAACTTCAAAACCAACCAACAGTTTCTACAACGAAATGGATTATTGGTTTTACACTAACTTTTGTGAGACTGTGCAGTATCAACGTTGGCAAGCAGGACTAACACATCTTGTGAACACAATTGACAACAAGTATTTCAACAAAGAGATGGGCAAAGCAGTCGGCTTTGTGGGGTTCTTATCACCCTTTTATTATCTGGGCGAAGCCGACTTTGAAAGCTCAGGTATCAACAACTTTTTTAAATTTTAAGGAGAAAAAATATGTTGTTTTCATCACCAAAGTGGGTAGAGAAATGGCCACGTAGTGCCAGCAAAGTTGTTTCTTGGAGACTACTTGTTACCGGAAGTAATTTGGCAGCCGGTTGGTTTGCAACGGGCAATTTCTGGGGAGGCTTAGAAGTTGCTGGAATTTTACTGATAGTCAATAGTACATTGTATTTTTTCCATGAACGTGCTTGGAACCGAGTTGATTGGGCCAAAGATGCGAATACTAGTTCTGAATCAGTTTAACTGACTAAATAAAAATAGCAACGCCAGCAGGTGCTGACGTCGGAATAAACAGACGCTTGGGATGACCCTTTACTAGCAATATTGCCTAGAACGCCTACCGTAGCATATCAAAAATGCCAGCTATTACTCAAGGAGAAAACAAACATGAAACCTATCCACATTAAATGGGTATTAGCCCACGAACCTATTGATATTTTTATCAGAGCCGCAGAGAAATTTGCTGAAGTAGCCGAAGCTCGAGCACCCGGCGAATTCAAAATTGAAGTACTTACACTAAGCGAGTATTCAGACAAATATAATCATGGTGAAAAAATTACCAAACACAATTTGCTAGACATCATGGACACAGGTGCTATTGAAATGAGTCAAATGTACACTTATGTGCTGAGCAAATACAATCAAGATCTTGATGCTCTTGACTTGCCTTTCCTGTTCCGTGACCATGATCATGCGGCACGTGTGTTCGAAAGCGATATTGGCGAGAGCTTGTTAGCAGGATATACTAAGAATTCCAACATCAAGGGTATGGCATTTACATACTCAGGTGGATTCATGAACATGCCCATGAACCGTGAAATTTCCAGCCTAAGCGAAATGGCCGGAGTCAAAGTTCGTGTGAGTAATTCACCAGTTGCAAGTGCAACATGGAGTGCATTGGGTGCTGATCCAGTGGTCATGGATGTTGAGCGTGTGGCCGAAGGCATCCGGGATGGTGATATTGATGGCGGCGAAAGCTCATGGCCTCGCATTTATGCTTGCCAACAAAACGAAGTTGCCGAAAGCATTTTGGAACCAAATCATCGATTGTTGCTGACCAACATTATTATCAACAAGAATTTCTTGGCCAGCTTGCCAGAACATCTGCAAGCAGTCATGAAAGAAGCCGCATTAGAAGCAGGCCGTTTTGAACGTGCTGTGGCTGTGGCCGAAGTTGAACCAACCAAGGCACGCTGTGAGCAAGATGGCATTCGTGTTATTAAATTCAGTCCTGCTGATGAACAAGTGTTTCGCACCGTGACTGCTAAAGTATACGAACAATTTGCTGACACGTTCACAACCGGTTTGGTTGACAAGATACAGAAAGCCTAATATAATATAGGTTATTGCTGTATGAAGCGATGAGAAATAAGTTCAAGACGCCGGGGCAGTGCCGGCCATCTCCACCTAAGTGTATGCGGTATATTTAGGTGGGGATGACACAGGATCGATTGGGCAAAGAGTAACAGAGTGGACAGCACGGTAGGCGATGACCGTTAATCAAGCAAAAAAAGTAAACGCTAACGACTCACAGTTCGCATTGGCCGCGTAAAGTAGCCTAGGGTAGGAAATACCTCGTAACAGAAATCACCAGGACCCGCTTCGGCGGGTTTCTACTGACTAAATATCCCAATGAAACCTGTTTTAATACTACAACACCAAACACCCGAGCGTCCTGCGTACTAATATAAATATCATAATGTTGGATAAGCAAATCAGTAACTTTGATTTATATCGGGACACTAGCCGATACCATTTTGATCCAAACCGGGTCGAACAACCCGGCGAGTGGTTTTATGTTGTTGGCCGATTTAACAATGTTTGGCAATCAGACCTTGACCGGGTAAGATCTCATCTACGTCCCATGACATGGGCCACAATCAAAAACAATCTTGGTCGCGATGGTACCAACACGCTGTTACCAGCACAAGAATTAGACATTGTTCGAGGTGGTGGAGATCCCAACATGACCTTGGTAGACATCAACGATCAACTGGATGATTATGCAGGCTTTCAAAAAATAGCACAATTTTTTGGCCTGGAGCAAACCAAATTAAGATTTCATACACAACACACCGGGCAGGTGTTTAACTACCACATTGATGGGCTCAGCAGTTGGTGTGTTAATAAAAACTCTGCGTGGCCCGATATACCAAAAGATAGACTAATCAGATTTATTGTAATGCTGGATGATTGGCAACCAGGACAATTTTATATCTATGGTAACTGCATGTATGATCGTTGGAAAGCTGGAGAAATACACTGGTTTGATTGGCAAAATATTCCACATGCCACTGCCAACGCCAGCCATCATGCTAGACACACACTACAGATATCAGGTGTTCGTACTGAATTGACAGATAGACTTTTATCTAGCACAATGTATCGAGAGTTTACAATTTAAACAGATAGGTTCCTGAGAACTTATTCTTTTATAAATATCCCGATGAAACCTGTTTTAATACTACAACACCAAACACCCGAACGTCCTGCATACCTTGTGACCTGGTTGGACCAACACGATATTCCGCATGAGACACGCAATGCAGGGTTGTGGCAAGAGTTTCCTGCCAGCATAGAACCTTACTCAGCCTTGGCTGTGATGGGTGGTGGCATGAGTGCTACTGATCCCTTGTTGAGTAATCGTCAAGCAGAGATCTTGATCCTACAAGCCATGCGATTGGATCGTCCGGTCATAGGACATTGTTTGGGTGGGCAATTGATGGCTCGAGCCTTGGGTGGCACTATCGGCACATCACCACAACCTGAAATAGGTTGGCAACCCATTGAATATGAGGATGTTCCTGAAACACAACAGTGGTTTGGTTCCGCACCTACCTCTACCGTGATACAGTGGCACTACGACACTTTTAGTATACCTACTGGTGCCACACGCCTGGCTGGTTCAGCCGCTTGTGCTAACCAAGCATTTGCTATCGGGCCACATCTGGCCATGCAGTTTCACATAGAGATGGATGCAGACAAAGCCCGTGAATGGGCTATGGACGAAGATCCTAAATGGACCTTGGCTAGAGAACAATATGCCAGTGTACAGGATCGTGATGGTATCTTGAACGGGATTGAACCAAATTTGATCCAGCATCAAGCCATGGCTGACCACATTTACCAAACTTGGTTAAAAACCACAGATTGGGCAGGACGCCGCCCTTTCACGGCGGGAGTTTAATTCTTCCTGGGACCGCCAGATACCGCATAAGTATTCACACGGAGAGTTGGCCGAGCGGCAAGGCAACAGATTGCTAATCTGTCACTGGGTAACCGGTGGATTGGTTCGACTCCAATACTCTCCGCCATCAACAGTAATTATTGAATGAGTTACATAAAAAGTTTATCCGAAATTGAACAATGGGGCTATTACGAAGTTAACAATAAAAAATACTTTTTATTGCGTGAAGCCTATGAGCAAGTAACTCATGTAAATCAAATAAAGTTTAATTTTCACGACGATTGGTTTATGCGGATGAATACTTCTGTAGAACCGACTCAATCCCTTGATGAATTATACCGTCAACGGGTACAACAAATTAGAAAAAAATATGACTATGTTGTACTGGCCTACAGCGGCGGGGCCGACAGCCACAACATTTTAAAATATTTTGAATTAACAGATACTCCATTAGATGAAATAGTTCTATTTGAAGACAGTAGAGTACGCAGTAGAGATAGCGTTATAAGTGGTGAAGTGTTTCAAGTAGCATTGCCGGACGCTACAAAATTTGTAGAAAAGTATCCTGCTACTAAAATTAGATTACTAGACGGTCAAGAATATGTGAGCAAAATCGTATTTGATAAATCTTTTAAATTTGATCCATACTATATGGCATCGTATCATTTGAGACCCACTGGGTTGTTATGGCACGGTTGGTGGGAATATTTTATAGATGATTATCAGCGTATGCATTCTCAAGGCAAACGGATTGGAGTAGTTTGGGGATTTGAAAAACCCAAAGTAATGTATGATCCAATCAAAGGCTATATGATGAGATTTCATGATTGGCATACACAAGCTGGACATAAACAAGCACTAACTGTAGGAATTGAATCATGTGCTAGTGACGAACCGTTTTATTGGACACACGAATTGCCCTTGTTATCAATCAAGCAAGCTCACCTGGTAGCAAAATATTTACAATACACTGATAGTATAGGATTCAACCCCCAACACGGCTTAGATCAACTTGGAAATTGTCTAAAAAGAAAAAGCGGTAATTTTATTAGTTACGAATATATTCATCCAATTATATATCCTTACTGGGATATAAACACATTTACATATGGTAAAGAGCGTGATAGTTTTATAGTAGGTCTTAAAGATGATAGTTTGGCCACTGCAAACGATCCAGAAATTTTAAGATATGCTAGTGCTATCAAGGCTATTTTCCAACACAGCCAAGGGTATGGCAACCGACTAACGTCTCGAGACATGAGAGCCGATGCACGAGTTGATATATTAGCCGGGATTACTCCACTGTTTAGTATGCAACATCCATTGGGAATTTTTTGAAACTATGTTTTAGAAAATATTGACAATCAGTTGTAAATAAGTTATAATATAACTCAAACAAGGAACAAACTCATGGACATGGAGCAAGCGGCAACATTTTTAGCAGGTAGCATTTTGACAATGATGGCTGTGATCAGCATTGTGATTGGTATTATTGTGATCAACAATATCATTGCCCGTTATTGGAAACCTGTGCGACTGTTTACTGAGGATAGTTGGGCAGCCTGGGGAAACCAATCTAGATTTGCTGAGCCACATGAGCTGGACAAGACCAAAGAACCCCCACTAGAAAAGAAGAAATAAATGTTAGAATACATTGTGACATTTTTTGCAGTATTCTTTACTGATTTGATTTACGTGTATTTTGTAAAATCAATTCAGAATGATAGACCGTGGCATGCCAGCTTTTGGAGCATGGTTGTGACATTTACTGCCAGTGTGGCAGTTATTAATTACACAGCCGATCATTGGGCATTGATACCGGCACTAGCAGGTGCTTTCTTTGGTACTTGGTTTGGCATGAAGGTCAGAGAGCGTCAAGTATCTCAGGATGATTTACATTTAACAAAGGGCTGAGTTGAAATTGTGTGTCAAGTGCAATAAACAAAGTATCTAGCGTAAATACACGACAAGTCGTGGCGTATGCCTTGGGCTCATAGGTTCCTGTGGCCCACTTTCTATATAACGGCGCTACTGATCCTGGATCGTTCTTCATACAATATTTATTGCCCCTGTAGACAAATTGGTAAAGTCACTCTCCTCAAAAGGGAGTACATGGTCTTGGTTCGAATCCAAGCAGGGGTACCAGGCAAAATCTATTACCATCATTAAAAAATACAATGGCAAAAACACTTGACTTAGGCTGTTACTATAATATATAATAGTGTTGTCAACAAGGAGGAAATATGACACAATCTGTAAAAGGTACACGTACCGAAGAAAATTTAAAAGCGGCATTTTCTGGAGAAAGCCAGGCCAATCGCCGTTATTTGTATTTTGCAAACATGGCTGACGTAGCCGGCGACAATGACATTTCAGCATTGTTCCGGAGCACAGCCGAAGGCGAAACTGGACACGCACACGGCCACATGGAATACCTGATCGAAGGCGGTGCAGGAGATCCGGGCACTGGCATGCAGGCCAAGACCACAGCCGAAGCATTGGAAAGTGCTATCCACGGTGAAACACATGAGTACACTGACATGTATCCTGGCATGGCAAAAACTGCTAGAGACGAAGGCCTAGATGAGATTGCTGATTGGTTTGAAACATTAGCCAAGGCAGAACGTTCACATGCCAACCGTTTCACCAAAGCATTGGCCGCACACAAAGAAGCACAATAAGGAATTGATATGGAATACGTATGCACTGTATGTGGACATGTCCACAATGAAGAGACGGATGGCAAGTTTGAAGATTTGCCAAAATACTATAACTGTCCAGAGTGTGGTTGCGGCAAAGAAGAATACCAACCCTTAGAGTTCTAATGAAACGAATCATAGTCAACGGCACATTTGATATCTTGCATTCTGGACACCTGGCATTGTTAACGTATGCCAAGAGTCTGGGAGACCATCTTGTGGTTGCCATTGACTCTGATCAGCGAGTAAAAGAATTAAAGGGCGTGAGCCGTCCTGTAAATACACAAGCAGAACGGCAAGAACTCTTGAGTAATCTACGCTCGGTAGATGAGGTTAGGATATTTGATTCTGATCCGGAACTGGTTGACATCGTTGCAGAATGTGCTATAATGGTCAAAGGATCAGACTATCGCGATCGACCTATTGTGGGATCAGAAGTTTGCCCAAGCATTATATTTTTCGAAAGAATAGATGGATTCTCAACCACGGAAAAAATTCAAAGTATTAGTCATCGGTGACACTTGCCTGGACATATATCGTTACGGCACAGTAGACCGACTCAGCCCCGAAGCACCTGTTCCTATTTTCCAAGTCAGCCACGAAGAGCAACGTCATGGTATGGCTGCCAATGTTAGAGCCAACCTTGAACGACTAGGATGTGCAGTTGGTGTTATTACTGGTAATACATCTGTAAAAACAAGACTTATTGACCAGCGTAGCAAACAACACATAGTTCGAATAGATGCAGATTCCCAATCCCAACCTGCTGTAATATTCAATGAAATCTTTGAGGAATATGATGCCGTGGTTGTAAGCGACTACAACAAGGGCACAGTGACCTATGAAGTTCTAGAACAAATACAACAGAATTTTTCTGGTCCTGTATTTGTAGATACTAAAAAAACTGATCTAGCAAGACTCAATAGATGCATTATAAAAATCAATGCACTTGAACACAGTCGCATCATCAGTGGCTGTAGAGATTTGATTGTGACACAAGGCGGTGATGGTGCTGTATACTATTCAGATGGTGCAGAGCATCGCTATCCAGGGGTCACAGTAGAAGTGTCAGATGTGACCGGAGCCGGAGACACATTCTTGGCAGCATTGACTTACCAATACCTGGTGACCAAACGCATGAAATCTGCAATTGAATTTGCAATCCGTGCCAGTGCTGTCACAGTACAACACTTTGGTGTGTATGCACCTACCTTAAAGGAAATCCGATGAGATTAGAAGGACACGTTGAAAAAGGCTGGGGCAGTGAATTGATTTGGGCTACCACGGACAAGTACTGCGGTAAACTTATGAAATTCAATACCGGTGCTCGATTCAGCATGCACTTCCAT
>Ga0114979_10003115_pt1 | contig 11153 bp, 10 predicted proteins | sample S_140625_EF_Meta_FD_87315 | JGI IMG/M metagenome (GOLD analysis project Ga0114979, IMG submission 87315) | Freshwater microbial communities from Lake Simoncouche, Canada to study carbon cycling - S_140625_EF_MetaG | ecosystem: Environmental > Aquatic > Freshwater > Lake | place: Lake... | reverse complement strand
TAGGCGTCCCAGCCGCCGTCAAACTTGCCCTTGTATTTGTCGGCCCACTCCTTCGGCACGTGGTGGGGCGCATGCATGGCGCCGGTGCAGAAGTACATGAAGAAGGGTTTGTTGGGCGCCACCTGCTTCGAATCGGCGATCATCGCCTTGGCCTTCGCCACCAGATCGGGGGTGAGGTGATAACCCTCCTCAGGGGTGGCCGGGGGCTCCACCTGGGTGTTGTCCTGCACCAGTTCCGGGTAGTACTGGTGCGTGTCACCCCCTAGGAAGCCGTAGAAGCGCTCGAAGCCGCGGCCCAGGGGCCAGCGGTCGTAGGGGCCCGCCGCCGAGGTGGCCTCCGCCGGGGTCAGGTGCCACTTGCCGATGGCGTAGGTGTTGTAGCCCTTCTGCAGCAGGATTTCGGAAAGGAAGCCGTTCTCGAAGGGGATGTAACCGTTGGAGCCGGGGTAGCCCATCGACCCTTCGGTGATGCAGGCCAGGCCGTTGGAGTGGTGGTTGCGGCCGTTGAGCATGCAGGAGCGCGATGGCGAACAGAGCGCCGTGGTGTGCATGTTGTTGAAGCGCAGGCCGTCGGCCGCCAAGGCATCCAGGTTGGGGGTGGCGATCGGGCTGCCGTAGCAACCGAGTTGCCCGAAGCCCGTGTCATCGAGCACCAGGTACAGCACGTTGGGGGCCCCTTCCTTGGCCCGGTTGGGCATCGGCCAGGCAGGGGTCGACACATCCGCGGTGCGGCCGATCACGCCGGGGAAGGCGGCACCGGGCTTGTATTCGTTGAGGGGCATCGGAGCGGGAGGGAGGCTCTTGCTGGACCGTAGCGAGGGCAAACCACCCTGGCCTAAGGCCGGCCGGCGGGTTGCGCGTCCTGTCGGGCCCTGTGCGCTTTCTTGGGGCTCGCCGTGCAGACAGACAAGCCAACGTCACCACGGTGCCGCGTTCAGAGAAGGCCAGCAGGAGCAGGGCCTACGCCCGCCCCGCTCAAGCCGGTCTTCTCAGGGCCGCGTCGGCGCGCAGGAGCAGCTGGTCGGCTGTGTCATCGGCCAGGCATTCGGCCAGCCCTTGGCCCACCGATAGGCCCGCCGCCCGCAGCGCCTCACTCCCATCCACCCGCGCCCGAAGAGCCGCCAGCCACGGCTTGGCTCCGGGCAGATCCCGATGCGGCAGCAACACCGCAAAATCGACGCTTCCGAGGCGTCCGGCCGTCTCGCCATGATCCAGGCTCAAGCCCAGCAGTCCGGCGAAGGCCTGAAGGGCCCGATCACCCGCCAGAAAGCCATCGCGGGCATTGCATTGGCGCAGGCCCTGCAGCTTGAGCAACACCAGCGTGAGGGGCAAGCCGTGGCGCTGGGCCTGGGCCACGGCCCGCATCAGGCTGTGCTCGAAATGGAGGCGATTGGGCAGGCCGGTGGGGCCATCCACCGTGCTGAGGCGGGCTAAGGCCGCATGGGCTTCCGCCAGGGAGCGCGCCTGCTGATCGGCCTGTTCATGTTGGTGCTCGAGGCTCTGCTGCAGCTGCTGCAACTCCTCGAGGCGGCGCTGCCTCTCGCTGATGTCCAGGGCCACGGCACTCCACAGGGCACCGGCCGGCGGCAGCGGGTAGGCCACGATCTCGATCAGCTTGGACTCCCCGCTGGCCGTGGTGATCCGGCAGATGTGGCGCAAGCGGGTCCCGTGGCGCTGGGCATGGAGCTTGGCCAGCTTGAGCGGGGTGCGGTCGTCCTGATGCACCAACCGCCAGAACTGGCCGCTATCCGCCAACAACTCCGCGGGCTCCAAGCCAAGAAGATCAACGCAGCCAGAATCCACCCAGGAATACCGGCTGCTGCCATCGGAGGTGATCGCCCAGTGATAAGCCATCACCCCACACAGTGCAGGGGCCTGCCACACCGGAGCCACCGATGCCTGCTGGATGGAGTCAGGGGGGATGGTCAGACTGTGAACTTGGCCAGGTGAATTGAGGATAGCTCAGAAAAGATTTAGGTAAAATTTTAGCGTCACTATGGTTGGCCTTCTCCGGTGCGTTCACGGACATCGTCATCGGGATTTCATCAGCTCATCCCAGGCCAGATTCTGAACCGTGAGCAAGAGTGCGCCCCATCGAAGCCCCAGTGGCGCGCGGCAGATCAGCGGCGCCAATGCAGCAAAAATCGATCGATCAAGGGGATTCGTTCAGGCGCTGAGCTTGACCTGATTGCGACCCGCGGCCTTAGCGGCATACAGCACGCGATCCACCCGGGCGAACCAGTCCTCCGCCGACTCCGCGGGCTGCAATTCCGCCACACCAAAGCTGCCGGTCACCTGGGGCACCACGGGAAACACATGCACGGCCATCGACCGTCTCAGCTGTTCGGCCATCTCAAAAGCCTCTTGGGCTGGGGTGTGGGGCAACATCACCACAAACTCATCGCCACCCCAGCGGGCAAGCAGATCGGGCTTTCGCAAACCGGCCTTCAGCAGCCTGGCCAGCTCAACGATGACCAGATCTCCCATCTGATGGCCAAAGTGATCATTGATCGTCTTGAAATTGTCGATGTCAATGATCAATAAGCACAGGGGCTCTCCATAGCTCCGTGTCTGGGTGATCTGCACCGCCAGCGCCTCCTCGAAGTAGCGGCGATTGGAAACGCCGGTGAGCGCATCGGTGGTGGCCTGACCATGGAGCCTGGCATTGGCGGAGAGCAGCGCCAGATTGGCAGCCTCGGCCGCATCGCGGGCCTCGCGCAAGTCGCTTTCGTAGCCCTTGCGTTCACTGATGTCGCGGCTGACGCCAACGAAGCCAATGAACCGTTGGTCGGGGCCATACAGCCCGTTCATGGTCACCTCGCTCCAGAAGGTGTTGCCATCGCGACGAATCTGCTCCAGTTCAAGCCGAACCGGCTCGATCGGCCGACCCAGCTTCACCTGGGCCAAGGCGGCCCGACTGGCCTCGGCCAGCCGCAGCGCCGAATCCTCCCGCAAGCCCGCCGATAACGGTTGCTGCAATAGCTCTTGGGGGGCGTAGCCCGTCAGTTTTTCAATTGAGGGACTGATGTAGTTGAAATGGCCGCGGTCATCGAGCGTCCAAATCACGTCATCCACCCAGCTGGCGATCAGGCGGTAGCGCTCCTCGCTCTGCTGTAGGGCCCCCCGGGCCGTCTCCAGGGCCTCCATCTGTTGCGCCAGCTGGTTGGCGCGTAGAAATTCGGCATAGGAAAAAGCATCGATGATGAGCCTGCTGATCAACATGAACAAAGCCAGGTCAAGCGGGGCGAAGATCAGGGCAAGGCCGAAATCAGGACCAGCGGATATGCCGGCGAGTCCAGGCCCATGGGGCTTGATCATCAGTTCAGCCGCACCCCTGAAGAGGCACAACAACAACTGCAGCCACAGGGCGATCTTCAATAATCGAAGCGGCACCGTGATGGAGCCACGCCGGATTGCATAGACCTCAACGATGGTCCACACCGCAAGGGTGAGCATCAAGGCAACCACCAAGATATGCTGAGATAAATAGAGATTATTGATCACTAGGACTTCAAGCGTGAAGCCACCTAAGAAGACCAGCGCCGATAGGAATCCCGCCATCTGCAAAGGAACGGCGATCGGAGAATTCCGGCTTGGTTTATGGCGATGTCCGGTGAGATGTATCACTTTGAAGCGCTGTTCGCTTGATGGGAGAGGACTAGCGGTCCAACCTTGCGCCGCCATTCCTTAAAGCAGTCCGGGCGGATGCGATCACATTCTTTGGCCCACCGGGGAACTACCTTGCGCATTGAAATATCGCGCAACAACCAAACATCATACTTGGAGGGTGTCACAAGACGCAGGTTGTATGGCTTGCCATACCGACAGGGACCTCCCGTGGTGCAGCTGATCGCATCCACCTGGAGATCTTGGGAGTAGCGCCACAGACCATCCAGGTATGTCTGAAACGCGGTCTCCAGGGTTTGCTGTTGCTTAAGTGAAAGCGAATTCCACTTCTTGAGCGATATGACGTAACCATTGAGGCCAAACTGAACAGACAAAGGAAAGGCATAATCGGTGTGTTCGGTCCAGCCCGCATAATTGGCCGACGCCGCACTGGTGATGGCACAATCCACCAGCCCGATGGCCAAATCATCCTTGACCTGGTCAAAGGGGATCACGGCGGGGATGCCACCGAGCTCAGTGAGCAAGGGACTCAAGGTGGAACTGGCCACCCGCACCTTCAAGCCCCTGAGATCCTCCAGCCGAGCAATCGGCTTTTTACAGAAAATCTGTTGGGAACCGAAGGTCCACATCCCCAGCAATTTGGCTTGAAAGTGTTGCTGTAAATAGCCATCAATGGTGCTCGAGTAAGCCTTGACGATCTTTTTGGCGGTGGCGTAATCCTGACTCAAGCCAATCAGGTCAATCCCCGTGAGCGACGGCTCATCTTTACTGTTCTGGATGAAACGCAACGAGACAAGATCAAGTTCTCCCCTCTTCAGGATCTGAAGCTGGTAGGTGTCCTTGATGCCAGTCGAGTCTAGCGGCCTGTAGGTCACCTTGAATGGCAGTTTTGTGAGTGCTCCCAGTTGGTTGAAAAAGGGCTGCTCCTTCTCCCGCTGCAGCAAGCCGGTGGAGGATGGCTGACCAATCACCAGCAGTGGAATCTGGTTGAAATGCCGCCACGCCAGCGTAAACAGGGTTGCGATTGCAACAAAGGCAAGCAATCTTGTTGTGACTTGGCTGGGTATCGCCACCGAGGTGATTGGGCAGGTTCAAAGCTGGCGACCATTCTTAACCCATGCCTGGGCGATGTGGCGCCCCATCCCTGTGTCCTTTTTGGATTCGCCGGGCATGGCTCCATGGCGAAGGCCCGAGGCAGCCAGCATCAGCCATGGCAGGATCGGTTCAGAGATCTACGACGATGGCCGATCTTCGCTGCCTGCTCGTTGAAGATCAGTCCATGTTCATGGAGCTGCTCCTACCGGTACTTCAGGACATTCCGGGTCTGGAGGTGGTAGCCACCGCCAGCACCGCCCACGAGGCCATCGCAGCTGTTGACTCCTTGGCGCCCGACCTGCTGATCCTGGATCTGTGCCTTCCGGATCTGCCGGGAATCCGAGTGGCCGAAGCGTTGCAGCGGCAGCGGCCCCACGCCCATCTGATGGTGTTGTCGGGGCAGGCGAGCAGTTTCCTCTGCCCTCCGGAACTCCAATCCATGCTCCATGCGGTGGTGGACAAAACCAGTGCCTTCCGGGAGCTTCGCCAGGAAATCGCTCGCCTGGTGGGCCAAAGGCCCCAACCCGCCGGGGCAGGGGCCGATGGCGTGATCAAGGCAGACCCCTTGGCCGTGGCGGATCCATCGCTGGAGACGCCCTTGCTCACCCAGAGGGAGCAGGAGGTGCTGGCCCTCCTGGCCCAGGGGTGCAGCACCCGGGCCATCGCTCAAACCCTGGGAGTGGCGGAGACAACGGTGGCCACCCATCGCCGTGCCCTGCGCAGCAAACTCGGCGCATCGGGTTCCGAGCTGGTGCGCCTGGCCGTCTTACAAAATCATGGCCGCTGACCAGCTCACCTTGGTGGTCAGCGGTGCCCTTGGGCTCGGCACCATGGGGCTCGCTGCCCTGATCATCGGGCTGTTGCTGCGCCGTCTGCGGCGCCGCAACCAGGAACTACAAGCGGTCCAGCAGGCCCTCGACCGCCAGCGCCAGATGCTGCGCCAGAAGCTGCGCACCAGCCTCACTGCCGCCGCGGTGGCCCACGAAATCAACCAGCCCCTTAGCAGCCTGAGCCTGGTCAGCGAGCGCCTCATTCAGCAGGCTGAAGCCAGGCCCGGCCTGGCCGAATCCCTGCCCTTGATGCAGGTGCTGCTCACCGAATGCCAGCGGGTGGTTGAGCTGATCGAGAAGATGCGGATGCTGCTGCAAAGCGTTGAAAGCGAGCAGGGACCGGTTTCCCTGATCGTCGCGACCACATCGGCCCTCACCTATCTCAGGCGCCCGATCGCGGCGGAGGACGTGCAGCTGCAGACCACCGGGCTCACCGGACCGGGGACGGTGATCCATGGCGACGGCGGCCAGCTGCAGGTGGCCATTACCAATCTGTTGCGCAATGCCCTGGCGGCGATGCAGGAAGGGCCGCGGCGCCAGCGGCAACTGGCCGTGACCCTACGGGAGCTGCCGGGTTGGGTGGAGTTGGTCGTGGCGGACAGCGGCCCCGGCTTTCCGCCCAGTTGGTTGGGACGGGATCTCACCGAGGACAGCCTGTTCGAATCCTCCCGGGCCACGGGGATGGGCCTTGGGCTCTATCTGGTGGGGGCCACGGTGGAAAATCACCGCGGCAGTGTGCGCCTCAGCCGCTCCAGGGAGCTCGGTGGCGCCGAGGTGACCCTGCGCTTTCCGCTGCTTCATCCACCTAGTGGCTGTGAATAATATGGACGCTACTCAATTTTGAGGAGAGACAAGCGGCCATAACTGCTGCATAGTTACCGAACTCTTCGGTTGCGTTGTGACTGATCTGCATCCAGCAATTTGTTGGGGTGCCGGCGGCGGCGGCGGTCCTAACGATCACACCACCCCTTGGAGCAATTGCGTTTTTGGGAGCCTATTGCGTTTTTGGCGCTTTAGGTTGTCACAAGGCGTGGAATTCCCTTGAGTGGGGTTATGGGTTCAACGTTATCGATGTCGGCCGGGCTCGCTGAGAGCATTGGATCACTCCCATTTATTAAGTTGCCAGGGGCCTCCCTGGCATCGAGTGATCCGGCTGAGCATGGCAGTGTCGTTCGTACGTTTCTTCCCTTCCACGTTTACCGCTGGGACCATCCGGAGCGTGATCAGCCCTTCATTAACCAATCGGGTTTCGTTCGCCTTGGCGATCTCACCCTGCTGAGCACTTGGGGCTCCGGCATCAATGGAGAGGTGGAACAAAAGTGTGAAGCTCAGCTGGTTTTGCCCTACGTGGCCGGCATCAACACCTTCACGATTGAGGGACAGACCTACACCTTTCGCTCCTCCTGCCTCTTTATTCCTGCCGCCCAGGTCAAGATCAAGGTGGTCAACACCATGTGCTCGGGCGTGGTGATCAGTTTTCCGCCCGATTCCTTGCTGCCGGTGGCCTATGCCATGGCGGGCCCCGGTTTTGATCCCCTAACGCTGCGCACGGCCTTGGAGCGACCGGCCGTTTTGAGCCGTCGGGCCGATCCCCGCACCGATCGCCTCCACAACCTGCTGATGGAGACCATGGCCTACACCGAGCGCTGCCTGGTGACCGGTGGAGCCATCAACCCAATGTTGCGGCTCGATGACCTGATCTGCCGGTTGGTCGTGATGCTGCTTGTGCCCGATCTGCTCGATGCGGCCTCGGCGGTAGGGCCGATCAGTGAACCCTTCCTGCACCAACAACTGGTCGATTGGTTGCTGGCCCATCTCGATCAACCGATCAGTCTTTCGGAGCTGGAGCAGCGCAGCAGTTACGGCCGTCGCACCTTGCAGTACGCCTTCAAGCAGCGCTTTGGTTGCGGCCCGATGCAGTGGTTGCGCCAACAGCGGCTGGCCAAGGCCAGGGTCCTGCTGGAGCAGCCCGGATCCTCTGGCGGCCTCGCCCAGGTGTCCCAGGCCTGCGGCTACCTCTCCCTGGGCTCCTTCAGCCGCGATTTCCTGGCCCGCTATGGCGAGCGTCCTTCCCAGGTGCAGCGGCGGTTCCGCGATGTCAACCTAATGGAGCGGTTCGCCCGATCCGGCTCCTCCCCAGGCGACTGAGGCCATGATTCACCCGGAGTCCGTTCAGTTGGCCGCCGGCCGCACGATGCAGCGGAAGCCGAGGTGGCAGGTGGAGGTGTCGATGCCCTGGGCCATCCGTGCGGCCGGGCGGTAGCGGCGGCAGTAGCTGGGGGCGCACAGGAAGGAGCCTCCCTTCACCGCCTTGCGCGGGATAGCGCCGTGCTGGGAGGTGGGGTCGATGCTGGTGGCCGCGTCATCCGCCCCGCGGGGGTTGCGCAGGGTGGCGCAGCAGCCCTGCGGCAGGGTTTCGGCTGCGTTATCAGCCCCGAGGTCATGGTGTGGCCGGGCCGCTTCGCCGCTGGCAGTCGTGGCTGAGCCGGATTGCGCCTTCGCCAGCCGGGCCCGGTGCTCCTGGTACCAGTCGTCGGTCCACTCCCAAACGTTGCCCACCATGTCGAGCAGGCCGTAGCCGTTGGGGGGATAACTGCCCACCGGCGCGGTGCCCTCCCAGCCATCGGCGCGGCTGTTGTGGTGGGGGAACTCGCCCTGCCAGGTGTTGGCCAGCATCCGGCCGCCGGGATGGAGTTCCTCCCCCCAGGCGAACTCGGCGTCAGCCAGTCCGCCCCGAGCTGCCCGTTCCCATTCCGCCTCCGTGGGCAGCGCCTTGCCCGCCCAGGCGGCGTAGGCGAGGGCATCGGCGTGGGCGATGTGCACCACCGGATGGTGATCGCGGCCCTTGATCGAACTGCCGGCTCCCTCCGGATGGCGCCAGTTCGCCCCCGCCATGTATTGCCACCAGCGATAGGGATCGCCTTGCCCTACGGGCCCTGGTGGCGGCACGAACACGATCGATGCAGGCTGCAGCAGCTCCGGCAGGGCATCGGGGTAGGTGGCCGGATCGGCGGGCCGTTCCGCCAGGGTGATGTGGCCCGTGGCCTTCACAAATTTCCGGAACTGGGCGTTGGTCACCGTGGTGCGGTCGATCCAGAAGCCATCCACCTCCACCGGATGGGCCGGGGCCTCTTCGGGGTAGTGCTGATCGGAGCCCATCTGAAAGCGCCCGCCCGGGATCCACACCATGTCCCGCGCCGGCGGGCGGCTCGGCGTGGTCATGGCTCCTCCTCCGTCCAGGGCCTCCGCCGCTCCAGCTCGTCCTCCAGCCTCCGTTCCGCTTCGATCTCGCGGCCCAGAAAGAGGTTGAGGAAGGTGCGGATCAGCGCCACCACCCCCAGTTGGATCAGGTGGGTGGGGGAGGGGCTCACGGTGGTGGCCACGATGTCGGCCCCCAGCTGGAACTCCAGGGCCAGGGCCAGCCAACTGCCGAAGGTGAGCCGCGCCCGGTTCGAGGGTCGCTGCGGCAGTCGCCGGCCCAGCCGGGGCAGGGCATTGCGGCTGATCGCCAGCAGGCCGGTCAGCACCGTGAGCACCGAGAGGGATTCCAGCAGCAGGGAGGTGGCCTGGGCCAGGGGCAGCAGCACCTCTTCGGCCGCTGCGGTGGTAATCGCCATGGACATCCGGGGCCGCCGATGCAGGCTAGGTGGGGTCCCCGGCCCGGCCAACCCGACGAACCCCGGGAACGCTGCTACGTTTCGGGTCCTTCACGGCCGCTCCTTGGGCAGCCAGCCGCCCCGCCGCTCCCCGGCCCCTTCGGCCGCCCCTTCACCCGCCGGTCCCCTTCCAGCCGGTGGAGCGCTCGCGGCCGGTGGAATGGTTCCCGCCGAGTCCGACCAGGGGGGCGACCCCGTGGGTGAGCCCGCCTCGCTCCCCCCGGACCCTGCGGGCAACGAATCCTCCCTTCCTTTCCCTGCGTCCGCCCAGGGCCTCTCGGCTGCCGCCTCAGTGCGCCAACTGCTCGACAGTCTCAACCGGGAGCAGCGCCGCAACCAGGAACTGCTGGCTTCCCTGGCCTTCGCCCTGCGTAGCTTCACCAACCTCAGCCGTTTCCTCGAGCTGGTGCCCCTGGTCGCCTCCCGGCTTGTGGAGGCTGAGGGGGCCGTGTTGGTGGTCTTCCACCCCGATGGGCGCCTCTGGCGGGAGCAGCTGCAGGGCTCCCCCGGGGAGGGCTGCGCCGAGGTGCTGCGCCAGCTCGCCGCCCTCAGCGACAGCCAGCTCCAGGCCCAGACGGGCGATGAGGAGGTGGTCGCCCTGTTGGACCCCCTGCTGCATCGTCTGCTTGGCCCGGCCCGGGTGATCGCCACCTCGGTGGTGGCCCGCAGCCAGATGCGGGGCCGGCTTTATGTGTTCAGCGCGCGGCGGGGCTTTAGCTGGAGCGAGGTGCACCGTCGCCATCTCCAGTTGGTGGCCGACCTCACCGGCGTGGCCCTGGAGACGGAACTGCTCCAGGAGGACATGCGCCGCCATGAGCGCATCGATCGCCAGCTGAGCATCGGTGGCGAGATCCAGGCCCAGCTCCTCCCCGACCATTGCCCCACGATCGAGGGGGTGGACCTGGCCGCCCGCTGCCGTCCGGCCTTCCAGGTGGGCGGCGACTATTACGACTTCATCCCCACCCGCCCCCAGGCGATCGGCCGGCTCCGCGAGCGGGGACGCTGGGCCCTGGTCATGGGGGATGTGATGGGCAAGGGGGTGCCCGCCGGCCTGTTGATGACCCTGCTGCGGGGCATGCTGCGGGCCGAGGTGCTCAGCGGCCTCCCGCCGGATCGAATCCTCCACGACCTCAACCAGCTGGCCCAGGAGGACCTGGCCCATTCGCACCGGTTCGTAACCCTTTTCTATTCCGATTACGACCCCCGCAGCCGCCTGCTCCGCTATGCCAATGCCGCCCACAACCCTCCCCTGATCTGGCGACGCCAGGCCGGCTCGGTGGAGCGCCTCGATGCGCCCGGCCTGTTGATCGGCCTCCAGAGCGAGGCCGAATACGGCTGCGGCCAGGCGGTGCTTGAGCCCGGCGATGCCCTTCTTTATTACACCGATGGCGTCACCGAAGCCACCGGCTTCGGAGGAGAACGCTTCGATGAAGAGCGTCTGGTGGGGGTCTTCCAGGCCGCCGCTAGCTCCGGACTTGGGGCCCAGGGGATTCTGGATCAGCTCTTTGCCCGGCTGGATCGCTTTGTGGGCACGGATCGCCAGCTGGAGGATGACGCCTCGATGGTGGTGCTCAAGGTGCGGGAGGAGGTGATGCTGCCGCCCCTGCCGATCGGCTGAGCGGTGGTTCCGGTGGCGGCGATCCAGGTCCCCCGGTCTGCGGTGGCAAGCTGAGGACTGCCGGAGTCCCTTGTCCATGGCCGCTGAATCCCCTGCCTCCCCGGGCCCCGCTGACGGCGGCAGTGCCGGTGTGACCGGTGGCTCGGCGGCCGGCTGGAGCGACCGCTTCGACCAGGGGCTCCATCCGGCGATCGAGCGGTTCAATGCCTCGATCGGATTCGACATCGCCCTGCTGCAGCAGGATCTCGATGGCTCCATCGCCCACGCCCGCATGCTCGGGGTCTGCGGCGTGATCAGCCCGGAGGAGGCCGTTCGCCTGGAGGAGGG
>Ga0114979_10003114_pt1 | contig 11158 bp, 5 predicted proteins | sample S_140625_EF_Meta_FD_87315 | JGI IMG/M metagenome (GOLD analysis project Ga0114979, IMG submission 87315) | Freshwater microbial communities from Lake Simoncouche, Canada to study carbon cycling - S_140625_EF_MetaG | ecosystem: Environmental > Aquatic > Freshwater > Lake | place: Lake... | reverse complement strand
CTGGCGAGTGACGCGACCGGGATCGCGTAGTTGAGCCAGATGCCGCTGCCGGAGGCACGCAGTTCCTTGCCGAGCATGCCGACCAGGCGACCACGCCAGTCCACCACCGCCCCACCTGGCGAACCAGGATTGTTGGTCGTGCAGTCGAGGATGTAGACGTCGCCACGGTATGGCACCTCGTAGCTCCCTCGACGGGCCTCGAGTGGGATGAACGCCGAGACCACCCCGTGCTGGGCGCTGACACGCTCATCGCCCAGCGCCACGCCGAACAGGTTTGAGAGGGCGAAGATTCTGGTTCCGATCGGGACGGGATCAACGGCGGCAAGGGTGAAGGCGGGCAATTCCTCCGCCTCGATCGAGAGTACGGCGAGCTCGCGCTGCGGATCCACCCCGTGCAACGACGCGCGGTAGCGTCGGCCGTCGTCGAGCACGCAGTCGAGTTCTTCGGCATCGAGCACCGTGCTCAACACGGTGACGATGTGCCCGGTCGGTGAGACGAGGATGCCCGTTTGGTAGGCCTCCAGTCCGCGCACACCGCCGGCACCATGAATCTTGACCACCTTTCTCGCCGCGCCGGCGATCGTTTCCTGCGGCGATGCGGCACTGGCCCGACCGGCGTCACCAGCCAGCCAACCACCACAGGCCAGGATGCCGGTGAATACCGCGATGATCAGGTGTCGGATCACGTGCCGCCTCCCGGTACTCCCTGCGGTTCGGGCTGCGAGCCGTCGCCACCGCCATCCGCCGATTCGAGCACCGCTTGTTCCACCAGAAACGTGCCGAAGAGTTCGTTGCCATGCCGGACGTCGATCACGGCGGGCATGCCTCGCGGAAGATCACTTCGATCCGGCCCGGCGGCGGTGAACCGGACCTCGCACGGATCGGCATCCGGTGCCGTCCAGAGATCGATGCCGGTCACGAATCCCTCATCCGCCACGGTGAAGTGTGCCTCGATACCAGCCACCGAAGACTCGAGCATGTCGACCAGCCGTGGGCCGGCGGTCTCGCCGAAGGAGCGAGGGTCGAGCGGCACCGTGCCCCAGTAGCTGGTGCGGCCGAGTGGCTCCGGGCCTTCACGCATGAGCCGCCTCCACACGAGCAGTGCCGCCAGCATGCCACCGCTGCCCGGCGGGCTCGGATTGATGTCCAACTCACCGGTAGCATCGACCCGTGTCGTACCTGTGGGAAGATCGATCACCCCCTCGGTGTCTGAGAGTTCGATGCGAAAGGCTTTCCCCGTTGCCAGTTGACCGGCCAGTACCCAGCGGTTTCCCTGAGGAGTTGTCGGCCGATCGGCGGTAATCAGCCGGGCGACGCGGTCGCGTTCCACGGTGTTAAAGTGGTGGTTGGTGAAGCCGCGTCGAGACTCATAGACGGCCTTCACGGCATCGGGAAGCACGGCCTGACGTTGCGGTTCCCCCTGCGTCTCTCGCCTGCCATCGTCATCGGGGCCGCCATCGTCATCGGGCGCATGAGGGGCGTCAGGCCCAGGGGGCAACGGCGGCTGGGTGGCGGGCATCTTCGGCTTGCCCTCGACGATGTTCGACAGTGCCGAGGCCGTGTGCACGCTGGCCAGCCGCACCACAATCTCCTCACGGCGTCCGCCTCGTCGATACACCAGCGGCACCTGCCAGCCAGCTGGGAGCGTTCCCAGCATGTTTTTGAAGGCATTGACGGTCCGCACGCTGCGGCCCGCCAGCGAAACGATCTCATCGTCGTACCGTAGGCCGCGTTTCCAGGCATCGGACGATTCGAGAATGTCGGACACGACAACGCGACCGTCGGCACTCGTGGCCACGGTTGCCCCCAGCGTGGCGTGGTCGACGAGGCGACCACCCTTCAGAAGCCCGAGAAAGTTCCGAAGTTGATTGGCCGAGATGGCGTAGCCGACGCCGACGTTGACACGGCCTCGTTTCTCGAACGACGCCCTGCCGTTGACGCCGATGAGCCGCCCCTGCGCATCGAACAGACCACCACCGGAGTTGCCCGGATTGATCGCCGCATCGACCTGCAGGCAGTCGGTGTATTCGAGAATCGTCCCTGCTGGAAACTGATAGCGTCGCGTGCCCGACACGATGCCGGCGCTGATCGACGGCTGGAAATCAGTAGCCAATAGGAAGGGATTGCCGGCGGCGAAGCAGAAGTCGCCGACCTCGACCTCGTCGCTATTGGCGAATTCAGCGAAGGGGAAGTCGTCCCGGCCCAGGAGTTTGACCAGCGCCACGTCGCCCGTCGGATCGAGGCCCACGAGCACCGCATCGTAGAGTCGACCGTCGGCGAGCCCGCACTTCATTGCCACGCCCGCCGGCTGCACGACGTGAAAGTTGGTCAGTGCATAGCCAGCGGGGCTGATGAGCACGCCAGAACCACCCCCTGCCTCACCGGCGAAGATGGCGACCGCCGCGGCGGCTGCCCGCTGCATGATGTCGATCCGCCGCTGCTGCGCATCGAGCACCGAAGGGGCCACTTCTCCAGCCCGGACGGTCGTGCCGGCAAGGGCGACAAGCCCTGTCAGACAGCACGCAAAAAACCGTGCGGTGAGTCTCCGGACTGTCGGTGATGCGACCATCCACTGCATGAAAGCTGCCTTCTGTTGCCTAGCGTTCGATCACCGGGCTGCCAAAACGCACGGCTCCGCCGATGCCGCCGCTGGGGACGAAATCGACGGTGACTGTGAGTCGTCTTCCAGACGTCAGGTCGACGTCGATCGGGATTCCCGCGGCAGCCGCCTGGGAGGCTTTGCCCGCAGCGGCCTCGTCGGATCCAGCCGCGGCGTCGATCTGCCGCCGAAACACCTCGCGGTCGTCGACCGCCACGGTTACCACCGCGGCATCGGCAGCCTGCGGTCCGGCGGCCGGTGCGACAACGGTGCGAAACCGCCGGCTGTCGGGGGGCAATCGCCAGATCGCGACGGTCCGCGGTCGCATCAGGATGCTTGGTGCGGCCGCTCCACCGGTTGCCCGATGCTGGCCAGCCGCTGCCGGCTGGGTCGCGTCGTGATCGTTGCCGGGAGCGTCAATCGTCCGCGGCGAAAAAAAAGCGGCGAGTCCGTCGGCGCGTGCCGCTGTTCCAGAACCGGGGCCACTCGAGAGCAGTCCGCCAAACCACGGCTCGACGCTGACGTTGTCAGCGGTCAGGCTGGCCAGCGTCACGATGCGACCTGCGGCATAGTCGACCGCGGAAAACATGCTGGCCGGCAGTCTGATCTCACCGTCGATGACGAGCGCATCGGCCGACCATTCCAGTCGGCTGGCCTGCAGTCCGCCTCCGGACACGCGCACGACGGCCCTGCCCGGGGCATCCGCAGCCGTGGGCTGCTCGCCCCGCAGCCATTGGAGGCCAATCACCTTCGATCGCTTGACTGGGATCGTTTCGTCGTCGAGCACTACGGTGACGGTATCGGCCGTGACGTTCGTGATGGCGCACTCCACGAACTCATGGCTGGCGTCGGAACCGACCACGACCACATCGCTTTCCGTACCCTCGGGAATGGCTCCCTGCCATTCGGGCGCGGCGGCGGGCGTGGCTCCTGCCGGCCGCCAGGCAATCGAACGCACGCGGCCGACCGGCAGTTCGATCCGCCCTTCCGGACGAACCAACACCGCCGGCTGGCTGCCGTCCCAGGCAAAGTCGGTTCCAGAGAGCGTCGAGCCGTCGATCATCGTGAGCAGGAGCGAGGGCTGGCCCGCGGGCTCGTCGGCAGTCGCGCCGGTGGTCCGACGCACTGCCCGCACCCGGTCGCTCGGCACGGTGAGGATGCCCTCCTGCACGCCGGCAACGTCGGCCAGCCGCACCCCGGCCGCATCGATCTGCTCCAGCCGTCCCGACGACACCGTGCCATCCCCCTGCTCTACGTCCACCAGCAGCGGCGTGGTCTCCGCTGCCATGGCCGGCATCGGCGTCACGACGACCATCACGCCTGCCATCATCACGATCCAAGAGCGCGTGGCCATGCAGATGTTTCGCACTATCGCTTCTCCTCGCCGGAGGCCAGCCGTTTGAAGTACTGTTCAATCGCCTCGCGATAGTGCGCCGGAAACTCCCTGCCGATCTGTTGCAAAGCCTCTTCGCGTTCGTGGGGCGGCAGTTTGCCCCAGCCGTCGGAGTCGCCGAGGTCTCGCTTGGTCACCTCGCCGGCGCCTTTGCCACCGGCGATACGACTGTCGTCCATCGGCGTCCCGTTGCCGCTCCGGCCGCCGCCACCGGCCCCACTCGACGACTGGCTCTGTTGCTGCTGCTGTTGCTCTTCGATCGCCTTGATCATCTTGTCGAGCGAATCGATCACTCCATCCTGCACGGCGAGCGTCTTCGGCCCAGGACGGCCCAGGTCGAGCCTGCGGGTGATGTCACGCATCCGTCTCGCGATATGGTCGAGCGACTCATCCTCGAGCGCCGCGATATCGGCCCGCAGCGACCGAGCCACTCGTTCATACCGCACCGGGATCTCGCCGGAGCGGTCAAAGAGACGGGCGAGCGATTCCACGGCGACATCCGACTCGAGCAGCCAGTGCTGGCAGGCGGCGCGATGGAACAGGAGCGCGGCAGGATCGACGGACGTGGTCGGATCGAGATCGGCCAAAATCGCGAGACCTTCGTCGAAACGATCGTGACGGACACATTCACGCCCCAGCCAGAGCCGTACGGCCTCACGCTGGAAGGTGTCAGTGGCGGGGTCGTTCAGCCAGTCGATGGTGGCAGCGGCCAGTGCCGACGTAGGCGGCCCAACCACGATACTCTCACGCGCGGCCGCAGTGCGGGCGTCGATCCTGGAGAACGAATCGATCACGTGATCGAGCACGTCCGACGCCGCTTCGGCCGGTTCGTGCTCGGGCCAGGACTCACGGACGGCTGCAACGTCGGCTGCCGCCGCCTGGCCGGCGGCCCGATCGAGCCACTCATTCATCCGCCGGCGGACTTCTGCGCGGGTCGGGATCGACCAGGACGGAGGCCGCTCCAGATCGCGGTCAGACGGAACGGCGTCGGGCTGCCCATGCAGGGGAGCGGCCCTCGCGACCGGTCCAGCAACCGCCAGCACGCTCAGGCTGGCAATCAGAGCCGCACAAAGAAACCGAACGGGCTCCATGCGGATCGATCCTCTGAAAGGTGTCGGCTGACCGGCGTTGCGATCACGAGTCATCATACCGCTCTATCCTATCCGCCCAGTACCGCGGCAGGGAAAACGGGTACCCCGGCACGGAAAACCGGCCGGATCATTCCCATGCGGCCGCGGGCCGGCCGCCTCATTCCACGCGGCCGCAGGTCGGCCGCGTCACTCCACGCGGCCGGTGACGATGTCGTGTGCTGCCCGTTCGATCTTCCGCTGGCGGTCCGCAAGCCGTTCGACCGCGTCGAGGAGTTCCGGCTCATCCGCCTGCTCGGTGCCATCGGCGAGCAGTTTGGAAAACCGCTTCGTGCGAGAGTTCACCCGCATCTGCAGCGATCGAATCATCTTCAGCTCGGCCAGTTTGTCGACCAGCGGCTGCTCCCCAGGTTCGGCAGGACGCCCACCTTGATTGCCCTGCTGCCGCGCCTGCTGTTCCTGTTTGGCTTTCTCGAGTGCGGCCAGCATCTCCTCGAGGCTCGTCACGAGGTCCTGGAGGATGCCGCGGGTCGTGCCCCCCACGTCCCCCCGGGCCAGCCGTGCGGCGGCCTGTCCCGAATCGTCGCGAACCTGTTCGAGTGCCTCCGGAATCGCCACGGCAGAGCCGTCGTCCCGCACCAGCGTCAAGGCCTTGGCCGCGTCCATTCCAATGCCATTCTGCTCACGCGACAGCCGCACGGCCTCCAGTTGTCGCTCCCGATCGGCCTGCGACTGCTCCGCGGCGAGTTTCTCCGCGCCGGCGAGCACGGCCCGTTCAGCCCGGAGCATGGTCCGCAACCGGGTCTCGAGTTGCACGAGCAGTCGCTCCACCTCCTCCTCCCGCATCTGTCGAAGAATCTCCTCGAGTTCGGCCCGCGCGGTCTCCAGTTCCTCGATCGCTTTTTCCTGTTCGTTCCGCGCATCCCGCCGCTTGGCCTCGTCGAGTTTCTCCTGCGCCTTCCGCATCCGCTGCTCGGCGGCACCGAGCCGCTGCTTCGTGCGGCGGGCCCGCGACGCCTCGTCGTCGCCATCCTGCTTCTCGGGCTCAGCCGCGTTGGGTTCCTCCGGAGGAGACGATTCGTCGCCGCTCGTATCCGGCGGCGCTGCTGAGTCACTTTCTGACTCTTTCCCTGACTCTTTCCCTGACTTGCCGTCCGCAGCGTCCGCCTCTTTCGAGTCCGGGGCCGATTCCTTGCCCGGCTGCGAGTCCTCCGCTGCCGGTGATTCCTCGCCCTGATTTTCCGGGCCCTGGTTTTCCTTGGGCTCCATCCGTTTGGCGAACGTGCCGATGTCGCCGGCGAGCCTCTGCGTCTCCTCGGCAAGTGCCGCCTGCCGTTCAGCCAGCTGCGCTTCCCTCGCCCCCGCCTCGGTTGAGCCCTCGACATCCCGCTGACGGGCGATCAGCTTGGAGAGCCGCCCGAGAAACTGCCGAACCTCTTCCTTCTCGCTGGCCCGCCGTTTGTCGGTGTCGCCCGACTCCAGCAGCGTGAGCAGTTCGCGGAGTTTGTCGAGCGCGCTGGACTGGCTGGTGCCGGCTTTGAGTAACTGCCCCTTCTCGAGCAGCCGCACGATCGTGTCGAGACGGTCGCCCATCTCCGCATCCCGCGCCTGTTCAAACACGCTCCGCAGCAGCGTGGCCCGCCGCGGATCGCTCGGCGCCAGCAGGTCGGCGAGTCGCAGAAAGGTCTTTTCGAGCTCGCGAAACTGCTGCGCCAACTCCTGCTCCCGAGTGGCGAGAACGCCGCCATCCGATGCTCCTGTTCCTCCCGGGGTCGCTGCGGCAGTTTCGTCCGCGGCGTGCGTCGGTCGGCTGGCCATGGCGAGCAGAAACACGCAGGTCAGCAACGCGACCACGGCGGTCAATCTCTGGATATCTTTCATGGCCGCTCCAACGCCTCCCGGGCCCGCCGCTTCTGCTGTTCGAGCGTGTCGGAGCGAATCTGCTCCTGCGTGCGGATCATGCCGCGCAGCAGTTCCACCACCTCGTTGAACGACTCCAGTTCCATCATCTTATCAAGCACCGCCCGCATCCGGGCCAGCACACTGTCGGCCTGTCGCACGAGTTCGGGCCGGCTCGTCCCCGCTCGGCAGGCCGCGGCCAGCGCCGGGAGATCCTGCTGCGCCAGGGATGCGAGTGGGTCGGCGATCTGCGCGATGAGGCGGGCCTCCAACTCCGGGGTGATCAGCTGGTTGTTGTCGAACTCCAGGCGGATAGCGCGGAAGGCCTCGGCCAGTTCGGCGGTCTCGCCCGCGGCACGGGAGGTGGCCTCGCCCAGTCCTGAAGCGGGGGCGGGGCCGCTAACATCGTCGGCCCGGTCAGTGGCGGCTTCGTCGCGTTGCGGCGAGGCAAATCCATCGCGTGCCTGCGTGAGATCGGCCACACAGCTTTCGTAGCGGCGGCGGAGGATGATCTCGCGAGCCTCGAGCATGGCCACGAGCGACTCGGGAGCGACCACGTCGAGCGACCAGGTGTCACTCGTGCCGGCGTTGGGTTCGCCGTCGAGCGTGCAGGTGTCGACGGCCGTGACTGCCAGTCCCACCGTGCGGCCGACTGTGAGACCGAGCGGTTCGAGTGGCACCACCTCGGCTGCCTCGACTGGCAACTCTACGACCGCATCGCCGGCTCGGACACGGGCCACGGGCAGCAGCGTCTCCACGCCCCCTTCCGTCGTCAGCCGGACGCTCGCTCCGCCCAGTCCATGGTCATCGGAAATGGTGCCCACCAGCGGCAGTCTGGCCCGCGGCGTGACCGCTGTGGAGATGCCGCGGAGACGGATGGTGACCTGGGGCGGGTCGTCTGGCAGGGCGGAGAGGACGAATGTCACCGGCTCGCGATTGACCAGACCGTCGGTATCGGTGAACCGGACAACGACGGTGCGATCGGCTTCGAGTGCCGCGATCCGTCCGACGATGGTCCGGTTCTGGGGCGTTGACGGTCCTGAATCAGCGGCCGCTTCGACGGCTGGCAGGGTGGCCAATACCTCCTCGGCGGACGAAGAGCTGCCTCCGCTGGCACCGCTGCCGACGGGGAGTGCCACCATCGTTGCCGCCGAGAGGGGCTTCGTCGATGTGCAGGCGATCTCCACCGCCGACCCGCGGGGAATCTGGACGACCCGCGTGGGTGGTGCCGCCCGCGGCCCGCCTCCCAGGTAGGTTGGAGGCGTTGACGTGATCAGAAGTGTTTCCAGCGACGGCGGTTCGAGCACCTCCAGCCGGAGGTTCCGGAGACGGGCATCGCCGCCGCGGATCTCCAGGTCGAGGCTGTCATTGACCGACTTGAGCAGATGTCCAAAGGCCTGACCGTCGGCCGTGGCTCCGCCCCGCGCACCCATCCTGTCGGCCCTCCAGTTACCCGGCGAGCCCAGTCTCAGACCACCGACGGAAGGCCCCCCTGCGACACCGTCATGGGCCATGCGCCACCGCAGATCAACCAGATCGGGAAGCCGATCCGCTGACTGCACGTGCACGATTACGTCGACATCGCTCCCCCGGGCCACCTTTCGCACGCCGCCCGGAAAATCGTCGACCGCCAACTGAACCTGCCGCGGCCACGGCTCGTTGCCGAGCAGCGGCAGCCGTCGCACCCAGAGGTCGGCGACGGCCGGATTGGCCACCGTGAGGCCGACGATGCTCGCCAGCGCAGCAATCGCAGCCAAAGCGATCATCGCCAACCGCCCGCGTCGGAAGATTCGTTCTGGTCGAAGCTGTCCCAGGTTTGCCCGCGCTTCGGCGGCCGTACGGGCCAGAAGTTCTGGATTGACGTCGTCGGCCGGACTGGCGGCCAGCTCAATTGCCGTCGAGAGACTGTCGCGGAACGACGGATGGGCACGTTCCACGACGACCGCCAGGTTCGCATCGCCGAGATCGGCGGCAAGTCGTCCCACGAGCTTTCGAAGCACGAGCGCTGCCAGTCCGACAGCTGCTGCGGCCATCAGCGCGGCCCGCGCCCATCGTGGTGGCTCCAGAGACCAGTCGATCGCGAGCGAACCCCAGAAGAAGACCGCTGCTGTAAGGCACAGCCACGCCAGCGATTCAACCCAGATCCAGCCGCGGGTCTGCCTCCGGACAGTCGCCAGGGCTGCCTTCAAGACCGCCACGTCGGCAGTCGCGGCCGGCCGACCTGCGACTGCCGATGCCGGTGGATCGATGACGAGCGTCACGGTTGGGTCCTGGGGTTTCACAACGTGGGGAACGGTGGGGGCGAGTCTGACCGGATGCTTACGCGAGCTTGACGAGCCGTCTCAGAATCCATTCGCAGCACAACAGGCCTGCTGCCAAGGCCAGGAGGATGCCGTTGAGCCGCCGCTTGAACGCCCCGTCTGGAGCGCCGGTTTCATATTCGCGGCGTGACCTGTCGGGGATGTCGGCCGCCAGTCGCTCTGCGTCCGCGGGCGTCCACGCCTCCGTGGCGAGAAAGCGTGTCGTGCCTCCGGAGAGCCTGGCGAGTTGTTCGAGCACGCCGCGATCCAGTCGCGGCCGTTCCAGTTCGCGGTCGGGGAGCTTCGCCTGAATACGACGCGACACCCGTTCGCCGGTTCCGCCGGGCAGATCGACGTCGATCCGCCACGAGCCATCGCGGGCCGCCACAAACGTGCCTTGGAGCACACCCTCTCGATTGCGTTCGGCCGTCAGTGGCACCCGCAGCACCACGCTGTCCGGCCCGATGACCTGGCAGAAGGTTGGCACCGCCGTTTCTCCTTCGGGGATGATGAGGCGAACCACCACGTTGGCTCCCACGGCAAACCGATCACGGTCCACGAGCAATCGGGCCCGGCGCGAGCCGCGCAGGAGACGCCCCTGCGACACGTGACGCACCAGTTGGGTGGCAAACCGTTCGTGCAGTCTGTCGTCGAGCGACCGCAGCCGCCACATCTCACCGCTCCCCATGTAGAAGACGTTGCCGGAGCCATAGAACTGCCCGGCGAAGTAGCTGGGGTTCGCTTCCGGAGAAGCTGCCGCGCCGGGACGAACCGCCCGCGCATAGACCGTGGCGCCCGGCTTGGGACCCGCGGAATCGAAGCAGGAAAACACACCAGGAAACTCACTCCAGACGGTCTGACTGGCGATGCGGCTCGAGGCCAGCCAGAGAAACTCCGCGTCGAGTCCATCACGAGAAAACACCAGCGGCATCGGCTCTTCCTGTCCGGGACCGCTGTCCCCTGTCAACCGTCCGGCACGGCGAAGTTCAACCGGATGAAGATTCCGGATCACCGCCGTTTGCGAGTCGGCGATCCAGGCGTCCATGAAGATAGAGCCGGCCACGAACACGAGGCCGCCCGACTCCCGCGAGACCCAGTGTTCGAGGCGGGCCTGCGCCGACGCATCGAGCAGCCGCCAGTCGTAGTCGAATGCGACCACCACGTCATACTCGGCGAGTTCTTCGGCAGTTGGAGGAAAAGCCTGCAGTATCCGGCGTGCATCCTGCGAGCCTCCCTTCCCGGCTGTGCCCAGCAACACGTCCACCGCGACGCTCTTGTCGCGTTCCAGCACGTTTCGCATGAACTGGTATTCACGGCTCGGGCCGCCGGCCATCAGCAGCACCTGGGTGACCCGATCAACCACCTCCACCTCGGCCACCTGCCGATTGTCGGCGGGTGTGCGGTCGGTGGCCGGAGGAATCACCCGTACCGCGAGATCGCGACGGCCCGGCGTCACCAACCCAGGTACGTCGAACCGCACGGCGACGAGTTCACCACCGGCCCCGAGAACGGCCTCGGTGGTATCGATCACCCGGCCGGCTATCGTGCCGGTCGACGAATCGCCGGCGGTGGCATCGGCGGCCGACACGTCGGCGAGTTCCACGCGGACCGTTTGTCCGGCCAACCCCTGCGACTGCAGGTACGCGGTGACGGCGAAGCGGTCGCCAGGGAATACCCTGGACGGCACGAGCAGGTCGGCCACACGGACATTGATCGGAAGGCGATCGGAGCCGATGCCCAGTGTGTGCACGGGTACGCCTGCGGTGGCGAGTGCCGACACGGCCGCCGCAGGGTCGATGCCGGCGTTGTTGACGCCATCGGTGAGCACGATCACGCCCGCGAGCACGCCGCCAGGTTCCTGATCGAGCACACGGGCCAG
>Ga0114979_10003113_pt1 | contig 11160 bp, 10 predicted proteins | sample S_140625_EF_Meta_FD_87315 | JGI IMG/M metagenome (GOLD analysis project Ga0114979, IMG submission 87315) | Freshwater microbial communities from Lake Simoncouche, Canada to study carbon cycling - S_140625_EF_MetaG | ecosystem: Environmental > Aquatic > Freshwater > Lake | place: Lake... | reverse complement strand
GCCTCCCAGCCTGTCGCGGGGGACCCACCTGGGGCGGCCCAACTGGTCTGGGCGGCAGCAGGTTCGGGTTCGGCCGGTGTTGACTCGGCAAAGATATCGTCCCCGGCCGGTTTAGCGGCCTCTTCCCCAGCACCCTTCGAATCGGTCGAGGCGAAAGGATCGGGGGCCGCGAACGGGTCCGGTGCTGCGAAGGGATCGGGCGCCGCGAAAGGATCGGGCGCCGCGAAGGGATCCTTTGGCGCAAAGGGATCTTTTTCTGCAAAGGCTGAGGCGAAGGGATCATCCGTCGACAATGGCTCGAGTGGTGCAAGCTCGCCAAGCGCTTTGGTAGAGACCTGAGGTTCACGTGCCGCTGCACTCGGCGCAGCCAGCGCTGGTGCCGGAGGCATCAGAGGCTTGGCTGCCGACCGCCAGGCGAAGCCCAAAGCGACCAGCGCGCTGCCCCCTGCAATCATGAAAAGCAACTCGGCCAGGGAGGCGACCGGCGGGCGATCGAGGAATCGCTCGAAATATTCGTTCACGACCGGCAACTGCTGTCCGATCATCATGAGTTCGGTACGGGCACGCCGCAATTCAACCCGAATTTTGGCATGGTCAACGTCTGGCGCTAGCTGTGCCGCGTTGGTACCGGAACCTGCCGAACGCTCAGCAGCCTCTGCGACTGCAGTGAACTGCCGATTCAAAGCCTGCGCATCCTTGGTAGCGGGAAATTCACCAAATTTCTGTGCAATCGCCTTAGCTGCCACGGAGACAGGGCCGAGCGTCTGCCGCGCCGCTGCCTGCAATTCGGCATTGGCGGGCGCCGCTTTGAGTTGCTCGACAGAGTCGCGCAATCCAGTCTCGGCTGCACGGAACGCCGCGCCCAGCGATTCAGCCTGCGACTTGGGCAAAGACTTCGGATTCAACGCAGACACGCTGCGCGCAAGCGCGTCGTAGCCCTCAGATTGGTTATTGATTTCCGTAAGCAGCGCACCAAAATTATCGCTAGCCGACTCAAGAGTCTTCTTGACCGCCCCGAGCTTTTCAGCCTGCGCGGTGAGCGCGTCAACGACCCGCTGTTTCTCGGTGATCCGTTGGACGGCATCCCGAAGACGACGCGGAAGCGCCTCGGCATTGGATCCCATGACCAGATCGCGTTGCATTGCGTCAAGTGAGGCCGCGAACTTTTTCGAAGCCACTGCGAGGGCCGCAAAGTCAGCCCGGGCCGGATCGTAATCCGGATCCAGCGTTGCGGTCAGTCGCTGGAGAGTGAGGTGAAATTGAAGCCCCGCCTCCACAATCTTCCGATTTCGCTCGTCGGCCTGACGCGCCGACAGATGAGCCAGAGCCGTGGTCAGCAAAAGACCGATCGTTAAAACAATCAATACCGGTGGGAGATAACGCAGCAGCAGGGCCCCGGGGGAGCCGGCATTCTTGGACTTGGTATTTTTCATCGGTGAATGTCGCGGGACGGAGAAATCGAAATCGGGGTGCCTCTGGACTGCATGGCCAGATCAACGCGGTCGGCGACGAGGGCAACTCCACAGTCACCATGGCGCCGGTCACGCAGCACAACGAACCGGGGCTCTTGGAATACGGGGACAGGGTCGTCGGGCGCGGATGCATTTGGAACCGCCATCGGGGGCTCGTTGACTGCCGTCGATGGTTCGCTGACCACCATGGGTGGGACGTCACCAAAAATCAGCCCTTCAGGCTGGCCGCGGCCGACCCAGGTCATCGCGGACGACCATGGAACAACCCGATCCACGTCGCGCAAGGGCAACGAAAACTCTGAACCATCGCGGTGAAGGATCAGCCAATCCATGTGGGCTTCCGGTGTGAAGGATGGCTCGGTAGGCCGGGAGGATAAATAGGCTGGGGCGCCTCTCGAACTGGGTTCTCGACCAAGGCATCAAGCCAATGGGCAATCTGCTGGACCAAGCTGAGATCGGTATGGTCGAAATGCCGGACGCTGAAGCCGGTGCCGAACGATTCGATTTGCGTTGCCGCGCGATCGACCTCGATACAGTGACTGTGCGTTGGCAACATCGCGAGCACCGGATTCTCACACCAGAATGTCCGCCTCAAGCCCTCAGCGCCATTGCTGAAGGGACGATAGAGTCGATACGGCAATGACGCCGAACCAGGCAACTGACCAAGCTGCGTGACCGGAACCCGCACCGGTAACCCACCAATCAGCCAATCGAGATGCCAACTTTGCAACAAGGCCTCAGCCCCTTCCAGACGTTGCGCATAGCCAACACCTGCTCGCACGGGCGGCTTGAGTGTCGCGGGGATTTGGGCCAGCAGCGGCTCAATCAAGACAATTCCGGACAGCGAGTCGCCCAAAGACCCCGCTGCCACATTGAGGGCGGCCGATGCGCCCCAGCCAAGCCCACCCAGAAACCGCGGCAGTCCGGAACCGCCTCCGTTGAAGAGCGTCTCGACAATATCTCCGAAATCCCGGATCCCTCTTGGCATCCGTGCAGCGGTAGCACCGTGGCCCGGCAAATCGGGCACCAGAACTCGAAATCCGTGATCGGACAGGCTTGCCGCAAGGTCCGACAAGGACCCGGCAGAGGCACCTAAATCATGGAAAAGAACAAACTCTGCCCGCACTGGCCCTGGCGGCACAAAGCCGCTGAGACGAATCTCCGGCCAGCGTGATCCCTCCGCTGAACATTGAACAAAGGATTCGAACTGGCGCAACTGCAACAGGGGGCCCCAAAAATGTACTCGGCGTGAGCGTAAATTTACGGCTGAAGGATAACTGATCAACGCTTAAAACAGTCGTGTTTCTGTGCAAATTCAATGTTCAAGCGCGATCCAACCGATCCGTGGCGATGCCCGCTATGATCAGAGGTATAACCGGACCTGAGGTTGAGCCATGCCCGCCCTACCCTCATTACGCCAACTTTCCTATCTTGTTGCGCTCTCCGAGACGCTTAATTTCACGCAGGCGGCTCAAGCGCGTTTTGTCACTCAGTCCACCTTATCGGGCGGCATTCAGGAACTCGAACGACTTTTGGGTGCAAGCCTTGTTGAGCGCGACCGCCAGCAGGTTCGCTTCACCCCACTCGGACTTGAGGTGGTGGAACGCGCTCGTGTACTCCTGGCCCAAGCTGGCGATCTCGTGTCGCATGTCGCACGTTGTGCGGGCCCACTCACGGGCCTGGTCCGGCTCGGAGCGATCCCAACGCTCGCCCCCTACCTTCTGCCGCCCCTGATGCGGGCCGCGCGAGACCAGTTGCCCGATTTGCGAATTGCATTACGCGAAGAGCGCACCGCAACGCTCCTCACCCAGGTTAACGACGCAAGCCTCGATTTCGCTTTGATCGCACTCCCCTACGAAACCTCTGGGTTACTGGTCATCCCATTATTTGAGGAGGAGCTTTGGCTCATCGGGGCCGACGATGACCCCGCCACCCGAACCGCCCGGCCTACCCTGGACTCGATTGATGCGAGTCGATTACTGCTCTTAGCAGAAGGCCACTGCCTTCGCGAACATGTCCTGCAAACATGTCGATTATCGGAACCATTACCCGAAATTGAAGCAACCAGCCTGACGACGTTGGCCCAAATGGTTGAGGCCGGAATGGGTATTGCGATCATCCCCGAGATGGCAATTCGCGGCGGTTTGGTCAAGGGTATGGCGATCACCGCGCGGCCCATCGGGTCCCCTGCTCCACGGCGCGGGATCGCATTGGTCGCGAGGCCAACCAGCGCCCGTCTCGAAGCATTCGAGACCCTGGGCCGACTGGCGACCGAACTCGCACAATCAGCCGCGCGAGGGCGGATTTACACCAAATTGATCAGGCGCCCACCGCGTCCTTGACGCATTTCTTCAAGAAACTATTCTTCGCGGCACCGGCGAGCTTGCGATCGGTGGCCGAGGACTCACAGGTGGCAGTCGCATCTCGCTCACATTTCTTCATGAAGCTGTTCTTGGCGGCCCCGGCCAGCTTTTTGTCAGTCACGGTGGCCGAGCAACTGGGGGCGGCGGCGGGCTGGGCTGCCGCGGGTTGAGCGGCGACCGATGGGGCTGCCGTGGGCTGAGCGGCAGCCGGCGCTTGGGGCGACTGCGCGTGGGCAATCAAACAGGTCAGGGCGAATAGCGGGGCTGCCAGGCACGATGGGCTGATAGACGGTCTGATAGACGGGCTGATAGCGCGAATCATCATCGGTAGACTCCAACAGAGAAATTGAGTTCGGTTAGTGCGCGAATGAGCATGCCATGACGAGCCCGTCAGATCCATCGCAAAGCGCCAAAAACGATCACACCGGCGATGAGCGCTTGCATCGCGTTGCGCCGCCAGGCCCCCACAGCAAGGACAGCCAGTGCAGAAGGCAGGCGGCCGTCCTGCGCAATCTGCGCCAGTGCAGGTCCAAGTTGAAATCCGTCGGGGGCCTCCAGGAGGTGACGCAAGGTTCCCAAGGCCCCCGGCGAGACAATCGCAACCAACGCCAGCGCTGGAACAAAACTCAGCGCGACACCGGCCTGCCCCCGTGGCTGCCAATGCTCGGGCAGCCACAGAAATGCTGTGCGAGTCAGGATCGTGATCGCACCCATGCCAAACATCAACGGCCACAAAAGCGTCTGATCAATCATGGCTTGGTCGGCTCTCTGCTTGAACCTAGGGTCGGCCCTTGATTTGCCAATAAATAATGACCGATCAACCCCGCGCAGGCGCCGCAAAAGGTCGAGAGGGCAAGACCAATCCCAGCCGGGAGATTGATACTCAGAATAGCCACGATCGCGGTCACCGCCACCGCGCCTGTCGAGCCGGCAACACGCAGCAACGGAGCGCCGATCGCGAGCACCGCAAGTTGTCCGACCCACATCCAGTCTGTCGACGTCGGTACCAAACCAGCACCAAAAATCCCAACAAGCGTCGCGCCCTGCCAAAGCAACCAAATCGCTAGATTCGCGCCAAGTTTGAACTGCTCACGCTGCGCTTGGGTTTGCCCATCGCGCCCTCGCATCAAATACCCGGCGAGGGTCGCTTCGACGGTAAAGACACCGATCACGAAGCGACGGATTGCTGGAAGGCTTCGAAAATCCTGCGCCAGCACCGCACTGGCCATGACGAAGCGCAGATTAACCAGGAGTGCCGTAAGCAAGATCGATCCCGACGGCGCTCCAGATGCCAGAAGCGGCAAAACGGCCAATTGGGCTGAGCCGGCATACATGATGAGCGACATCCCAACCGCCTGCGCTGGATCTAGGCCGGCCTGAATCATCGCGAGACCGGTCACCGTCCCCCAGATCACAATCCCGAGGAGGGGCGTCGCCATCGCGACAACCCCCGCCCGGAAAGCGGCTTGGTCCTGATTAGGGGCCGCCATCAAACGATCAACATCACAAGGTCAGCATCAGTGCTTATGCTCGGCGGCTGGAGGTGCAGGCAAAACCCGGACATTGACCGATACGGAACCTGCCTTTTCAAAGCGAAGGGTCATCGGAAAGTTGTTACCAACCTTCAGCGGCGTCTTTAGGCCGATCAGCATGACATGCATTCCCCCCGGCTTGAACTCGACCGATTGTTTGGCGGGCACGTCGACTGAATCCAATTGGCGCATACGCATCACGTCGCCGTCCATCCGCATGGTGTGAAGCTCGACAGACTGCGCGATGTCCGCTGACACAGCGAGCAGACGATCGGCCGTTGGTCCGCCATCGATCCGGAAATAACCGCCCCCGACGGTCTGCCCCTGAACGGTCGGCCGTGCCCAAGCGTCCTGCACCTGGGCCTGAACCATTAGCTGCACCTGGGCCTGTGCCTCTCCCTGTGCCTCTGGGTTACAAACCACCAAAAACGTAGCGAAGGCCATGAACCAGCGCCGCCCTAAGATCGAACATAAATGATTCATTTGAGATCCGTTTAGTGCTGATGCCCGCCGCCACCGCTCAACCCGGGCAGCACCTCGAGCCGGGCCGCAGGGGCCTTGAGCCCCTTTGCGCTGGAACCCGTGGAGGGCACATCAGTCCAATTCAGCTCGCCTTTTTCACAAATTTGCTGGACCTTGAACCAAATCACGCCCGGTTTGGCAGGCGTCTGCCCGCGCAAGACAAACTCGTCGTAATGGGCATCGGCCAGAAATGCCTCCGGTGTCTGCGCACGCCAAATCACTTCGGATACCGTTTCGTCAATTTTACGACCATGGCTATCGTAAGGCTCCGAAAGTTTCACCCGTTGTAACTCAAGTTTCCAGCCCGGTTTAGGGATCGGCTTGGTGCCAAGAAATCCCGCCGGAATCTGGACCCTGACCGTGTGAGTGGCAGAGCCTTCGCAACCATGCGTGATTCGCAAGACCGCCTTGTACCCAGTATTTGCCACTGCCGCCGGTTCTTCGAGCGTGACGTGCGCCTGAGTTCCTGTGCTGATGAGGAACATCGCGGCCGCAAGGGAGAAGCTGGGCCTTAGGGACCGGGTCAACATCCGCTTAAATACTGGATTGAAGATTGAATTTTTCATGATTCAGAGATTGATTTTAAGTTCAGCCACAAAGGTGCGCTGCGGATAGGGATGGAAGTTCCAGTACTTATCGTTATTCAGGTTGTCCACCCCTAGCGCCAAGGAACGATGTTTGTCGATCTGATAGCGGGCGCGCACATCAACGACAAAGAACTTGCTGACCCCCTGATAGGCAAAACCGTTGACATCGCTGTTATTGAGCGTCCGGAACTGCGGGCCACTGTAACGCGCGCCGATGCTGGTGACCCACTGAGGATCCCAGCGATAACTCGCCAGCGTGCTCACACGCCATCGCGGGATGTTTGGCTGGCGCTTGTCCAGGGTGTCGCCGGCGGTAACCACGAACCCGTCGTTCTCCTTGATCATGGAATCGGCATAGGTCAGGCTGGCAACCAGATCAAGCCCCTTCGCTAGAACATCCGAGCCCACGTAAGAAATCTCCGCGCCTTGCGTCACGATGTGTCCGACATTCTGGACCCGGGTAATTGTCTTGTTGCCCGCCGAAGCATCGACAATTGACTGCGAATAGAGCGCGTCGTGCGTGTCTTCAGTAAAGAGCGTTGCACGCAACAGGCCACCCGGAATGTCCTTTTCGGCGCTGAGTTCGCCGGTCAACGAACGCTCGGGGCGCAAATTAGGATCATTAATGTATTGGGAATTGGTGGTCGAAGTCGCTCCGTAGAGTTCAGCCACCGTCGGCATACGCACCGCCCGACCCAACGAGGCCTTGAGCACCAGATCATCACGCGCTGCGAACGAAAGCGCGGCTTTGGGCGAAACGAATGAGCCTTGACGGTTCGGATGCGAAATGCTGCTGGTTGCCGAAAAATTCGTCAGCCCGCCACTGGTGCTCCAGTGTTCATAGCGAGCCCCGAGCACGGTCTTCCAAAGCGGCGCCAGCGCCCACATATCCTGAACATAGAAGCTACGCAGACGGGTTTCACCGCCCACGTTGCTGACCAGATCCCCCGCCGGGTCGCTCAGCCAGTTGCCGGAAATCGAGGACGTCCGATAGCGCAATTCGTAATGATCCTGTTGCACTCCAAAATTCACTTGATGGGCGCCCCGAATGCCATCGGGACGCCAAATGCCCTTGAGCGCAAGGGTTTGCCAACCCGTTCCGCGACCATCGGCAATCGTGCCCGCACCGCCCTGAGCGGCGGCCGGCAAGGTGTTCGCAGAGCCGTTCTGACGTTTGATGTCGGTTCCGTAGTCGTAGAGGCTGGCGGCCATTTCCCAGTCCAATACCCCTTTGGTATTGCTCTTGACAGATAAGCCGTGCATGGCGTGCGTCTGAGACTCATTGGTGAGCGCGAAATCGCCGCCGGTCAGCGCCGAAAAGCTTCGTCCATCGAAGTTGATGACGCCGCTGGTGACAGGGCTGCCAGAGGCGGTCTGCAGATAGCTTCGGGGCCGACCCTCAGAGGCGTTCTGCCAGACCCCCAGGGTGTAAGAAGCCCTCAGCGTCGGGCTCAGGTCATAAGCCAGCTTGAGCTTGGCGTGGTCCTGCTGGGTTCTGAATTCAGTCCCGGTCCCGATGATGTACCAGGGCGCATTCGAGTTGTTCAGTCCGGCTACAGCCCCGGTCACCGGGGTGCCCGCAGCCCCCACCGTGCCGGCGCTGACCAGACGGGTTGCAAAAGTCAGTGGCTGACCATGGCTATCGGTATGGTTGAAGTTAAAAAACCAGGACCAGTCACCGGCCCGACTGCCCGCCGACGCACTGGTCTGCCATGCTTGGTAGGTCTCCTTCGTGTTGTAAAGCTCGAAGGGCTGCGAACTGAAGCTAAGTTTCCCGTGGGCCTCAAACTGAGTGGGCATGCGGGTCACGTAATCCACCACCGCGCCAACCGAATTACCGGGATAGGCCGCTGAAAACGGGCCATACATCACATCCACGCGTTCGATTTCTTCGGGCGTCACCAGCCCCCAACGCGGGACGAAGGACAGGCCGCCGATGCCATTGCCGAGGAAGTTCGAGAGTAGGATGCCATCCGCATAAACCGCCGAGCGCGCACTGTTGCCGGTACCCGAGGCACGGCTCGACAAAATCGCATGGTTGTAGTCGCCGATATAGCGCTTGCGAACCAAGAGGCTCGGAAAGTACTTGATCGCATCTTCACTGTCGGTCGCATTGATACGGTCCTCAACCTCCCGCCCGGTGATCGACTCCATGGTCGTGGGGATATAAGTCGGCATCGAACTGGGGTTGGTTCCGGTCACGACAACCACGCCAAGATTGCGCTCCGATCCATGGTCGGCGAAGGCAACAGGCATGGGACCAAATGCGGTCGCGAACGCAATCGCACAGGGCGTCAATTGAAAACGGCGACGCAAGACCGCGCGGGGCGCGATCGATTGCTTTAAATACATGATGCAAATTCCTAAGATCGCTTGCACACGTAAAACTGGGCGTGTGCAGAGCATCGAAACGGCGAGCGAGGCTGCAAGTTACAACCCGCTGGCGGTTCAAAAGCGTTCAGGAAATATGCGGTGGACCTCGAGGTCTGGCCTGTAACCAGGCGAACAATGGACGCGACGCCAGCAGAAAGAGTTGGGGCGGCGCATCGCTGAGCCCGGGCAATTTCAACAACGATTGCGACGATGGCGGCATGCCGGAATAACCGGTCTGGCCGCACATGGGGCAGTGCTCGGCGTTCAAGTCATGTGAGGCCGGCAGCGAGTTTGATCCAGCGTCTTTCAACGGGTCGGTCGATTGCAGACCCGGGTCCACCGAGATACGTTCAACACCGCGAGTCGTACAGACCTCCGCCATCATCGCCGGGCCTGAGGGACCCGAAAATCGAACCATTGCATGGGAGAGGGTGGGCATGATGGCCATCGCGATCATCGCCCAGAGTGCGGCCCAAACTCCGAAGCGCTCGACGACCTGGGACAACCCCGGGTACGAACCGAATGACTGCCCCGATGGGTGGTTTGTGCGCGGTCTTCGCTTGGTCATCGGTCGACGTTATCGCAGCGGCCTGAAAAGATCAAGAAATCGTTAAGACTAAAACTGAGCACGAAATGACCGCGCGGAAGTCTTTTCGGCTGGAGTTGTGCGGCGCTTAACCAGCGAGACCTTCATCGAATTGATCGCACGCGGCGTGCGTAAGACCTGAGGTTGAGGGAGGTTTTGTTTGATCAATTCCTGACCGGCCTCAGACGGAACAAACTCAAGCGAAAGGCAATCGAAGCGGTATTCGAACCAACCCAAGTACCAGAACCATTCGGTGTAGTACAACCAGGAGTGTTCATTGAACGCCCTGACGTGGGTTGGGTCCTGCCAGGCCCCGTGCGAAAGATCATAAGGAACCAGAATCTCAAAACGCCCACCCTCCTTGAGTAAGGCGAGGCAATGGGTCATGAACCGCTCCAGATCTGGAATGTGCTCCAGGACATCGATCGCAACGATTTCGTCGAGGCTCGCCTCCATGAATACGATCTCGCCGTAGACGTGCGAATTGACGGTCACTGGAAACTCAGAGATCGACGTCAGGTCAAACACAAGATCGGGATTGGTGGACTGATTGATATCCACGTTTAGATAGCCCGGGCGATAGTCTTTTCCGCTACCGATATTCATTCGAGTGGGCACCGAGAAGACGCCCGACCGGCCATGGCTGCCGGACGCCTGGGACTGACTAAGGACCCCTCGGACCGTTTCTGTCAGTGCGCGACTGAATCCCTCAAGATCCAAGGAACGACGGAAGGCGTCTGTGTTTTTCTGCGTACGCGCTGCAAACCCCTCACGATCCTTAAGCAATCCCGCTACAAATACTTCGAAGGGTTCGGCGCCGGGGGTAAAAACCGTATCCGTGTAGATGGAAGGCGCAGACTCCGGGGGGAAATTTTCTGAAATCACCGGAATGCCGTTAATCAACGGATAAAACGCGCGGATTTGCTGGAAGATTTGACTGTCGTAGAAGTGTAAGTTCAGAAGAGCACTTGCGTTCGTGAGGAGGTCGTCACGCTCTGGGCCATAAAGTCCAAAAAAATCGAGAACTTTTAATCCGTGATGTTCTCGCAGCGCATTCAGGATCTTCTTTCGACGCTCATTCAGCGATCCGTAAAACACAAGGTCATATTCTGGGACAGCGGCAGTCACGAGTCGATTCAAGGCATCCGCATGATAAAAGCAGACCACCTGCTTACGGTCATGTTTAACCTTAACCAAATTAAAATCTGAATAGTCCCAAATGTAATATTGATTCAGAACCTGCTTGTAATCCGCATTGATCCAAGCACTCTGTTCAGGCAATTGTTCACTGTTAAAAATGACTACGTTCGACCCCAGATTTAACTGCGATTTGGGATTAATGTGCGCGCCAAAAACAATGTTGAGCCCGGTCGGCAAAATCCGGTTCTTGCTAAGGCCTGCTTCGAACCCGACCTCTCGGGACTTGGCAACCACATATTCCGCGGCCTCGAGAAGTGCCAGCGCATGGATATAACCTGGGGGCTGCATCAGGCAGACGTTGATGTGGGGGCGCAATGACGACATCTCGAACTCTCCGAACCAAACTGTCAACTGGATCGCCCCGGGTTTTGTAGGGCAGATTGATTCTATCTGCGCGACGCTCGAACCCGAGCGAACTGTCCCTCGACTGTCGTAAGATCGGACCTGCGGCGATATCCACGCGGCAACGATCGACCAGGCCAGTTTACTAACCGGATGAAAGCGAAACGTCCAAGCCAGTCGACT
>Ga0114979_10003110_pt1 | contig 11164 bp, 7 predicted proteins | sample S_140625_EF_Meta_FD_87315 | JGI IMG/M metagenome (GOLD analysis project Ga0114979, IMG submission 87315) | Freshwater microbial communities from Lake Simoncouche, Canada to study carbon cycling - S_140625_EF_MetaG | ecosystem: Environmental > Aquatic > Freshwater > Lake | place: Lake... | reverse complement strand
TACAGAATTGCCCTGGTTATTTCTTTCTGTACTGCATGGTCACTTTTTGGGATGAGCCGTTCATTGTTACCCCTCTTCATGGTTGAGGAAATTAAGGTGAGTCCTAGTTTTATGGGTCTTGGTTTTACAATCAGCACAATTATTCAAGGTGCCGTGCTCATGCGAGCCGGAAAGTTCTCAGATGAGAGTGGAAGAAAGATTGCCTCAATTATTGGAACGTCACTTCTAGCTCTCTTCTCCCTGACTCTTGCATTCACAATTCACCCTTGGATGTTTATCCTCGCTTGCGTTGTGGTTGGCATCGGTGGCGCCTTTTTATCAACTACACCTTCATCAATCGTGGGTGATGTTCTTGAAGGCAAAGGTGGCCAAGTCATTGGCTTATTCCAAATGGCAGGAGACGCCGGCGCCATGGTTGCGCCAATTGTTTTGGGTGCGATTGCTGACCACTACGGCTTCCGTCCGGCATTCTTACTCACCGCCGCACTCATGGTCGTGGCTCTGCTTGTCACAATAAAATTGCCCGAGACGCGGGCTTCGCATCTCGGGCAGTCTCAGTAATTATTCTTGACTGACTATTAGTCACCACTACGTAGAATTGAAATCAGTCGCAGTACTTCAAGATAGAGCCAGACCAAGGTAACCATGAGGCCAAATGCACAACGCCATGATTCCTCTTGTGGTACCCGAGCTGCAACAGCCTTCTCAATCTGATCTAAATCCATCACGATAAACATTGATGCAAGTGCTACTCCACCTACCGAAATAAGTAGGCCGAGGGCTCCACTGGGAAAGCCAATAAAGATTGTCGCTACACCGAAGATGACATACCCAATAAGTGAGCCCATCATGATGCGACTGAACTTTGGTGTTACCCGAATCTTGCCACTGCGATATGCCAGGAGAACTCCACCGAAGGCACACGCTGTTGCAATAACAGCTTGACCAACAATTCCGTTATAGGAATCGTTATAGAGGCGGCTGATTGTTCCAAGCGCCAAACCTTGCGCTGCGGCATAAGCAATAACTAGTGGTGGGCGAACTTTCTTAGAAAATGAATTGACCATCGCGAGGATAAATCCACCGATGAATCCGATGAGAGCAAGTGTTGGACTATTTGCACGCCAAGCAAAAGCTCCGACTGTAACCAGTACAGCAAAGAGTCCTGCTGTCTTAATGACAACATCGTCAATAGACATTGGTGCAGATGATGGGCGAGCCTCGATTGTGTTGAGGTCGCGATTACCGACTGCATCACCGTTGATACGAGCGAAACCGCGGCCACTAAGGACTGGGTTAGAACTGCGCATTAATTTCTCCTTATATCTGTGCGAGAACGAGCTCTCGTACGACATATAACGTACGGCAAAGTGAGAAAATTTCCAGTTTTAAGGTCTAAATACGCTCAGCGAACGGGTGTGTAGGGTCCGAGCACGCCACCTTTACGGAAAACATACTGGTTTAGGTGCAGATTTCGGGATTTAAAGCCGGCAGCTGAAGCTAGGAGATAGTAATTCCACATCCGCCTAAAGCGCAGATCGTATTGAGGTATCTCATCCCACTTGGAGTTAATGTTTTTATACCAGTGGAGCAATGTGGTCTCGTAATCGAGTCCAAAATTATGTGTGTCCTCCAGGACAAAACGTCCCTCGGCGGCCTGGGTAATCTGCCCAGGAGATGGGATAACTCCCCCAGGGAAGATATATCTATTGAAAAATGGGTCGGTATTACTCTGGGGCACAGTGCTTGAAATGAGGTGGTGCAGCATAATTCCGTCATCAACGAGTAATTCATCGCACTTGGCAAAGAACTCTTTGAAGTTTTTAGGCCCCACATGCTCCATCATTCCTACCGAGACGATGCGGTCAAATCGTCCAGTGAGCTCTCGATAATCCATTTGCACAAAATTAATGTTGAGCCCAGCTGACTTCTCGCGGGCCAGCAGAATCTGTTGATCCGCCGGGGAAATTCCGGTTGCAATAACCCCATAATTTCTCACCGCATGGCGCAAAAACCCTCCCCATCCGCTTCCAATATCAAGCAGAGTCATGCCTTTTTCCAGCTTTAGCTTTCTACAGATCAAATCAAATTTAGCAATTTGTGCTTCATCTAAAGTCTTTGCATTCTGCCAATAGCCACAGCTATAGGCCATTTCACTATCAAGCATTCGCGTGTATAAATCATTACCGATGTTGTAGTGATGTTTAGCATTCTTTGCAGCTTTAGATTTAGTCTGCATATTTACAATCCTTGATTTCAGCGCGCTTGCAATAAGCGGGATCGATGGCTTGAGAAAGGATGTGGCATCCACAGATAACAACCTGGTGAGCATCTCATCAATATCTTGGCACTCCCACCAACCTTCCATGTAGGCCTCACCAAGACCAAGCTGATGCTGAGATGTAATGCGATCCCACAGTTTTTCATTCTTTACATGAATACTCCAGGGCTCGCTGGAACCCAGGGGCACATTGCACTTTTCAAGAATAGAAAGACAGAGCTCTTTGCTGCTCATTTATTCACCCACAAATATTTCTTGCGTTAGATCGAGCAGCTCATATCTGAACCACAGCACATCGGAGACTTAATCTTTCCTTCGCACTTTGGGCAACGAGAAATCTGAACGTTGCTGCCATCGGCAAGAGCAAGAGAGTCATTGACTAAAGGTAAGTTGCACTTTGCACAGCTTGCATTAACTGACATTTCGCACTTGGCGCATGAGTAAGTCGCGATCATTTTTTAAACTCCTAGTTCTCGGCTGAATTGGAAAATTTTACTTTCCCGCTCGGGATTATTCAAGAGGATTTGAGTTTTTTGTGCTCAGAAGGGTTAGCTCTAATACGGGAGCGAAACTAGAAAGCTCGGACTGGGCGAGTGGAGCTATCGCCATTCTTGCCACCGCTGGTGACCGCACCGACTGTGTCGCCAATGTAATATCCCAGCTCGCGTGTATATGGTGGATCTCCAGCATGATTAACTTCAGCCCATGCTATTTCTGAGGAACTGTAGAAGTGAGTATTAGGCATACCCAGTAAATTGGGTGTTGCACTTGCATTGGAGCACAGTGTGTCATCAGAAACCCATGCCTGTCCGCGCACGTATTTACACAATTGATTGAGCTCGCCATAAGAAGGCATGGCCCAATCAGTTTTATATCCTCCGTTATATGCACGCGCCGCACCAGCTGCATATGAATTGGTTGAAGCATCGTAGGCACCACTCATTGAAACAATGAGGCTGGTGTTCTTTAGCCCCATTCCGATCAGCAGGTTATTCCCAATGCCATTAGCTCCAGCAGCGTCACGTGTTGCTTTGTTATAAAGAGATCCGCTGTAATTACACGCAATTCGCGGTGCGCTATCTAGCGCTCCAGTGTCATAACAATTTGAGACAGTCGAGGCCCAGTTACCACTAGGTTTGTCAGTTGCTCCTGGGAACCAAGTAGCAGGTGCTGCCTCTAAGTATTTACAAGTCTGAGAGTAATTTTCTCCACAGGTAAAGCCTGCAGATGTATAAAAAACTGTTCCGCCACCAGGACCCACATCACCGACTGAACATGCCCCACCTTGAGCGCAACTCCATGTCGAGTGAGTCGAGCTTTGCATTGTGATCTTATATACCGATGATGAAAGCGCGATTGGGTTAGTAAAGCTGACCGTAAAGGTACCTGAGCCACTTGAAATAGTGGTTCCGTAACTACTAGTAAATGTGCCACCGTCGTTATAGATCACCACTCCGCTCAAGGTGGTATTCATGATTGCAACCGGGGCGCTGTCGCTATTTCCATATGCACCAATTGAAAAATCAGCCCCATAACAACTCGTAGGGATATTAGAGACTTTAATTGAACTCAAGTAATGGCTACCACCAGCACCTACCTCATTAACAAATGTGGAATAAGGGGTCACAGTCAGGCTTTGACCTCCGGAGCACGCAACAGTCTGTGAGACCGCTTGACCGAATTCTATTCCAGCCCCTGAGTTCAGTGAGATATTTCCAGCAAGGGTGCTTTGAAAAAAGAAGATGGAGGCGATAATGACTACCGCACTGGTCAGATACTTATTCTGAAACTTTTTACCAGTCTTCGCTTCAATGGGGTCATCGTGATAGAAGTCTTCAGACACGATGCGCTCCCCTCTCGGCTAGCGGCTAGCCGTTGCTGGCAATGCCTGATTGTACGTGCCCCCAATCGGACTCGAACCGATACTGGAAGGATTTTAAGTCCTCTGTCTCTGCCTTCGCAGGACCGCTGCTAACGGCGACGTGTCCTAATGATTTCTAGCGGTTTAGGCGTTCCCGGATTCTCGCAATAATATTTAAAAGGGACGTGGCGCGCGCTTTAAAGCTATTCTCAATCTCGGCAGCTAAGTTCTGTATCTCTAATGGAGTATCCAGCGCACTACTTTGCGACTTTCTCAGCCCATTTACTATTGAAGTCTTGTGTTTTGACTGTGCAGGAACTAAGCCCACATTAGCTAGATCTGAATAGTAAAAGACCTGATGGGTGGCGACTCGATCTACCGTGCCGTACTTAATGACTACTTTCTCCAATTCTTGGAAATCTCCCTTAGCTGCTTGGGAAAGACCCAAAATTTCTTTGTTGATAGAGTCTATATTCTGCTCAGTAGAACCACTCACATCCGCAGCTTGGAATTGGTTAGAAAGTACTTTCCGTGTTTCTGCAACCGCTTTAAGAATTTCTGCCTTTGCCTTAGCGATTGCCGCCTCACGTAAGCGGCGTTGCTCTTCGGAGGACAACTGCTTATTTTCAGATGTATTGATCACGAATACATTAGCCAGTGTGATGATTGGGTCCTCAGTAATCGCTACTTGAATTTGCCCGTTCATGCTCGCAGATCCAATTTTTGTCGCGACTCCGCCAATTATCATCCACGCTGTCGCATTCTTTTCAATGGCTGAGTTAGTAATAGTGAGTTGAATTGGGTTACGTGCAGAAACTACACGTTTTGCAATACTTATATCATCACCAGTTGACCAGGAGAGTGCGAAATTTACCAAGTAGTCATAGGAGCTGTTAATTAGATTTTTTGCAGCATTTTGGTTTGTTAGGCGCCAAAAAATAACTTCTGTCCCTGCATCAAAAGTGTTAGACGGAATTACTACTCTAACTGAACTATTACCCCCATCTGACGATACCGTGGCATCGACTGATTCGCTTCCTAAAATGTTCCAAGTAAGAACTTTTGCTATATCTGAATTGCTTGTCCTGGCCAAAGAAGTCTGGCGCCATTGTGCAGTGAGATTTATATTTGCCTTGGCCACCGTATACATCGCCCCCGGCTGGTAAGAGCTAGAACCATCACTCCATCCGACAAATGTAAAATTGGCGCGAGTAGGTGCTGCTGCCACTGAAAAAGTTTGAGCTTCCACATACGTCGCTCCACTCGGCATACCTGAAACGGAATCAAGAGTTCCTTGGGAATAAGTCATCGTTCTGTAAACGGTAACTCCGGGAGTTGCTGAGATCGCAGTTGATGCTACGCCTGCACCATAGGGGGTGACTGCCCGCAATTTAATTTGATAAGTTATTGAATTAGTTAAAGTACTTATTGTCATTGAATCTGAAACAGCTGGTGGTGATAAGGCAGTCCAAGAGCCACCGTTATTTGTTGAGTACTCGTAATTTGCTATTGAAAATCCACCATTATTTTCAGGTATGGAAAACTTCACTGAGACTGCACCATCAAGAGCGGTATAACTCAAATTTCTCGGTTGAGTTGGGGGTCCCACCGGTGTAACTGATCTGGAGACTGAATAAGTGCCAACGCCATTGGCATTCCGGGCCGCAACACGGAACGTATATGGCGTGCCGTTAGTAAGCCCCGTCACGGTTTCCGCGGTCGTGGGATGAGCTACCACTGAATAGCTCTTATATGCAGAATCGCTCTCTGAAGATTCCTTGTAATCAACTAAATAGTCAACTGGTAACTCGCCACCAATTGGTGCTTGCCAATCGACAACAACCTGGCCATTGCTTGCACTTACTGGTAATTGCGCTGCGCTCAATGGAAATCTAAAAACTACTGCGCTGCCATCTGGAAAGTCCCAACCTTTGCCATTAAAACCGGTTCCCCGTGCAGCGTTGCAAGAAACTGTGCAGTCTGTTCTTGGATTAGCGATAGCTGGATGATTAGATTCGGTCGCCGGTGACCAAATCACATTCTCCAAACCAGTACGAAGGTCACCTAGGGTTGGCGAATAACTCCCCCATGCAATTTGACCTTCCGATGAATACCAGTTGGTTAGATAATTATTCATTAATAAATAACCGTCTAGATTAATATCTCGTGCATCTGCGGTGCTTCTACCAACCGCAACTTGTGCTCCCGGATAAGTAAGAAGAGTCTTGCCATTAATGGCTCCAGCCCAGTCCTCTTGTCCGCCGACACCAGGACCTCCACCAATTCCTGTGTAATGGTCCCCACCCATTGCTAAAATATAGATATAAGTTTCACCGATTTGCGGCACCACATCTTGGTTGGACATCGCGGCAACTTGGTCGTACCACGAGACATCGTTCTGCCAAAAAAGGCGCGAAACATTTCTGTCATCTCCCATCCACGCAGCAAAATCGTTATCAGTTATTAGTCCCAAAGTGACCGATTCAAATCCTGGTGCCAATGGTGCTGCAATGGAGGAGGGCATTCCAACGAAGGCAAATGTGCATAGAAGTGTTATCGACACCCCACGCGTAATCCTTCGTAGCATTACAGAAGTTTAATGATTCCCATCCAAAATGCACCTGAAGAGTGATGGAATTCACCTTAAACCTATTTCTTGGTGCCCCCAATCGGACTCGAACCGATACTGGAAGGATTTTAAGTCCTCTTAGCAGCATTTGCTGGACTTACTGGAATTGATAAACTGAAAATTAAAGCTACGGTTAAAATCCTTTTCATTTCTTCACCTTATACCCGGTAGGGCACTTAGGATTCTTCCCAATCACTTTCAGGGAACTCTTGCCTTTGATGCAGGTAATGGATTTATCCTTAGCTACAGGCTTGGCTGCTGCTTTATCTGCTGCTGCTTTATCTGCTGCTGCTTTATCTGCGGCAGCTTTCTCTGCGGCAGCTTTCTCTGCGGCAGCTTTCTCTGCGGCAGCTTTCTCTGCGGCAGCTTTCTCTGCGGCAGCTTTATCTGCTGCTGCTTTATCTGCTGCTGCTTTCTCCTGAGCTGTTAGTTCACGCATTTCGAAATTCGCAACATTGGTCCAACCAGTTAGTGGCTCTTCGGTTGTGTGCTGTCCTACCGTATCTGTTAAGACCAAAATTAAGCGATAGGTACCCAGTGGGTTTGTCTTCTCGGTAGGAATTTTACAGTTCCAAATTCCTTCTTTTCGATCTCCTGAAGTAAGATAGCAATTCGAGAAGTAGAAAAATAAACTTGGATATTGAAGTGATCTGATTGATGCGACTGGTCCAATTGAATTCAAACCAACGTCGTCTGTTGCTCGGAAGGTTATCTCTACGTTCTCACCAGCTATCACCGAAGCAGCAGTCTTGATTGATGCGTAATCTATTTTCGGTGGAGAATCGATTGCAAATGCGTAATTACCAAAGATTCCATTGAAGACAACAACCACTGTTAACGCAACTTTGAGATGCGACTTCATTAGTACAGGATAGATACTTTAGGAGAAATCTAATAGTACCTAGTACCGATACCTTCCCGCTCAAAGTTAACAACCCCGGGTCCCCCGTAGTCCAATGGCAGAGTCATATGGAGCGCGAGCACTGCTCGAGTGCAGAAGCTCTGGGCTGAGAAATATCGAGGCTCAGAGCTTCGCCTTGGAATCCTTCAGGCTTACTTGAAGCCAAAGAAAGTTGCTCTAGTTAATTCTTAATTGACTCTCAAAAAACTCTGACTGGTCTAACGCGACCGCCCCAGCCTGCGTAGTATTCGCTAATCGATGGATCTGAACCGTAGATTAATTTGTAGCCTGCGATAAATTCATTTGGCGCCACTCCATATGATGAAGAGAGATAAATATTGTCCGCGTCGTTAAAGCCAAGGTTCGCATCGATAGTTGTCCCAGACTTAGAACACTGCACTGCAGTATTTCCAAGCGCACCTATCTGGCCTCTCGCATACTTACATAGCTCGTTTAGTTCTTTAATTGAAGGCAAGAACCACTGCCCTGTGGTCGAAGTCCCAGCAGCACCTGCATAATTCAAAGCAGCTATAAAAGAAAAGCGCGCTGACTTCCCTGATGTCACAGTGTTACTTAAAATTTGTTGAGTGTTTTGATATCCCGTGCCAATGTCTTGTCCTACCGCAATTGAACCGGGGTTAACACTTGCAAACGCGCCATCTGACCAGACTAAATAAGGGTCCTCATTCACATTTGCTCGGGCGCTCAATATGATTCCGTCTGCACCAATATTATTTGGCCAATCCGAAAGACTTGCCCAACCCTTAGGTGCAAACTCTAAATATTGACAAGTTGTATTGCAGGTAGAGCCGATCGAGGTGAAGGGCGTCGCAGAAACATAGAAAACAATGCCGCCACCAGGACCGCGTTCTCCAACGTTATAGACAGGTTTCGTATGGACACCACTTTGAATCGTTAACTTAAATACACTAGCTGAGAGAGCAACTGGGTTAGTGAAAGTTATTGTAAATGTTCCTGATCCACTTGTGATACTCGCGCCTGTAAGTATTCCAACACCAAGTTCAAATGTTCCATTGTTGTTATAGACAACGGCGTTTGTAGATGTGGTGTTAAAGAGCGCAAGTGGGGTGCTACTTGAATTGTTATAGGCGTTGATGGTGAAGTCATCACCGTAACAGGAAGTTGGGATATTGGAGACAGTCACAGATTGCAGGTAGTGAGCTCCGGGAGAACCATTAACAAATGTGGATCGTGGTGTAAGGGTGAGCGAAGTTTCGCCGGAGCAAGCAACGGCCTGAGAAACGCTCTGGCCAAACTCTGTTCCCTGGTTGGAGTTTATTGAGACATTTGCTGCAAGTGTGCTTTGCAGAAAAAAGATGGCACCAACAAGGACTACTCCGCTAGTGAGAAACTTTGAACGCGATGATTTGTTTGAAACCTCATCCACGGGGTCATCGTGGTAGAAATCATCAGACACGATCTACTCTCCCCCTCGATGTCTTCGAGAAGGATAATGTGTAGGGTCAAGGCCTGTCTACCTATACCTTCACGCTCAAAGTTAATAACCCGGGGTCCCCCATAGTCCAATGGCAGAGGCAGATGGAGCGCGAGCTTTGCTCGAGCGCAGATGCGCTGGGCTGAGATTCATCGAGGATCAGAGCATCGCCTTCAAATCCTTCAGGCAGTGTATTAATTGTGTATTAGTTTTGAATTGATACACCTTGAGTTATCGAGAATCAGTGACATAATTTACGCACGAAGATAACTAAATAACCTGCATTTTGTGCCCCCAATCGGACTCGAACCGATACTGGAAGGATTTATCTTTTCCTAGTCTTTTCTTTCCACGCAGCAAAGGGATCCATTAACCCTGGAATGACTAATTACGGCGTAGATGTCATAACTCGGTTTCCAGTTCCTGAACCAGCAACCGCAACAAATGTGCCATTGCCATAGGTAACGCCATACCAGGCGTTATCTGTAGCTGCCGCCCGCGAGGCCCAGTTGATGCCATTTGAGCTAGTCATTACTTGAGTTGAGCTAGATCCTGTAAGAGCAACTGCAACAAATGTTCCATTGCCATAGGTAACGCCATACCAGGCGTTATCTGTAGCTGATGTGCGTGAGGTCCAAGTGGCTCCATCTGTGCTGGTCATAACTCGGTTGCCAGATCCCGTATACGCAACTGCAACAAATGTGCCATTGCCATAGGTAACGCCAGCCCAGAAGTTTTCTGCAGCTGATGTGCGTGAGGTCCAGGTGATGCCATTTGTGCTGGTCATAACTCGGTCGCCAGTTCCTGAAGTGGAAACTGCAACAAATGTGCCATTGCCATAGGTAACGCCCGTCCAGGATTTGTTATTGTCAGCTGCGGCGCGCGAGGTCCAGGTGATGCCATCTGGACTTGTCATCACTCGGTTGCCAGATCCCGAATTAGCAACCGTAACAAATGTGCCATTGCCATATGTAACTTCTTGCCAATCATTATCTGCAGCCGATGTGCGCGAAGTCCAGGTGATTCCATCCGGGCTAGTCATAACTCGGTTTCCAACTCCCGTACTAGCAACTGCAACAAATGTGCCATTGCCATAGGTAACGCCCGTCCAGGATTTGTTATTGTCAGCTGCGGCGCGCGAAGTCCAGGTGATGCCATCTGGACTTGTCATCACTCGGTTGCCAGATCCCGAATTAGCAACCGCAACAAATATGCCATTGCCATAGGTAACGTCATACCAGGAATTATCTGCAGCTGATGTGCGCGAGGTCCAGGTGATGCCAGTGCTTGCACTTGCGGCGTGAACACCACTTTGAATTGTTAACTTAAATACACTAGATGAGAGTGCAACGGGGTTGGTAAAAGTCAGTGTGAATAAGCCTGATCCACTTGTAATACTCGCGTCCGTTAGCGTTCCAACTCCGAGTTCAAATGTTCCATTATTGTTATAAACAACAGCTTTTGTTGATGTGGTGTTAAAGAGTGCTAATGGGGCGCTATTTGAATCTCCGTAGGCATTTATAGTGAAGTCGTTTCCGTAGCAGGAAATTGGAATATTAGAAACAGTCACTGATTGCAAGTAGTGCGTTCCGGGAGAGCCATTGGTAAATGTCGATCGCGGTGTCAGAGTCAGATTTGTATTACCTGAGCAGGCAACGGCTTGTGATACACCTTGTCCAAATTCAATACCCCTACCTGAGTTCAATGAGATATTTCCTGCCAAAGTGCTTTGCAGGAAAAAGATTGAGCAGACAATGACTACGCCAGTGCTAAGAAACTTTGATTGCAGGGATTTTTTAGAAATCTCCTCGATGGGGTCATCGTGATAGAAATCATCAGACACAATCTGCTCCCCCATCCAGCTATACGTGAGAAGGATACTGTGTAGGGGAAATGCCTATAGAACGTGCCCCCAATCGGACTCGAACCGATACTGGAAGGATTTTAAGTCCTCTGTCTCTGCCATTGGACTATGGGGGCCAATGTGAAAGCGCAGTCTACTATGCAAAAAGTTAGCTAATGCCCGCGAACTTAGC
>Ga0114979_10003109_pt1 | contig 11164 bp, 13 predicted proteins | sample S_140625_EF_Meta_FD_87315 | JGI IMG/M metagenome (GOLD analysis project Ga0114979, IMG submission 87315) | Freshwater microbial communities from Lake Simoncouche, Canada to study carbon cycling - S_140625_EF_MetaG | ecosystem: Environmental > Aquatic > Freshwater > Lake | place: Lake... | reverse complement strand
GTTCCTGCTCCCGTTCCTGCTCCCGTTCCTGCTCCCGTTCCTGCTCCCGTTCCTGCTCCCGTTCCTTCTCCTCCAAGTGATGAATCAGATGTTTTTCATGATACTATTGATACTATTGAACCTATAATTATTGGTAAAACTAACAACGAGGGATTAGCAACTCTTATTACAAGCATATTAAAAGGTTTGGGAAAAACACCTGTTGATAAACAACACATAATGAAAGGAGGTGCACCAGATGATGGATTAGCAACTCTTATTGTAAGTGTTTTAAAAGCATTATCTAATAAAGATGGTGCTAGTGCTTCACCTACGGATACTGGTGCTGGTGCTGGTACTAGTAGTGGTTCTAAATTTGGTCTTGGGTTTGGTTTTGGTAAAAAAACATCAGGAGACCCAACTGACATATTAATAAATGATATTCTTGATATTATTTTAAATATAGCAAACAATGAGCCTTTGCCAAAAGAAGGCAATATGAAGGCTAAATTATTATCGGGTTTAGGTAGTCTAACATCGGCATTTGGTAGTCTTATGCCAAAAGCTGTTTCACCGACTAGTCCTGAAAAAGAAATTTTTGTTCCTGTTTATAATAAAGAATGTGTCAAACCAGGAGGCCCTGACCCTATTGCAATGTTCGATAAAGATTGTATCAGTAGTGAAGGTGAAAAAATGAGTAACCCATAAAGTTATATAAATACAAAAATGTTTTTGTATTTAGATACGGAAAAAAGTTTATGAACAAAGAACCAAAAAGATATATTCTTGCTCATATAAAAGTGCCTATGGAAATAAATGAAGATGGAACGTTTGAAACACTACCAGATTATTTATCTATAAATTTTGAGAACTTAAAGGTATTACCTAGTCCATCCGATAATGACTATAACAATGACTATATAAAACAACAAATCATATCATTATTATCTAATAATGATAATAGTGTAGTAACAGAAAACAAAACAACAGAAACTAATAAGCAAGGTCCAGAGCCTATTGAGAAACCATTAATTCTTTCTCAAATTGATTTAAATAATAGAAAACAAAAATCACATATGAAAAACATAACATTCAAAAATAAAGGACAATCAGTAAGCAGATTCACCGCTAAAAATTATTCTGAACTTAGTTCAAATAGTAAGGACGTTGATTCGCCTGAATAGTAAGTGGCTCAGGTACAATAACAGGCAATTTCTCAATAATAGATAAACTCTGCAATGATTTTATTTCTGGACTTTGATTTGTCTTGGGTGTTACTAAATTCGTAGATCCGATTCCAAATAATTGTGTCTCAATGTCTACGCTATTAAATGACAAATTCTCAGATGCAACTCTTCCTTGTAATAATCCATTTCCAGGTAAATAACTTGTTAATGGTTGACCATAAGAATATCCTTTATTAATTAAATAGTCAACATTATTATTGTTAGTATTCTGTTCTGCTCTATAATCACCTGTTGTGTTTCTACTACGTGTGGATGACATTATATATCTTCTTATGATATTTTTTTCAATAAAGCAATGTAATTATTATTATCACTATTAAAATTATCGGGTGATTTCAAATAATCTACTAAACATGCTATAAATGACGACATAAAATCATAGGAAAATAATACTACTAGGCCGATGGATTCGTCTTCTGATAAAAATTTACCGGCTGCTATTTTATAGATGGCTTTCAATAGAACATTATCTTTAGTTTGCTCATATATTTCATCCATGGTTTTCTCTGCAGCAGAATCATCATAAGAAACTTCATCTTCTGTTTCTTCATCTAATTCTTCGCGTGACCGTATTTCGTTTATTTTTTCTTGATAATTAGCACGATTCATTTCAAATAACTCGCGCAAACATTGACGATAACCCTTATTGTTATCGTAAATTATTGGTTTATTAGACAACCTTTCGTAAAGACTCATTGTATTTAAAAATAAATTTATTCTTTTATATTTTTGTTAACAAGTATTAATATCTTTACTAGTGTCTTTCGCTTAGTATGAACCACTGGGTCTGTTGTTGTTCTTAAATTTCTCATCATTAGACATATTGCGGGTTAATACACCACCGCGTACCCAACCATCTAAAGCAGCCTCTTGAACTGTGTTCGCAGGATTATTGACGTATTCTTCGGCCTTTGAATCTAAAGGAAAAAGTGCATACTTGGAGAAAGATTTCTCCATAATAGTGGAAACACTCTTCTTATCGTGAACCAATTCACCTTGAATCAATTGAGATTCAAGAGTGGGGTCACAGCTACCTCTTCCTAAATAGGGAACTGTTAAGAAAGGACGTTCTACTAAACTAAGTTTCTCCAAAGGGCGTTCGCCTTCTGTCTTTAACAATAAGGCTGAATCAATATCTACTAATCCACCGTTTAATCCAGGTCCGTTTGAAGTGCCGCTAAACATAACAGTGGGCATTTGTGTGGCGAATTGAACATGGCTATCTGATAATGTTCCGCTAAAATAGTTGGATAATGTCCAGTTGGTGAAACGTGTGTTAGAAACATTGCGTTGTGTTTCGTCTACTGAATCTTGGCCAAGGTGTCCCATATTATTAAACATGTAGTTTCCGACGTATGACATTTTATGAAATTCTATTTATATTATAGTAAGAGAAGGAAATATTATAGTAATTAATTTTTTATTAATTGTTATAGTAAAATACAAACAATAAAGGAAGGTTCTTAATGAAACCAATGGTTTCCTTAATAGAGTGTATAATGTGACATATTTCTTGCGCAAGCAAAATTATTGCCTTCCTTGCATGAAATCATACTACCGTAGCAAAATTCAGCAAATGCACCCTGGTCGTTAGGAATAGTAGTGGATGGATTAGAGCTAAATTGTCTCATGGACTGCTCAAAAACCAAATTTTCTCCTAAATCTTTAAATAACTTATCAGCTATATCTGGTTGGTCTGGATTCGCGTCAACAACTAATTGCTTTGCCTCCTGCAATATTTTGGAATTTATATTTTCATTAAATGCTGGGGGAGCAGGTTTCTTATTTGGATTATAATCATAATCTGTCATTAATACATTTGAGAAAGGATTGCCAGAATCCGGCTCTTGAAAAATATCTGCTTGCATAGGTATCTTCTTACTGTTCATATAGTCTACTGCATTATCACTTGCAAAACCTTCTTTCTTACTATCTACCTTAGATTTCTCTATTGTATGATAATAATGCATTAAGAAAATAACACCCATAGTGATTAATCCAATAAATAAAATACGGAGATTTTGTGAGAACATAAACCCTAAAATAGTTAAAACGATTATTGTTCTTGTAACAGCATTTAATTTTTGGTTATACGACATTGTTTCTATGGGAAAGAATTCAAAAATATACTTTTGGTCTAATATAATATTAGGATTCTCCCCCCAAAACAAAACAATCCTCTTTTTCTTACCATTAATATCATCATCTAAGCTATTCACAATTGGACCATTCAAAGATAAATCTGAAATATATGTCTCTGATTTTATTGGTTTACTCATTTATTATATTCTTATATATAAGTTTAATATATTTATGTTATCATTTGAATCATAAATACATTTTTACCTAAATTAGCAGGGAACCAAGGAGCCTGCGACCCCGCCTTATTGTTATCAAGAAAAATAATGTTACCTACAATGCTTTGAAATTACTACGACCCCCTTAATGTTTTGAGATATACATACAAATAGACGACCTAAACATTGTCCTCAATTTTAATTGGTTTCTTTAAACATCTATTGTCTATCTCAAGTGTATCACATTTGGTATCATCGGGTACTATTTTTAATATACATTTTGATTTTTCACCATAAAGTGGTACTGTGCATCCCTTTTCCTTTATAAACGTTAATTTCTTAGCAAACTTTACCTTTCGCATCGTCTTATTTAATTTTTTACGCAACTTCTTATTTGATTTCGCACATCTAGCACGGAAATGTTCATATCTTTCTCTAACCATCTCAAAAGTTAGTCCAGATTTTTTACCCAACATCTTATTTACGACTTCATGTAGGTCATATATATATTTGGAAAAGGTTTTACGCGATTCCATATGTTCAAATGTTAAAGGTAATTTCTTAAAGTTCTTAACTAGATTTTTACGGCACTTACCACATGGTAAAACATTCTGTAAGTTTAATACAAAATCACGGTAATGTTCCTTGTTTTCTTTCGTTGGATGAACAGGATAATTAAAACTCATTGTATGTAAATAATGCCACATAGCTGGTCCCCATACACCTGTTAACATTCCGTCGTTGCTATGATAATCATCCTCTGAATATACTGTGTTTATTTTTATTGTATTATCCTTGGACATTCTTACTTTAAACGAATATTACTCTTTATAGTAGCATTATAAAATAATGTCTTCTAAATAATACATTTAGCGTTATTCGGCAAATCGTTATATTAAAAATATATTTATAATATATAATGGCTGGTCTAATTGAAGTTATAACAAAATATATTCGTCCTTACTATTACCACATCATGGTGTTTGTTATTTTTATAATATTTTTAACTGTTGGCATTTATGCATACAATGGTATTCAATCCCAACAAAAAAATAAATTCTCTGATGTAGCCAATGCAAACCGTCGTAACAGAGACGCAGTTGTCTATTTTTTCCATGTAGATTGGTGCCCTCATTGCAAGAAAGCTCTCCCTGAATGGAAGAATTTCGTATCCAAATATGATGGTAAAGAAATTAACGGATACAGAATAAAATGTAAAGACATGGATTGCACTAAAGAAACAAGCGATATTACAGAACTAATTAATAGATACAAAATAGACTCCTATCCTACTATTAAATTAATAAAGGATAGCAGTACCATTGATTTTGAATCTAAAATAACAGCTAGTTCTTTAGAAAAGTTTGTTAACACTATGTTAAATTAAAGTTTACGTATTGCGCATTTTATATTTACAATATTTTATCATATAAATTTATAATTATTATTTATATGAATGCATAAAACTGAAAAACAAAAGAAAGTAATATCAAACAAAAAGAATAAAACTAGGAAATCAAATAAAAAAAAGGGTGGTGGCAAATTTCAAGATTTACTTAGATTTATTAATTCAAAGGCAGCCAAAATTGCAGCAGCAAATGCATATAGGTATAAACCATTAAATAGACAATTAGTTAGACAGTTACAAAAAGAATCTGGAGAACAACTTGTAACTTATCCGTTAAACGATGACCAGATGAGAAAACATTTACATAATGATTTAAATGATAAAGTAATGCCTGTTTTATCTAAAACAACAAGGGAAAGTGATGTTAAATTTAGTGTTTTGGCTACTGGCAGATGGAGTGACGCAGCGTTCATATTGCGTGAAAAGGTTTTTCTAGGACAAAAACTAAATAAGGTAAAGAACGAATTAATAGAAAAAATAAAAAGGTACAATAGTACTCATATAACGCCAGATACTGAAACAAAAAAAATTTATGGAATAACCGCATCTATTTTACGTATTAAACATAAACCATCCGATAACAAAAAAGCATTAAAACAAGAAATAATTGGATTAATGAAATACGTTTCCGCACAGGAAAACATTATTGAAGAAAAAGAACCACTAAATTGCAAATATAACAAAGAAACAGATACATTTAGTTATATTCTTCCATACAAATTTGAAAGACAGCACACTTTTACCTGGAATTTATTAAACAATCTTGATATCAGCTATAAAGAAATACACAAGGCTTATTGCAAAAAATGGAATAAGTGGACACCTGAATCAGAACCAGATATTTGTAAAACGGATATTAATAATTATAAGAAAATATCGGGTTTTGCTGTTAATTTTGTTTTAAGAACTATATTAAGTTTTGTTATTTCACTGGGAAACCAAGATGAAGTAACACTTCCTAATACGCCAAAACAAAAAGTAACCGAATCAACTCCATATTATGGAAATGTTTATGTTCCAATTTTAGGGTTGGGGATTAATTTGAACGCCTTATTAAATACATTATATAGTAATATAAGTGGTAGTTGGGATACTCATTGGTTAAACGACGTACTAGCTATAATAACGCCTATAATATCAGATATATTTATTGATATTGGAAATTCCAAAAATACAGGTCTTGACATTGTTTTATTATTGTTATCTAAATTTACACTTATTTCAGAAGATAATCTAGACGAAATAATAAAAAACAGTACTAGTTTAACAACCTTTAAAGAAAAATTAGATAACTTTTTAATAGCTAACCATTCTCTATTTATAGCTGATTATAAAAAAACACAATTTATAGGAAAAGTTAGTGAAGAATTGCGAACTAAAATTACAAAATTCAAAAATGATTTCGTTAATGAAATATATGAAGAACTTAAAGTTAATCTTATGGCGCTTATTTTATACGGCGCTGAATTAGACGGAACGTATGATGAATTTTATAAAAACCATGTTTCTGAAATTGAGAAATCTTTGACCTAATCTTTTTTATTTAGTTGCCATTTCAACACCAAGATTTATTAATCTAATTCTCTCTTCCATATTACTTAATAAGTTACTCATGCTATACAATGACGTTGGGTCAGAATAAACAATATATTCATTTGGAATACTGCTTGTTTTATTTATAATTAATAAGTTGTTTGTATAATTACCTAACAATATAGATATAAAATCCATTAGCGATGACGTTTCATCCATTGAATTTTTATTTGTTGCCATATTTTCTTTTCGTAAGCCTAATATTTCGTTAGGATTTGCACCATTGTTTATGCATTTGTCTAATGAATAGTTTTCTATAACTCCGCCGTCACAATATCGTCCATTTTCTTTGAAATAAGGCGAAAACATTATTGGTAAACAAGCAGAACTATAAACTACTTCAATAATTTTCCAATCTGGATGTGTTTTATATGAGAAATCTATTAGTTCATTTGAAATGACCTCAGTAGCGAAAATATGAAGTTCTATATTAGTTAACTCATAGAATTCTTTCATCGTAATATCCAACGAAATATCTTTTCCTTTAAATAAAGGTGAAAATGTTTCCTCTAATACTTTAATGTCAAAAATACCCCTTTTATGAAAAGCTTCTATTATTGAATACATATTAAACTTATAAACATTATGCCATGGACGCTTTATAAAATAATCATCTATCGTACTCCACTCATAGTTTAAACATAATATAACTGCTATTACTGCTCCAACCGATGTCCCATAAACAGTTTTTATATCTTCGTGTTTCCATAAACCCTGGTTATTTGTTTCTTTTAATATTCCATAATATGTTAAGCCTGTAGCGCCACCACCTGCTATTACAATATGCCGTATTACATTCTCAGAATTGGATTTTGTATCTGTTAATTCATCCATACTATAAAAATCTTTACGTCTTTTTTCTATATTTTTTCTTTATGTAAACTATATATGTCCTGTTTTTTAACTGTAGATGACGAAGAATTTGTAGGCAAAATAAATATTGATGAGCTATATTACAAGAAACAACAGAAGGATTTGAAACAACTCGCTATCTTTAATAAAATATTAAATCGTGTTCAAAAGCGTATTATGTTTACATCTAAAAACCGAATAAATGATAAACATATCTGGTTCACTGTTCCTGAATACATATTTGGTGAGCCCATTTACGACCAAGGTGATTGTATTGGGTATTTAGTTAAAAATATACAAGACAATGGCTTTGATGTCCGATATGTTCATCCAAATACTCTTTTTGTATCTTGGGCGAATTGGATACCTTCCTATGTCCGCAGCGAAATTAAGAAGAAAACTGGTAAAATTATTGATGAAAAAGGTAATATTATTGAGAAAGAAGGCGATGTTGACAATAGTGACCCTAATTCCAAGATATTGAATGATAAAAATAACCCTGTTGGAAAAGAAAAACGCGAATTTAAGCCCATTAATCAATACAAACCTACTGGCAATCTCGTATATAATCCAGAGATGTTTGAGAAATTAGAGAAGAAAGTAACGTTCTGAACAACTAAAAATGATATATAAACCATTTTTAGTTCTTATGCATCCTCATTTTTTTCCCGTCTCTTTTTTATTAATGCTAATTTGTCCTGCATAGAATATTGGAACATGATTATAAATATTGTAAAAAAGGCACCGCTCTTTAATTCTTTTAATTGATTATGAACAAATCCGTTTATACCATCTAGAGGCGACGGTATTGCTTCTACAATATTTCTACCTATGTATATTACTATTGCAATGCATACAATCTGTGACAATACTTCCAATAATAATACAGCATTTGATTTTTTAGTAAAATCTAGTCCATATAAATTTGTAAAAAAGACATTTAAATAATAACCAAAAATATACGCAATAGAGAAAAATAAAACGGCGAGAAAGGCAATATCTGTTATTTTTGTTATTCTAAACAAAAAGTTGTTTGATGGAAATGCCATTATATATTAAAAATATAAAAAAACTTGGAAACTAAAAGTGTAATTATTCTAGTAGTTCTTTATAATTACTTCTCTAGTTTTTGAACCTGGCTTCTTAGAATTGATTGACCTCTTACATAACAAGGATGATATATTGTATTTTTCATCTGTGAAATTTTCGCGAACAAGCGGCACATCCGCATTACTCAACAGAATTTTATTATCGTCTTGTGTCAACTTATGTATAGCTTTAAATAAATCCTTATGATTATCTGTGGTAAATCCATTTTCAGTATAACCTACAAACGATGTCTCGTTTTCTGGCGCATAGGGTGGGTCAAGATATACAAAATCATTTGCTTCTATGGTTGCCAATGATTTGATACAATCGCAACATTCAAATACAACTCCTTGTATTAGCTCATGAATTTGGTCCAAGTGTTCTTTATTAATAATTTCAGGATTCGGATAGTGACCATATGGAACATTATAACCATTCGGTCCAACTCTGAAAACACCTCTAAAACAAGTCTTATTCAAGAAGATGAATAGTGCAGAGCCTGTTATTGACTTCTTTTCATCTGATGATAATTTATTGTATTGGCTTCTCATCCAGTAAAAGTAATTCTCACGAGCTACCTTTGCCTCTACTAGATTAGTTGGTTTTCTATTTACTTCTCCATCTCCACATGAATTAAACTCTTGTATTATTTCATTTAATTTAGTAAACAGTGAATTGTGGCTTGATTGTATATTCTTATACATATGAATAAGCACTTCATTCAAATCATACGCATAAATCTTTCCACTTACTTTTATAACACCTGCTTTTACAAACGATAACAGAGTAATTAAGACACTACCACCACCCAAGAATGTTTCTCTGTAGTTGTTCATAGTTGTAGGGAATTCAATTATGAGTTTATCTATGATTTGGGTTTTTCCACCCACCCACTTCAAAATAGGTTTGGGGATATTTATGTCCGCATATTTAACATTCTTTACTAGAGTATTGGTGTAAAGAGTGTTTTTCCGATTCACAGTAATGAAGAACTTTTCTTTTGATATCATTGACTTATTATAATAACGTATTGTTATATTATTATAAATCAATTTTTTTGAAGGGAACCTTAAAGCTTTGCGGGTCGGTTCCCTTCTTTTCCGAAGGTTCCCTCCCTTTTTATGAAAAATCTTATTGTTTTTCTATGTAAGGAAGGGGCAAGGGGAAACCTTGGTTTCCCCTAAAAAAATTGATTTAATTAATGAGATAAACAATACTAAACAATAGTTATATCAAATGATATCCAAAGAAAAAATCTTTATTACGGTAAAACTGCCAAAAATTAAATCTGATGAATGTTTACATATGTCTAGTTCAGATTCCATGATGCAACTGGCCCAAAAAACCCATACCAAAACCAAGAAGAAGAAGGTTGAATTATCTACAACGGATAAATCTAAACTATGGGATATATTTGATGCTGATAAGAAACAGATTGATACCGATGACCCATCTAATATTGAATGTGTTTATTCTGAAAATACTGAACTAGACCTATGTAATTTATGTAAATCCAATCTTATGATTATGGAAAATGGGTTTCCAACATGTGTAAACACTGAGTGTGGTGTTATTTATAAAGATATTTTAGACTATTCCCCTGAGTGGAGGTTTTATGGAGCAGATGATAAAAACACAAATGACCCTACTCGTTGTGGTAATGCAATTAATCCTCTTCTAGTTGAGTCGTCTTTTGGCTGTAAAGTTCTATGCAATACAAAATCATCCTATGAGATGAAAAAGATTCGTAAGTGGACCGAATGGCAATCTATGCCTCATCGTGAGAAAGCACTTTATGATGAATTCCAGTTCATCACTGTTATGGCGCAAAACTCTGGTATGCCCAAGATATTCATTGATAACGCTATGATTATTCACAAAGATATTTCCGAACAGAAGATGTTTAGGGGAATTAATCGCGATGGTATTAAAGCAGCATCTATTTATATTTCTTGCAGATTGAATGGTTGTCCAAGAACAGCGCACGAAATCGCTGAGATATTCCATCTTGATAAGACCAGTGCAACTACTGGCTGTTCTATGGCAGTCAATATTCTACATAACATTGAACGCAATGTAGAGCCATCGCTGCAGACTGATTTATGTTTTACACTTCCTAGTTCATTTATTGAGCGTTATTGCAGTCGGTTGAACTTTAATCAAGAGCTTACTATGCTATCAAAGTTTGTTGCTAATAAAATAGAAAAGAATAATATTATTACTGATAATATTCCACATGCTATTGCAGCTGGAATTGTATACTTTGTTGCTCAGAATTGCCAGATGAATATTACTAAACAAGAAATTAAGACTGTATGTGGAGTCAGCGAAGTTACAATTAATAAATGTTTTAAGAAATTAGAACTATTGAGAGAGAGTTTACTACCGTCTGCTATTCTAAAAAAGTATGCATGATTCTATTTTAGGAGTTTACTATCATTTTTTATGGGATTATAGTATATAATTTTTAATGGAACAGGAGCCCACTAATGAAAACTTAACCGAAGAACAATTGGCAGCTGCTGATGCGCAAGCTGCTGAACAAGCTGCAGCAGAGAAGGCCGCCGCTGAACAAGCTGCCGCGCAAGCTGCTGCTGAGAAAGCTGCTGCTGAGAAAGCTGCCGCTGAGAAGGCTGCCGCTGAGAAGGCTGCCGCTGAGAAGGCTGCCGCTGAGAAGGCTGCCGCTGAGAAGGCTGCCG
>Ga0114979_10003106_pt1 | contig 11172 bp, 21 predicted proteins | sample S_140625_EF_Meta_FD_87315 | JGI IMG/M metagenome (GOLD analysis project Ga0114979, IMG submission 87315) | Freshwater microbial communities from Lake Simoncouche, Canada to study carbon cycling - S_140625_EF_MetaG | ecosystem: Environmental > Aquatic > Freshwater > Lake | place: Lake... | reverse complement strand
GTAGCCGTCCTTGCTAAAAAAACCCCCTCATTGAGCGCACCTTTGCGTAGGTTGCATGACTTACATAGCACTCTAAGATTATCAAGGCTGTGATCTCCACCTGCCTTGCGTGGGATGATGTGATCAATGTGCATCTCGCCCTCATCTGTACCACACAATTGGCAAGCTCTACCATCACGCATGAACACACGCTCTCGCTGCGCTCTATAGCGTCTGCTATTGATTTCGTCTAATGCCATCCGTACTTACTCCAATGCCCTAGTGCAACGCATGGTTCACCATACCTAGCACCTATGTAGTTGAGACCCCATACTACCTGAGTCCAACCATCTTGATCTCTTAACCACTCACTCTTACCTTGTGGTATTCCATAATGTGATCCATTACTGGCTTTAGGATTCCAAGCAGATTCTTTGCCATAAAGGATTGTTAGGCATTTGTATTGCTCATAATTAAAGTCTAATAGATAGAGAGCATAAGTCTTATAATCAATGTATTTATTAACAGCTATGTCAGAGCTTCCAGCATTAGGCATAGTGCATAGCAGTATCCCAATAGCAACTGCTAGCACCCACTGCGCCATGCCCTTACGGGCGCTGTGTGAGCCCCTGATGGGCTCTGCTGCAAGTAGCGTACCATTGATGTCAAACTCATTTGTATAAGTGCTGGTCAAAGCGGTGTTTCTCATTGGATTAACTCCTTTGTTAAACCCTGTGGATAACTTCCGTGGATAATTATTTATCCGTTGAATAGAAGCCCTTGCCCTTAAATACAGCAGGAATAGCACCAATAACTTTAACCATCGGTTCATTACAATAAGCGCATAAGATCATTGGTCTATTGTTCCATCCGTGATGGACTTCTTGACTAAGATTGCATCTGGCGCATTTGTAATCGTAGGTTGGCAAGTTAGGCACCTCTGTATCATGTAAGACCCACAAGCTTTGCAGCGGTCAATGTCTGCCTCTGTAGGTTCGCTAGTAATGTGACCGTATTTTAGTTGAAGTAGTGGCAATAGATCACCCAATCGAATAACGCATGCATAGTCCTCTGCGTTTTCAGCTTGTCCATTGAGTCTGAGACATGCAAATCCTAATTCCCCCGAAATGGATGTGCGTGCCTTTAATTGTTTAATGTATGCAAGAGGTTGAAATCCAGCGCGGGCTTTGACTTCAACATCGAACGGTACATTGACAACATCCTTGCCACTACCCCTTCCCACACATGCGCCTGCCCACACAGTCGATAGGTACTGTGCTACAACACGCTCAGTGCGGAAACCTCTGTGCTTTCTTGCTTGACTAGCCATTGACTGCTTTGCACTTAGCACATTGCCAAGTAACAATGCCATTGACTGAGTCAGATGAAATGTCCTCTAGATCGCGGATCTGCACTGGCTCATTACATAGCTGACAAGCGATAAAGGCTGACATAAGGTCAAGCCACTCACCATTGATCTTAATTCCTACATGCCCCATTATACTCTCGCTTTCTGTGGTTGCCATTTCCCATCACTGCCTAAGACATACCAAACAGCAGGACACTTACCCTCGAACCCTGAATGTCCTAGAGCTGTGCATTGGTATGCTGCCCAATCTTTACCAGTCTTTGCACTGTGTCCAGTTTTCCAGACCATAGATCCATGCTTGCACTGTGGTACTTCAGCAGCTTCTTCTGTTCCCATAACCGCTGCGATGTTTTCCATAGCCTTTTCAAGCGTTACTGGAGCGTCAACCACCTTCATGTATTCATTGACTGGCGTAGTCCAATAGTCCTGCTCTGGTACGACATCTTGTATCGCTGGCTTTACAGGCTTTTGTGCTACAACCTTGTTCATTTCTTCTCTGCTTGGTCTCTTTCCTTTAGCTGCATAACCTGCATTTGCAAGTGCTCTGCCGATCGCTGAAGTCTCGCAATTCTCCAGTGCTGAAGTCGAATTAACACCTCGATCAGTAATCTTCTCTTCAGCGTACCCTGTTGCCCAGCTAAGGCTGTCGCTACTAGTCTTAAATAGATACGCCTTGACGATGTATCGATCCCTTTCGACCACTTCCAACTCAGTTGCAATGCGGAAATCTGGATAGTCTTTAATAAACTTTTCAAGTCTCACCTCGACTGTCTCGTAATCGGCTAAATTAAACATAGAGTTCGTTCTCCTCTGTGGCTAGTTGTCCAGCCAGTGCGCCATAACTGCATAGATCAATCCAATTATCTATGTGCTGTGCTGATTGATTAGTCCTAGCCAGTTTAACTAAGACCATGATGCCTGCCACCTGATAATCGTGAATCGGCATCTGTAAGTAGGCACTTAGCAACATGGCTGTGTGCTCTAGGTTATCGGCAGGATGTCCATACTGAAGCCCACGATCTCGAATCGTGTCTGTGGCTGTGAGTAGGATTTCATTAGCTCTCATTCTTGCCAGAACCCTTGACGGCTTAGATCGCGACCGCGTACATAACCTTCTCGTCTGCCGTCCTTAACGCCTAGTGCATACCAGATTACATTAGAGATAAAGAGCAATCCCATCATCCCTATAATTACGACCGAGTTGATCATTATGCCCACTGACTTTCTGGAGCATAAATCTCCATGCAATCTAAGCAGACTTGACCTAGCATGCCATTGTGCATGTATGGATGTTCTGACTTATACACCGCTGCACAATTCGAGCATTTGTAATCTTGCAATTTAACTGCTTGAAGTAACATCTTATTCCTATCCGTAGCGATGCCCTTGATCGCTCACAAGATTAGTGTGACATAGCGACACGAAATAAATGCGCCCATTTGTGTAACGATTTGATAACAAAAAAGCCAGGGTCTAGCGTGGTCTCCCGTAGGACTTTCCAGACACAATAAATGTGCCATCCTTCTCGATGTTGATTAAATCAACCTGCACCTTAGATCCATGCACATACATAATGGCGAAGGCTTGCTGCCAATTAGCCACGCCCTTTGTATAAGCAGCTTGCTTAAAGTCCATGAGATTGCCTACCTCGACACCGTGTAGGACACGCCCTATGCGCCCTCCAGAAGCCTCTGAGAAGGCTGATCTGCCTGCTCTGTGTGTATGACCTGAGATGACATTCTTGCCGTGCCTACGGGCTGCTTCTAGGGCTGATAGACCCCCTTGTGGCTTAATAGGTGTGTGATCTCCATGCACTGCAATCCAGTTAGGTGCAATAGCCATTGGGTTCTTGTGGAAGGTAATGCCTAGCTCATCAAACTTCATAAACTTCTCAAAGCGAAGCTCTGGCAATGCACCAAAGGCAGGCACTTTAGCCATAATGATGTTATACAAGCGATCTGTGTGATTGCTGCGGATGCAATCTGTAACGCCTAGATCCCAGAGAAGCTGCACTGCCTCGTTACGATCATCATCTAGGGTCTGAGCATAACTGCCCATGCGACCTTCCTCCCACTTACTGATCTGTGGTAGGTCAATCTCATCGCCTATTGTGACTACTTGATCTGGTTTAAACTTTGTGATGAAGCTTGCAAGGTTACGAGTAGCGACCTTATCTTGGTAAGGCACTTGAAGATCGCTCACAATAACGATTCGCTTAATCGTCATCCTCATCTTCATAGTCACCAAAGCGTTCAGGCTCAATAGGATCAGGCAGAATCCAAGCAGGATAGGCTGATCGCTCTACGATAATGCCAAGCACAGTTTCCTCATCAAACCCTGCGCGCTGGAGACTTTGAGCAAACTCGTACATTCCAATGCAGTACGCATCGAGAGCTGAGTAATCTTGCTCTACTAAGTTCTTAGTTGCTTTTCTTGCCATGACAAAATTATCGCTCTAGAAGTATGTTGTAGATCTCATCGACACGCGCATTGAGTCTCTTAATTTCAGAGAGTAAATGACTAATTACGTATCCAGATAATCCACCAACCATAGTCAATGTTCCAAGATAGATCGCAAAGTAATCTGTTGTGTTCATTTCTTCAAGCCTAGTGCTGTGTCGTTAGCATTGAGGTAGCGAAGCACCGGTGGCAGGATAGAAGCCACGCCTGCTGCAATAAGTGCCTTAGGATCTGTGACTCCTGCTGCTGCCATTGAGATAACTGCTACTAAGAAGGCTCTAGCCCATGAACCTGCTGCTGTCTTTAATTCATTCATTACTGGCTCCTAACATAGGTACTTGAAAAAAAGCCCCATCATCGTCAGCTTCTTTCGCAAACGAGATGTGACAGTGGTGGTTGTGTTTGTTAGTGCCCTCGTATGTTCTCCAAGCCCATGATTTCTTGCTAGAGGCGATACGACCATCAAAGATAATGTAGGTAATGCGTCTTTCTTTTTTAGACTTGCATAGGAGACGAATCTGATCTGCAAGATCTGGCATGAGGTCTGGCTTAGACCTACCACTGAGATCACGATCAACATCGATGGCACGAACCCAGCCATTAACATCGGGATTATGATCGCTAAAGCGAGCTGCGTGTCGAGTATCACCGATCCAACCATCCGATGTGCGGTCACGATCTGGGAATGAATCGTCACACTGTTCCCTTAATTGAGATGCAGCTTTAGATAAGCGTGGCTTCATGCTCGACATTAGAACATTCCCATCGCTTCAAGTTGTTTAATAACAATTCGTCATGGCCACAATTAGGCATCGGAGCAATGAACGCATCATCTATCGGATCGTAGGTATAACCCACACCTGCATAGTTATAGCGGATGTTGGCATTGTAAGAAGTACGCTTGCAGACTTGACCTCTAAAATTTCCGTACCAAGTTTCTGTATCTAAACCTTCAATGAGTTCTGTTTCATCAATGCCTGTAATAACTTCTGTGACAATGTTTGTCTCATCTAAAAATGCGTAGTATGCCATTATGCCCAACTCACATTTCCTGTGCCAGCAGTTAGTGTTGTTACCTTGTAAGAACCTGATGTTGCTGTCGAACCAGTTAATCCTGCACCAATAGTGATTGTTCCAGCAGTTGATAAGTAGCGCAGAATTACAACACCTGATCCACCATTACCGCCGGGGTTTTTACTACCTCCACCACCACCAGTGTTAGCAGTGCCATTAGCAGCAGTACCACCGCCGCCTGTGCCACCTGCACCATTATCAAAACCACCTCCACCACCTGCATAATCAACAGATGAACCAGTGATTGTAGTTGCTACACCATTACCGCCTGCACCGCCTGCGATACCGACCTGAGATCCGCCGACTGCACCTGCACCGCCACCACCGCCACCGCCATTGCCATCACCAGTATTACCTGCGTAACCTTGCCCTGAAGGAGTTGCTGCACCACCAGATGCAAAGTTATGCGCTCCACCGCCTGAACCGCCAGCTACACCTTGATTGAAAGAACCAGTGCCGTTAGTTCCGCCACCGCCTCCACCAGTTGATGTAATTGTTGAGAAAACGCTGTTAGATCCATTACCACCTTGCACGAATAGACTAAAGGCAACACCTGTACCGCCTGCACCTACTGTTGCTGTGTAATTCGTACCTTTACTTAAACTTAATGCAGTTTCTAAACTTCCACCGCCACCTGTTGCAGTTACAGTTGAACGCAATCCACCTGCGCCTGCGCCACCAACACAAGCTCCACCGCCACCTGCGACAACAAGGTAATCAACAGTAAGAGCTGCTGGAGCAACAGTGCTTCCTGCAATAATTCCTAAAAGTGAATTAAGCATTACGCAATGCCACCGACTACAGTCCATGTGTTAGCAGCTAGTTTTATAGCAGCAGCAGCCTTATAGCGAGCCAATACTGGTACCGCTGAAACCGCACCAGCACTTGTTACTGTTGTAGTGCCAGAAGTAACTGCATTGATGCTAGTAATTCCAACACCCTTTTGATACACCACTAGGGTTGTACCGATAGGAAAGTTATAGGTTGCATCTGTAGGTATGCTAAAGATGTTAGCTGCTGCGTTGTCCATTGTAACGATCTGATTGAGTCCGTCTGCCTTAACCGCTGTGTATGTTGTGCCAGTCTGGGCATTAACAGTAAGACCAGCGAACTTAGTGTCGATGTCCTGTCCAAGTTCTGCAATCGCAGTAGCACCATTTTTTACAAGGTCACTCGATTGTGGAATGTCAAAACCGAAGTTAGTCGTTGTTGTTGCCATTTAGGTTAGTGCTCCTGTCGCATTTGTCCATGTAAGTGTAGCATTTACGCCAGTCCAGATTAGTGAGGCTGGCAGGATTGTTTCCCATTGTGTGGTAGATAGTGAGAAGTCTGTTGCTGAGATGTAGAGGGTGATCTCCACAAAACTAGGGGTAGCGCGTAGAGCTACATTTTCCACAAAGCCATCGAATGATCCACCGAATAGATTGCTTGGCAGATTCTGAATAATGACTGGCTGACCAAAGAACACCCCAATAAGGCTGTCGAGCATTGCACTTGGGATGTCTGGATTGTCAAGTCTAAAGGTAATGGCTCCTAGTGATCCGCGAGGATTCTTACGGAGGTTTAACTCACGAGAGCCGATGTCAGTAATGTCTGTTAGGTTCTTGATGTTAGAGTCGAATGAACGCTCAAAGAGTCCGTAAGAGGCTATGGAGTCGCTGTCAGAGGTACTGTAGGTGCTTCCGTAGCCTGTGGCATAGCGATAGATAAGGCTGTTACGGATGCGAGCAGTTTGAGTTGTTGAGGTGATAGAGCTTGGTGTTGCATACGAGCCATCGAGGTTAGTAAAGCCATTTGCTGCAAGGTAGTTAGATCTGTGGTCTGCATCGTCATAAGAGACATCTCCATCCTTCTCCTCATAAATCTGACCTAGTGCGCTAGAAGCAATCTGATCTGCGAGGGTTTGAGACTTAGCAGAAGCACTAGCTGCGACAGCAATCATTGTGTAGAAACCTGCGTCAATAGTGCCGATGTAACTCTCGGCATTAGCCCATGTGACAGTTGCTGGATAAGTTGCCCATGTAACTGTAGGTGTTACTTCTGCCCATGAAAGGTTGAGCGCATTGCCTAGAATCGCTGCAATCTGTGCGCCATCCAAGCCTTCTGCAAGGGCAGTGTTATAGACCGCTTTAGTGAGTTTAGCCAAGGAGCCAATACCCAAGCTCTTGCCAGTAGTGATGTAGCCAGTCTCATCTGGGCTTCTGACTCCGATGTTAAAGTCTGATACTTCTCCACCAAAGACAGTGACATAAGCACCACTAGAGTTCTTCAGTTCTAAAGTTATTTCTTCTGTAACATTGATGGTGAAATCTGCCCCAGTAGTGTTGATAATTTCTACTTGACAGTAACCTGCCGTTGCTTGTCGATCAATGTCTAAACGACCAGAGGCAAAGGACACAGAGGTGACAGTTGTATAAACATCATCCCCTACTGTGACACGCCATTCTGGATACCATGTCATTAGTACGCGCCACCTCTTAGGGTGCCGCGATCCACTGCATCTTGGATTACCTGAGTTACAGCTTCTGCAATGGCGTTAGGATCGCCGATCCCTGTGCTTATATTGATGTTAAAATTACGATCATAAGCTCCGCTGCCACTTGAAGTAAAGAGCGATCCGCCTTCAGCTGTGCGGAATGAACCTGCATTGAAAGGTTGAGTAAGAATACCTTGTGCAATAAAAAGATTTTTGGCAACGCTATCTTCTAATTGTTGAAATAAAGTTGCTGCACCATCAACAAGTTTTGTAAATTCAATCCCATTATCTGCAATGACCGAAACTACTCCGCCAATGTCCTCCACTGCCGAATTAATTTCTTCAATTGTTCTTGCAGGTGTTGTTGGAGATATTCCATGAGGTGTCTGTATAAAAGTTGGGTTGCCTCCGGGTGGTGGAGTGCCTGTAGGTGGGATAATGTTGGGTGTTTTAACCTGAGCCAATAAAGCAAGCATCTCTCGGATCTTACGAAGGGCTTCATCTAGGTTATCTTGATTAATTAAATCTTTTGATTTTAAGCCATCAAGGATAGATTTAATAGCAGTCATTTGAGTATTTTGACCCTGTAAAGCGCCAAGAATTTTAAGATCTTCATTAAGTTTAGCTGTTGCTGCCTCTATTGCTTTAGCATCACCTGACGCAATAGCATCTTCCAAAGCCAAAATGTCTTTCTTTACATTTAGGCGAGCAACATCATTAGCAATGGCAAGCAATTGAGCTGCACTAGTTGCTTTGCCCAATAATTGCGCTTGATTTATTAGAGCTGCATTTATTTGAATTGCATCTAAATCAAAAACATTTGTTCCCTTGCCAAGTGCCAAATTGGCTTTTTCAAGTGCAGTCTTTAGTTTAAGATCATTAATTTGCTGTGCAGATAATTTAGTAAGTGTTTTAGCACCTTTAATTATCTTGGCTTGAACAATTGAATATTTACTTAAAGCAAGAAGTTCAGCTGGAGCACCCTGTTGTCCACCAGCATTTTTGCTGGCGTTAACTTTTCTACCTTCTTTACGAAAAGAAGCAAAAGGTTGTAAATTAGAAAATACATCTCCAAAAGTCCCTAAGATTGCTCCGCCTAATTTATTGCCTTTAAGTTTAGAAAGCAATGAGGACATACCTACCAAAGTTTCGTTAGTGGCAGTGGCAAACTCTTGCATCTTTGTTGTTGCAGTATCAATGTTTCCATCTTGACCAAGCAGTTTCAATGCGTCAATAATGCCAACGCCTATTGTTTCTTTGACATTGTTTGAGGCAACGCCCAATTTGTCTATAGATCCTTGGAAAGTATTAGCAGCAGAAGTAGCTGATCCAGCAAAAGTAGTTGATAGTTGATTAACAATGTCATCAAAAGATTTAGCCTTTAGATCGGCTTTTGATATGCCTACGCCTAATTTAGATAAAGCCGTATTAGATCCTAAGTAAGCCTTGCTCAAAGCAGATGTAACGCTCTCAAGATCCTTGCCAGTTGAGGCTGAAATGTTTAAGGATAGGTTTAAGAGTTTTTGTGATTCGGATGTACTTCCAGTAGCTACAGCAAGTCTTTGATAAGCAGGGCGCAGTTTGTCATCGACTACACCAAACTCGCTTTGCAAACTCTGAATGTATGCTTCTGAACTAGCAGCATCTCTGCCTAAGCCGACATTCTTTAGAGCTAGTGCTAACTGTTGCTGTGCCTTCTGATCGGCAGCAGCAGCTTTAACTGAAGCTTTGCCAAAGCCTATGACTGCTGCTGTTCCCAAAGAAAGACCAATATTGCGCCCTAGACTTTTAATACCTTTTTCAAGTTTGCTAGTTGCTGATTCCGCTTTGCTAAAGGCTTTAGCCCCAGTGAACTCGGAGGCTATATCAATAATAATGTTTGCCATGATTAACCTTTCACTGTGGAGCGTTGATTAAGTTTAGTTGCAGCATTTTTAATTGCTGCTAGGACGGCGTCTCTGGCTTTTCCATTGTTTTCCTCATAAGCACGAAACAAAGCGCGACCTTCCATCTTGCCATCGCCCTTCATCCGAGAGCCATACTTGGCATCTTGATTCTGCACAAAGCGACTATCTGGAGAATTACGCCCCATAGTTTCGTATATTGCTCCAGCAGCAGTTTTATTAAACACGCGAGCAAGTGATCTAAAGCCTCTACGATTAGGCTTGGATGGTGTTGTCTTATAGCCAATCCCAGCCTTAGCAATCTTGATATCATAGGTAGGAAATCGTCCTTGTGAATTCTCACGAGTTACCCAGCCGCTTAGCACCTGAGAGTTATCAGGTAGATAACCCCTAGCAGTTTTAGTAATTGGCTTAAGTGCAGCTGCAACTTCTTTAGGCAAGGCTTTAGCAAGATCTGGGGTAAATTCGCGCAAAGATTTTCTAAGAGCGACCGCGCCCTTTACGCTTGCTGGCATCGCTCACCTCTTTCGCTTCATCTTTTAGACCTTGAACTAGAGCATCTAGCATGGTCTTATCTAAATCTAATAAGTGCTGTGGCGCGATCCCCAACCTAATGCTTAGCCTAGCAATTAGATAGGTGAATGGTTGATCGCGCTTTAAGCTAAAGGGTCTGAGTCAAGCACCTCAACACTTTTAAGTGTTTCAATAAACTCAATCCCAAAAGGCTTAACAGTTTCACCTGACCTGCGAGTGACTTCCCATGCCAACCAAAAAACATCCGTCTGACGCTCTTCCTCACGAAAGGCACGGTGGAACCCTTTTTTGGCATATAACTCAAACGAATACTCCACTGCTGGAGTGATCTCGCCTTCAATAATGCTTCCATCTTGTCGAACGATCTTTAGTCTTGCCATGATTAGCCCCTTAATTTAGTTGTTGGATTATGACCAAGTACCTGTTGATGCAGTTGTTGTCTTGCTGTTGCATGTGAAAGTAATGTCGATCATGCCTTCGTCTCCAACTGCTCCGTTGATGTCTGTAAGGTTATCGACAAAGATTGTGCCTGAGTATAGAAGGTTAGTCGCTGACACTGCTGCGTCAGATACCTGAATTGCCTGCCATGCAACTGTTGAACCAAAAGCAGCTTGAAGTGTTGCTAGAACATTTGCTGCTGCTGTATCGTTCAAGAATGAAACAGTGATTGTGTCTGCTGCAAGACCAGCAACAAACTTATGAGCTGTGTCGCCCATTGCTGTTACTTCTAGAGCGTCTACCTGACGGTTAAGTGTAAAAGCAGTTACATGGTCTGAAAGATTGACAGTAGCAACCTTAAATCCGACCTTATTGTTTAAGAAAATTGCCATTGATTATTCCTCATCTTTCTTGGTAGTTACTGGCTTTGATGGTGTTGGTACAACCTGTCCGATCTTGATCAGAAAGGCTTCATTCTCTTTTTCCCAATCGGACATGCTTAACTCCAACTCGTTAGGATTGATACTGACATCTCACAGCTGAGTAGGTCACCCGAAGCAGCATTGAGAATATTTGGTGCGCTGATTGCACTTACATTATAGACCAGAGATGATGCTGCTAACTTGGCGAACACGCCACAGACAGTATCTTCTATGCCATTAAGGTTGCCTTCATTATCGAATAAAGGCACAGTCATAATAATCTTAAAGTTAGCCATTGGGCTAATAGTGATGTGCTGGTTATTGCTAGGTGTTAAATATGGATCATCTGGAGACACGATAACGGAGTTAGCAAGAACTGTGGCAGGCGGAAAAGCAAAGACTTGATATTTAGTGTTATCTACTAGCGCGGTGGCTAAAGTAGTGCGGAGTGTTGTTATCGCTACTGGCGGCATTAGCCCACCATTGAGCGAGGGTCTAGCGCATGTGCAATCAATC
>Ga0114979_10003105_pt1 | contig 11172 bp, 4 predicted proteins | sample S_140625_EF_Meta_FD_87315 | JGI IMG/M metagenome (GOLD analysis project Ga0114979, IMG submission 87315) | Freshwater microbial communities from Lake Simoncouche, Canada to study carbon cycling - S_140625_EF_MetaG | ecosystem: Environmental > Aquatic > Freshwater > Lake | place: Lake... | reverse complement strand
GCCTGAAGGGCGCCGGCCGACTGGTGCTCGTAGAGCCCGAGCTTGAAGTGCATGGAGTGGATCGCGAAGGCGTCGCCGCTGACGCCAAGTTCCAGGTCGAAGGGGCTCTGCCCGTTGGGGCACGGCTCATTCAAGCGATAAATGGCCAACGGATTGCGGAAAATGTCCTGCGGTCCCAGAAAGCCAGCCAGTGCACGCCGGCCGCACATCACGGCGACCTCCGCGGAGAGCGCCGCCGACGCCCCCTTGCTGTCAGAGAGCTGGTGCCCCGCCCGGATCGCGCGGAAGGGCACATAATGCGCCACGACCATGCCTATGGCCGACTCGATCTGTTCGACGGTGCCCCCCAGCGCCGCCGTATAGGTCGCCGCGCAGGCCACGGCACCATGGTGCACATGGTCGATGGAGTATTTTCGCAGCGCGAAAACTTCGGCCAACCGGCCGCGGATCTCGTCGATCAGCAGCATCATGCGGAGCGTGGTGTCGCCATCGAGGCCACGCTCACGGGCGGCGGCGACCGCCACGGGATAGAAGTCGTTGTGACCGAATTCGCCGGCTGTCCGGCCATTGGCGGCGTCATAGCCAAAATTTGTGCCGTTGGAGTCCCACTCGCGGACGGCCGAGGCGTTGGCTGCGACCGCTTTTTCCACTGCTACGGCCCGGTTCGATCCCAGACAGATGCCACCCTCGCTTCCGGCAAGCGGCGAGGTGCCGAGCGCCTCACGTCGTAGCACGGTCGGAGCATTGGCCCGGTGGTTGAGGGCCGAAACGCCGCAGCCGACGCTATCGAGATGAAACTGCTCCACGCGGTCGAGCGTGGCCTGTCCGACACAGGCAGTCGCAGGCCCTGCCGAGCGGAGAAAGTCGACGCAATAGCGGGCCAGTCCGAGTGCCTGATTGCACGTACGCGGCAGAAGGATCGTGGCCCCAGTGGGAGACCCGGGGAGCGTCGAGGGCGTGGTCATCGCGAGAACTATTGGGTGTGGTTGGGGTTCATGCCGCTGAGTTCCCGGCAGCGTGCTCAGGCCGCGGGCCTATGGTGGGGACGCTGTTGTACACCAGGCTCGCAAATCGGAAATCTGCCCATGCCGATTCGCTTCCCGGATGGCTACACTACCGAAATGAATCCGACCCAATTGGGCCCCTATACGATCCAGTCCAGGCTCGGCCGCGGCGGCATGGGGGCGGTCTACGAGGCGGTTGACTCGACCTCCGGCGACTTGGTCGCCGTGAAGGTGCTGGCATCGCACCTGGCCGACGACGAGGGGGTTCGGTCACGGTTTGAAGCAGAGATTGACGCACTCAAGAACCTGCGGCATCCGGGGATCGTCCGCCTGCTCGCGTTTGGCGAACAGGACGAACAGCCCTTCTTCGCGATGGAACTCGTTCGCGGCAAGAGCCTGGAACAACTCCTGCGCGGCGGCCGCCGGTTCAACTGGCGGGAGACGGTTGCCGTGGCGATCGAGATCAGCCGGGCGCTCAAGGCGGCCCACGACCAAGGCATCGTGCACCGGGATCTGAAGCCAGCGAACCTACTCGTTGCCGATGAACTGCCGATCACTGGTGAGTCCGCTGCTGGGAGTGCCGAAAAAGTCACCGTAAAGCTGGCCGATTTTGGGATCGCCAAGCTCTTTGGTGGGGTTGGCCATACGGCTTTGGGCCACGTCGTGGGCACTGCTGAATACATGGCGCCGGAGCAGGCGGCCGGCCGGCCGGTCGATCATCGAGTCGATCTCTACGCTCTGGGGCTCGTGATGTATGCGATGCTGACGGGTTCGCCGCCCTTTCGTGGCACGCAGTTGACCGAGGTGATCGACAAGCAACGACGCGCGATCCCGCCGCGGGTGGCGACAGTGGTCCCCGACATCCCGAAGGACCTTGACGAACTTATAGCCCGCCTGCTGGCCAAGGATCCTGCGCAGCGGCCGGCGAGTGCGCTGGCGCTGGCCCGCCTTCTGTCGGCGATCGAGACCCTCTACCCCCTGCCCCAGAGCGACGGTGACGATCCCGCTTCCGCTGCTGCTTCGGATGGAGATGGACCGCTGCAACCGACGGCCCATGATCGCAGCAACAGACCGACGCGGCCGATCGGGCCGGGCGTTGCCGGCATGGCGGGCAAGGAGCCACGCCGGGCCCTGCCCCCCGCGCCGCCGGCAGACCCCCCGGCGTGCGATCTGTTGGCGCCCACTCAGCCGCTCCCGGTCCCGGTCAGCGGCCCCACCGTTCCTCGCACGGTTCCCCCCGGCGAGTCACCGTCGCCGGCATCTCCCGCCCGGACGGCTGATGCGGAGATCGTCCGGGGCCAGAACCCCCGTGGGCTGCCGACGGGCGTCCGACGGCAACCGGCGGGAAGCACGGAAATCACCCAGGACATCCCGGGCAGTCAGGCCCCGCCTCGCATGCAGACGGCGGCATCCGCGGCCGATCCCTCTCGCCTGCCGACCGCGGTGGCCTCGGCAGCGACACAGGTCGATCGCAGCGACCGCAATCGGTTCATCACAGTCGCAGAATATGAGCAGACGGCCGCAGCGAAGGAGCGACGCGAACGGTTTTGGCATGCCGTGTGGCAGGGCCTCGTAGCGGCCGTCGTCATGGCTGCTCTGGCCGTTGGTGTCGGGCTGCTCATGAAGCCGCTTTCTGCCGACCAGATCTATGAACGGATCATGGCGGTCGCCAAGGACAAGCATGGCGACCTTCGCGACGCTCGCAGTGATATCGAACTGTTTCTCGACAAGCATGCCAGTGACTCTCGGGCCGAGGAGGTTCGCGACCTCAGGCAGACGCTTGACCTCGACGTGCTCGAGCGGCGTGCCCGCCGTCGCGTGAGGAATGACAAGGAGCTCACACCACTCGAACGCGAATATCGCGCCGCCATGACGAATGAGGAAAACGGGCCGTCAGCCTGCGTGAAGTCGCTGGAGGCGATGCTCGCAGTGCACGGAACAGACTCGTTGAACGAAGAATCGAGACGCTGGCTCGATCTCACCCGCCGAAAAGTGGACCAACTTCGTCCGCAGGCACTCGCCGAACAGCGGGATGACGGCAAGCGGATCGGCGAATTATTGGCTGAGGCAAAGTCGCTCGCTGCCCGAGCAGATATTGCCAACGACGACGCCGCGCGGAAGATGTTCGCCGGCCAGCGACGTACAATTCTCGAAAACCTCGTTGAGGTCTACGCGAAGCGTCCCCATGCGGCAGAGGCAGTAGCGTTTGCAAAACGGCAACTTGGCGTTCGCGACGAGGAATCATCAGCGGCCGTGCCGACTCCTGCCGCAGGCGGGACAGTTCCCAATGCTCCGATCGGCATCGCACCTGAAACCAAGTGAACCCATGACACCTGCTCGTCCCCTGCCTCACGAGGCTCATGCCGACCGCCGCACGGCCAGTCGCGCCGCATTCGCCCGTGCCCGTGGGCTCATTCCTGGCGGGGTAAACTCGCCGGCGCGGGCCTTCGGAGGGGTTGGCGGTGAACCTATTTTTTTCGCCCGTGCCGACGGGCAATGGCTCACTGACATCGACGGGACCACCTACCTCGACTACATCGGCTCATGGGGGCCTATGATTCTCGGCCATCGCCACCCCAGGGTGGTGGCCGCGGTCGAAGCAGCGCTTCAGACGGGTACCAGCTACGGGGCGCCAACCGAGGCTGAGAGCCAGCTGGCCGAACTGATCATCGATGCCGTGCCGAGCATCGAGAAGGTGCGGATGGTGAGTTCGGGGACGGAGGCCGCGATGAGCGCGGTGCGGCTGGCGCGGGGCTTCACCGGCCGTGACAAGCTGATCAAATTCGCTGGGAACTACCACGGCCACGCCGACGCCCTGCTCGTGGCCGCAGGCTCGTCGGCAGCCACGCTTGGCGTGCCGAACTCCCCGGGAGTGACAGCCGGCGCGGCACAAGACACCATCGTGCTGGAATACAACCAGCCGGGCCAGCTCGAAGCCACGTTCCGCGCCCAGGGCGACACCATCGCTGCCGTCGTGATGGAGCCGGTGGTCGGTAACATGGGGCTCGTCGTGCCGACGCGCGAATTCCTGGAGACTGCCCGGCGGCTCACGCAGGCCCACGGCGCGCTCTTGGTCTTCGACGAGGTGATGACCGGGTTTCGGCTATCGCTTGGCGGTGCCCAGCAGGTGCTCGGGGTCACGCCTGATCTCACCACGCTCGGCAAGATCGTCGGGGGCGGTCTGCCGTTGGGCGCCTACGGTGGCCGCGCCGATGTGATGAACCATGTGCTCCCGGCGGGAAAGGTGTTCCAGGCCGGCACGCTCTCCGGAAATCCCCTGGCGGTCGCCGCCGGCACCGCCACGCTCCTCGAACTTCGGGATCACCCGCCCTATGCAGAGCTTGAGCGTCACGGGGCGGGCCTGGAGGCTGGATTCCGCGCTGCGGCCGCGGCCGCCGGACTGCCGGTCTGGGTGGCCCGCGTGGGCAGCATGATGACGATGTTTTTCCAACGCGGCCCCGAGCCGGTACCGGTCACGGGCTGGCAGACGGCCTCGCAGAGCGACACGGCTCGCTACGCGGCATTCTTCTGGGGCATGATCGACCGCGGCATCTACCTGCCGTGCAGCCAATACGAGGCCCTTTTCTTCTCAAGCGTGCACACCGACGCCGACATCGACGCCACGATCGCCGCGGCTACCGACGTGCTCAAGGCCATGGCGCAGGCCTGACAGGCTCTCGTGCCACCCCTGCCCGCCCCCCACGCCCGGCGACTGAACCTATTTTCCGGCCTGCAGCTTTGCCGAAGAAACGAGCTATTATAGGGAGAGAATGCAGGGGCGGCTTGGGGCCGGCCAACGTCAGGTGATCGATGCAGGCCATCATGTCCAGAATGTCCAGTTCCAGGCCGGGGAGGCTCTGTGTCGCCGCTGGGCTCATCTGGGCTGCCGCGATGGGGATGGCCGGTCAGCCCGCGGATGCAGTGGACATTGACCTGTTCGAATCGCGGATTCGCCCGATGCTGGTGGATCGCTGCTACTCCTGCCACAACTCGGCTGGAACCGCGGACGGCGGGCTGGCGGTCGATTCTCGGGACGGCCTGCTCACAGGGGGCGATTCCGGGCCCGCCGTCGTGCCAGGCGACCCTGCCGCCAGTCTGCTGCTCAGTGTGCTGCGACACGAGGTCGACGGCATCAAGATGCCCAAGGATTCTGGCAAGCTCGACGACGCCACGCTGGCGGACGTGACCACTTGGATCGCTGCGGGCGCCCCCGATCCCCGTGATGTGCCGCCGACAGCTGACGAGTTGGCACAGGCCACATCATGGGAAACGGTCATGGCCCGCCGTCGCCAGTGGTGGTCATTTCAGCCGTTGGCAGACGGTGATCCACCCGATGTGCCGAACAACAGCTGGTCAGAGCATCCGATCGATCGACACATCCTCGCCGGCCTTCGCGAAAAAGGGCTGGGCCCGTCCGCCGACGCCGCGCCGCAGACGCTGGTGCGGCGGCTGTTCTTCGTCCTCACGGGACTGCCGCCAACGGCCGACGAGACCGTCCAGTGGACCGCCCGAGTCGCCGAGCCGGGTGGCTTTGAAGCGTTGGTCGATCACCTGCTCGCCAGTCCGCACTTCGGCGAGCGGTGGGCACGGCACTGGATGGACTGGATCCGATATGCCGACACCCACGGCTCCGAGGGAGATCCGGAGATCGGCGGTACATCGCATTACCGCGACTATCTGATCCGGGCGCTGAACGCTGACGTTCCGTTCGATCAACTGCTGCGGGAGCACGTGGCGGGCGACCTCCTCCCGAAACCCCGGCTCAATGCCAGCGGCACGGTCAACGAATCGGCAATCGGCCCGGCGCACTTCCGCATGGTATTCCATGGATACAGTCCCACCGACGCGCTCGATGAGAAGGTGCGGTTCGTCGACGATCAGATCAACACGTTCTCGAAAGCGTTTCTCGGACTGACCGTGTCGTGCGCCCGGTGCCACGACCACAAATTTGATCCCATCAGCCAGGCCGATTACTACGCGCTCTTTGGGGTTTTGGGTTCGTGCCGTCCGGGTCGCGTGGAAATCGCGACTCGCGACGTGCAGGCCAGGCATCAGGCAGAGTTGGCGGCACTGAAGCCGGCCATACGGCAGAAGATCGCGACTCAGTGGCTGGATTCGCTGCCGGCTTTCGCTGCGCGGATGGAGGCCGCCGATGCCCCATGGCGGACCGCGGAAAAGGCCACCAGCCTGCTGCATCCCCTCTATCTGGCCGAGCAGGCCCGTGCGGATAGTGATGGGCCGGAGGGTACGAGTGAGACGGAGGTCGTTCAGGGGCAGCTCGAGGCGTGGGCCGCTGCTCGCAGGGAACGAGCAGGCTCGCAGGAAATGCCGGCCCTCGCCCGCTGGCAGTTCGGCGCGGGTCGCGATCAAGAGGGCGATGCAGGGAAGTGGTTCCGGTCCGGCAGCGGACTGACGGCGGCCGCCGAGGGCAGCGCGGAACAAGAGGATGGTGCCGGTGATTTCTCGGTTGCCGCCGAGGGGCCGAAGGCGATCGCGAGAGTCTGGCCAGCAAGCGTGAAGACGCACACGCTTTCCACGAAGCATGGCGGTCGCTTCACATCGCCGACCGTGCGGCTCGACAAGGAATACTCGCTCCGTGTGCTGGCAGCGGGGGGCGACGGCGCCTCGCTGCGACCGGTGATCCAAAACTACACCCGACTCGGACGGATCTACCCTCAGAACGACTTGGCTCCCGAGTGGAAGTGGTACACCTACGATCTGGGCTACTGGATGGGTGACGACATCCACGTCGAACTGGCCACGTCCCGTGATATGCCGCTGCCGCTAAGCAATCGCGAGCGATCGTGGTTCTCCGTTCGTGAGGCGGTGCTGGTCGAGAAACAGCAGCCCCCGACGCCTGCCATCGATGATGAGAAACAGGCCGCGATCCTCGACGAGGCTCTGGCGACGAGGCCGCAGACGGCCGCAGCGCTTCGGGCCTGCTACCTGCGGGCTCTTGAAGGGTCCATTCGGGCCTGGATGAGCGGCACAGCGAGCGATGCACAGGCACTTCTGATCGATGCCTGCCTTGGGGAAGAATTGCTCGAGAATAGCGTTGAAAAACTCGCCGATGCCCTGCCCTTGATCGAGGCATACCGGCGGCTGGAGGCTGAAATCATTCCGTCGGAAAGAGTGCCAGCCATGGAGGAGACCGTTGGCCGCGACCAGCCGCTGCTCGCCAGGGGCGATCACAAGAAACCGGGCGAGTCGGTGCCGCGCGGGTTTCTCTCCGTGATCGACGCCACGCCGTATCGATCGACCGACAGCGGTCGGTTGCAACTGGCCAGCGATCTGCTGCGGCCCGACAACCCGCTCACCCGCCGCGTGATCGCCAACCGTGTCTGGCACCATCTGTTTGGCCGTGGATTGGCCGCCACGCCCGACAATCTCGGCCACCTTGGGCCGACACCGACACACCCCGCTCTGCTCGACGGCCTGGCGCGCTATGTGGAAATGAATGGCTGGTCGCTCAAGACCCTCATCCGTCACATCATGACATCGCGTGCCTGGCGGCTCGACTCACAGGCCAGTTCGCAGGCTGCGACAGTCGATCCTGAAAACCGTCTCCTCTCGCACGCCTTCGTCCGCCGTCTCGAGGCCGAGCCAGTTCGCGACAGCCTGCTGGCCGCGTCGGGCAGTCTCGACAGGCAATTGTTCGGCCCGATGCAGCCCGGTGACAGCCCGCGACGGAGCATCTACGTTCGCGTGGCTCGCAACGCGATTGATCCACTGCTGCGAGTCTACGACTTCCCCGAGCCCGCCAGTGCAGTGGGCTGCCGCGACGTCACCAACGTGCCCGCTCAGGCGCTCTATCTGCTCAACGACAAGCGGATCACAGAGTTGGCGAGGACATGGGCCGAGCAGATCCTCGCCGATGGCTCCCACGCTACCGATGATGATCGCCTGCAGCGGATGTTCGTGTCAGCACTGGGGCGGTCGGCCTCACCTGACGAGCTGAGTCGCACGCGACAACTGCTCATGAGCACGCAGCAGGAGACCGCTGACACCGCTGCCCGTCTGGCGTCGAATCGTGCCGAGCAAGAGGTGCTGACGTCAACCGTGTCAGAGGTGTTCAGCGTGGCCAGGGCACGCCTGTCGGCGACGACGACAGGGGCACCCGTCGCTGCGACGGCAGAGGGTGCGATCACCGATGAGCAGGTGTTCGAGAGTCTGCAGCCATCGGAACGCCAACGGGTGGTCGCGGCCCGCCGGCAACTGGAGAAGCTGCAGGCACTCGCGGCATCGCTGGTCGAGCAGGCGGGGGAAAAGGCGATTGCCGACCCGCAGCTCGCGGGGTGGACGGAGGTCGGTCGGGCGATCTTTTTGTTGAAGGAATTCATCTACCTGCGGTAGCAGGCGGACGGGAAGCCGGCCGCTCCATCGGTCTGAAAGCTGGAGAGCAGGAGGAAACAATGCCACGTTCAAAACGCCCCCACCCGTGTAGCGCCGCAGGCCCTGCCACCGGCCAATGGTCGCGGCGGCGACTGCTCGAAACCTGCTCGACGGGCTTTGGTGGCGTGGCACTGTCTGCCCTGCTGGCACAGTCCGGCCGGGCCGCATCGGTAGGCAACCCGGCGGCTCTGCCGGCTGGCGCTGCGCTGCGACAACTGCATCACCCTGCCACAGCGAAGAGCGTGATTTTCTGCTTCATGTCGGGGGGCGTCTCGCAGGTCGACTCCTTCGACCCAAAGCCGCGGCTGGCGATCGATGACGGCAAGCCGATGCCGATGAAGGTGGAGCGGACGCAATTCAACGACAACGGCAACATCATGGCCAGCCCGTTCGAATTCAAGCAGTGGGGACAGAGCGGCATCCCCGTGAGCACCATGTTTCCGCACATCGCCGGTGTGGTCGATGAACTGGCGGTGGTGCGGTCGATGACCACGACGGTCAACGAGCATGCGCAGGGCAACTACGTCATGCACACCGGGTTCCCCTTCCTGGGATTCCCAAGTGCGGGCGCCTGGGCCTCCTACGGCTTGGGCAGTGAAAACGCCGACATGCCGGGCTACGTGGTGCTGCAGAGCGGCAAGGCCGAAACGCCGCACGGCGGCGTCGGCCTGTTCAGCAACGCGTTTCTTCCGGGCCAGCACCAGGCGTCGATCATCAAGGCCGATGCCGCCGAACCGATCAACAATATCCGGCCGCTGGGAACTCTTTCGGCGCAGCGTCGCCGGCTCGACTTCGTGTCGGGGTTCGATCGCGATTTTCTCGCCGAAGCCGATCGTGATCCCACGATCGAGGCCGCCATTCATAATGCCGAAACGGCGTTTCGCATGCAGAGTGAAGTGCCCGAACTCTGCGATATTTCCGGCGAGACGGAAGCGACGAAGGAACGCTACGGACTCAACGTCACCTCCCATCGCACCGCCGATTACGGTCGCCAGTGCCTGCTGGCCCGGCGTCTGGTTGAGCGTGGTGTGAGGTTCGTCGAACTGAGCTGTCTGCGATCGGAGAACGGCTACGGGTCGGCCAACAACCCTTGGGATCAGCACAAAGGTGTCAAGGTAGGGCACACGCAGATGGCGGCGCAGGTCGATCAGCCGATCGCGGCGCTGATCGCCGACCTCCGCGACCGGGGCCTGCTTGATTCAACGCTGGTGGTCTGGGCCGGCGAATTCGGGCGAACGCCGTTCTGCCAGGGCGCCGACGGTCGCGACCACAACCCACAAGGGTTCAGTGTCTGGATGGCTGGTGGTGGGGCGAAGGGGGGCACGATCCATGGGGCCACCGATGAGTTCGGCTACCACGCCGTCGAGGGTGTGTGCACGGTGTACGACATGTGGGCCACGGTGCTGCACCTACTGGGGATCGACCACGAGGAATTGACCTATCGACACGGGGGACGGGACTACCGCCTCACCGACGTGCACGGGCACCCGATTCGCCAGATCATCGCCTAGAGCACAACACACGGAGCTCTCGTTACGAGTTGGTGAACCTACAGACGTAGGCGAGGGGGTCGGCGGAAGCTCGAGGAGCGTTGGGCCGCCGCGGCCCCCGCGACGAGACTTCTGCCGCCCCCGAAGCCGTTGCTACACCAGACTCAGATGCGATCTAGCAGCACACTTTTTACCCCTCAGTAGGGCCCAACGCATGAACTTCAGACTTCTCGCGACAACCGTCTTGGCGGGCATCTGCTTGCTTGCATCCACGGTTGCACGTGCTGGTGAAGCGAGACCAACGCAGCCAAACATCGTGGTCATCCTGGCGGATGATTTTGGCTGGGGAAGTTCTGGCTGCTACGGTGCCAAGGGGCTGCAGACCCCGAATCTCGATCGACTTGCGCGTGAGGGACGTCGGTTCACCAATGCCTACGCCCCGGGTTCGGTCTGTTCGCCGTCCCGCTACGGCCTGATGACCGGCCGCTATTACTGGCGCACGACCATCAAGGACGGCGAGGTGCTGCCCGTCGACGCCCCCCTGCACATTGAGACGAATCGGCTGACGCTCGCATCGCTCTGCAAGAGCCAGGGCTATCGGACGGCGGCATTCGGCAAATGGCATCTTGGACTCCAATCGGATGGCCCGGCCACGGACTGGAGCCAGCCGCTGTCGCCGGGACCGCTGGCGGTTGGCTTCGACACCTTCTTTGGACTCGCCGCCAATCCGAACAACGGTCCCCATTCGTTCATCGAAGACGATCGGATCGTCGACCGTCTTCCGGGACAGCCCGTCGCCATCGGCCCTGGTGGAACAACGGGCATTGCACAGCCCTTTGCCCCCGATCAGATCATGTCGACGCTGACGGCCAAGGCGACCGGCTGGATCGAGTCGCACCGGGCGGAGCCATTCTTTGTCTACTTCGCCCCCAACGCCGTGCACGGTCCGATTGTCCCGAGTCAACGCTTCACCGGCAGCGACTACGGCAGCTACGGGGACTTCATTCAGGAGCTTGACTGGAGCGTCGGCGAACTGCTCGCCACGCTCGATCGGCTCGAAATCGCCGACAACACGCTGATCGTGTTCACGAGCGATAACGGCGGCATCGTCGACCGGAAGAGTGAGAACGTCATCCGCGCCCTCGATGCCGGCCTCGCCATCAACGGGCCGCTCCGCGGGGGCAAGCATTCCGAATACGAGGGCGGCTTCCGCGAACCGTTTCTCGTCCGTTGGCCCGGACATGTTCCGGCCGGTACCGTCAGCGATCAGGTGATCGGGCTGACCG
>Ga0114979_10003104_pt1 | contig 11173 bp, 13 predicted proteins | sample S_140625_EF_Meta_FD_87315 | JGI IMG/M metagenome (GOLD analysis project Ga0114979, IMG submission 87315) | Freshwater microbial communities from Lake Simoncouche, Canada to study carbon cycling - S_140625_EF_MetaG | ecosystem: Environmental > Aquatic > Freshwater > Lake | place: Lake... | reverse complement strand
CGTCAGCACCTTGGATGTCGTGGGTGAACGCAAACCTCACGCCCTCGCTCTTGCCAATCCAGTTCTCTTGCATCAGGCGCACTTTCTCGGGCCAGCCGTTCAAGGTGGCTTTGGGGTTGCCCACCTGCACATGATCAAGCAACTCTTGCGCGTAATCGGTGATCTTCAAGTAATAGCCAGGAATTTCGCGCTTTTCCACCACCGCACCGGTACGCCAGCCTTTGCCGTCGATCACCTGCTCGTTGGCCAACACCGTTTGGTCCACAGGGTCCCAGTTCACCACTTGGGTCTTGCGGTAGGCGATGCCTTTGTCGAGCATCTTCAAAAACAGCCATTGGTTCCACTTGTAGTAGCTCGCGTCGCAGGTGGCGACTTCTCGGGACCAGTCGATGGCTAAGCCCATGGCCTGCATCTGCTTTTTCATGTAAGCGATGTTCTCGTAGGTCCACTTGGCTGGGGGCACGCCGTTTTTCAAGGCGGCGTTTTCGGCTGGCAACCCAAATGCATCCCAGCCCATGGGCATCAACACGTTGAAGCCCTTCATGCGCAAATGGCGGGTGAGCATGTCGTTGATGGTGTAGTTGCGCACATGGCCCATGTGCAGCTTGCCGCTGGGGTAAGGCAGCATGGAGCAGGCGTAAAACTTTTTCTTAGACGCGTCCTCGGTCACGCGGTAGGCGTCGGCTTGGGTCCAAGCGGCCTGAACGGCGCGCTCGACCTCAGTGTGGTTGTATTTGTCTTGCATGGGATCAGTCATAGAACCCCGTCTTGTGCGGGGAGCAGCGCCTTAAACAGCCAAGGCGCATCAATCCTAGATTTTAGGCTGGGTTCAGGGAGCCAATCAGGGTCTGGCGGGGGGCTGTTTGCGCTCGGTCACAAAGCCAATGCGGTTCATTCCGGCTTGTTGGGCAACGCCCATGACTTCCACCACTTTGCCATAGGGCACGCGCTCATCGGCGCGCAGCTGGACTTCGGGCAGTTCACCAGGGTCAGCGGCCAATGCCTGGGCAGCTTGGGCATGGAGTTGACGTTTGAGATCGTCCAGCGACGTGGCCTGGTCGTCTAAATACACCACACCTTGGGCATCAATGCTGAGTTTGACAAAGCGTGGCGGTGCACTGCTGGCCTGCGCGCCTTCGGTTTTGGGCAAATCGAGCTTCAAGGCACTGACCATCAAGGGCGCGGTGATGATGAAGATGACCAACAACACCAACATCACATCCACGAAGGGGGTGACGTTGATGTCACTCATGGGCGTTTGGCTGGGTGTGCGCTCAAAGCGACCAAAAGCCATCAAAGCGCTCGCAGGTCGTGGGCAAAGCCTTCTAGCTCTTGCTCCAAGCGGTTGATGACGCGGCCCATCACATTGAATGCCAGCACCGCAGGCAACGCGACAGCCAAGCCAGCCGCCGTCATGACCAAGGCTTCGCCCACGGGGCCCGCCACTTGCGCAATCGTGAGCTGACCTGCGGTGGCAATGCCCGTGAGCGCGTGATAAATGCCCCACACCGTGCCGAGCAAGCCCACAAACGGCGCGGTAGCGCCCACAGAAGCCAGCAAGACTTGTCCTGACTGCAAACGGTGCAGCACCTCGTGCAGCGCGTCGCGCAACACGCGGGTGCGCTGATCGGCCTGGTCGCTTTGCGCAGCCAAGGTGCCGCCCATGAGCTGCTGGCTGGCCTGCGCCAGCGGCAGCAACACCGCTGTGCGCTCCACCGCCGCCAAAGCTTGAAGGCCTTGCAGCAGATCTCGGGCTTGCCAAAATGCGGCCTTGCCTTGCGCCAGGTCTGTGCTCACGCGGTGCAGCAGCCAAGTTTTGTAAACAATCACTGTCCAGCTGGCCACCGACATGGCCAGCAAAGCCAAGGCCAAAGCGGCGCTGAGCGCATCGCTTTGGAGGACAACTGACCCAAAGTCCATGGTGATCAGCGCAGGTTCAACACGTCAAACATGTCGAACAAGCCCTTGTCCTGCCCCGCCAAAAAGCGAGCGGCCCGCAAGCTGCCTTGGGCGTAGGTGGCGCGACTGGAGGATTTGTGGGTGACTTCAATCCGCTCGCCTGTGCCCGCAAACAGCACGGTGTGGTCGCCCACAATGTCGCCACCTCGAATGGTGGCAAAACCAATGGTCGACGGGTCACGCTCTCCCGTGTGGCCATAGCGCTCGTAGACCGCGCAGTCTTTGAGGTCGCGGCCCATGGCTTGGGCGATCACCTCGCCCATCTTGAGCGCCGTGCCCGACGGCGCATCCACTTTGTGGCGATGATGGGCTTCGATGATTTCAATGTCGTAGCCCGTGGGCATGGCTTGTGCAGCCATTTGCAAGAGCTTCAACGTCACGTTCACGCCCACGCTCATATTGGGCGCCATGACAATCGCGATGTCTTTGGCAGCTTGGGTGATTTCAGCTTTTTGCGCGTCGGTAAAGCCCGTGGTGCCGATCACCAGCTTGATGCCCAGTTCACGGCAAATCTTTAAATGCGCCAACGTGCCCTCGGGGCGGGTGAAGTCAATCAGCACCTGGCTGTTTTTCAAACCTTGGCGCACATCAGACTCAATGGTCACGCCGCTGGCTTGACCCAAAAACCCCGTGGCATCGTTGCCAATGCCATGGCTCGTCGGCACATCCAACGCGCCCGTGAGCTGACAGGTCGGATCAAGGCCTACCGCTTCGATCAGCATGTGTCCCATGCGGCCACTGGCGCCCGCAACGGCGATTTTCAAAAGTTCAGGAGATTGGGCCATGGTGTGTGTGGGTGTTCAGGTGTCAACGGGTCGCTTCGAGGGGCGGGTAAGTCACAGGGCCTGCAGGCACAGGCGGTTGGGTCGTGCCTGCGCCAGACTTGGCTGGGAATTTAGCCAAATCTGCCTCGCTCGCTTTGAGTTCAGGCAGCTTGGTGGGGGGTCGACGGGTGTCGAGCTTGGCCGCAAACTCGGCTTCGGTGGGCAGGGGGTCGCCCTCAATGCGGTCAAGCGCATCGCCTTGGAAAAATACACTGAAGCGGCGCTGCTGCGATTCCGAGCCTTGGCGTCGAATGGTGAAGGCGTAGTCCCACCGCTCGGCATGAAACAAACTGGTGACCAAAGGCGTGCCCAACACATCCTGCACCGCTTGACGCGGCATGCCCGCGCGCAGGGCTTGGACTTGCTCGCGCGAGACGAAATTGCCTTGCACCACCTCGGGTTTGTAAACCAAGTTGGACGAGCAAGCCGTCAGTCCTAAGGCCACAAACACCCAAGCCCAGACAAAAAGCGTGCGTGATGGACGCAAGAAAACAAATGCATTTCGACAGGATTCAAACATGGTGTGAAGGGCCGAATGAGGCGCTGAGGCTATGATTCAAACATTGTAGCGGTGGGGCAGTTTTCACCGCCCCATCGAAAGACAGCATGGCACACCCAGACGACTTGAAAAGCATTGGCCTCAAGGCCACCGCGCCTCGCCTGAAGATTTTGGAAGTGTTCCAACAAGGCGCTCAACGCCACATGACGGCCGAGGATGTTTATCGCCATTTGATGTTGCAAAACATGGACATTGGCATTGCCACGGTGTACCGCGTGCTGATGCAGTTTGAGCAAGCCGACATCTTGAAGCGCAGCCACTTTGAAAGCGAGCGCGCGGTGTACGAGCTCAATGAGGGCGAGCATCACGACCACTTGGTGTGCCTAGACTGCGGCCGCGTTGAAGAGTTTCATGACGCCGAAATTGAAGCCTTGCAAGTTCAGGTGGCCAAGCGCCATGGCTTCGAGATTGCAGACCATGCGCTCAGTCTGTACGCCCATTGCCGCAAAAAAAACTGCGCGCATCGCACCGCAAGCCCCTGAGTCTCAGCCCTCTTTCATGGCGCGTTGATGGCGCGCGATGAATTCTTGGTAGGTGTCCACGCCACGCAATTGCAAAATGGAGTTGCGCACCGCTGCCTCCACCAACACCGCGATGTTACGTCCCGCCACCACTTGAATCACCACCTTGCGCACGGGCACTCCTAACACGTCTTGCGTCAGGGGTTCGTGCGGCAAACGCTCGTAATCACGCTCGAGGGTTTCTTTACGCACCAAATGCACAATCAACTTCAGGCGCATGTTGCGGCGCACCGCGGTTTCGCCAAAGATGGCGCGAATGTCTAACAAACCAATGCCGCGCACTTCCAGCAAGTTTTGCAACAGCTCGGGGCAGCGCCCTTCAATGGTGGTTTGGTTGATGCGATACAAATCCACCGCATCGTCAGCCACCAAGCCGTTGCCGCGCGAAATCAATTCCAAACCCAGCTCGCTTTTGCCCAGGCCAGACTCGCCCGTGATCATCACACCCAAGCCCAAAATATCCATGAACACGCCGTGCATGGTGGTGCGGTCGGCAAAGTGCTTGGATAAATAGGCGCGCAGCAAATCAATCACAAAGGCGGCTGACTCGTGCGTGGCAAACAAGGGAATTTGGGCGCGCTCACACATCGACACCAAGGCCTCGGTGGGCTGCTGCCCATCGGCCAGCACCAACACAGGCGGCTCTAAGGTGACGATGCGGGCAAGTCGACGGGCACTGTCTTCGGCCGAGGCTTTGCTCACGTAGGTGGCTTCGCGTTCGCCCAGCACTTGCACGCGGTAAGGATGGATGTAGTTGAGGTAACCCACCAAGTCTGCGCCAGAGCGAGCACTGCGCACGGCCATTTCATCAAAATGGCGGTCTGAGGCACCCAGTCCAGCTAGCCACTCCCAGCGCAATCGGCCACGAAAGGCTTCAAACAGCACATCCGCGCTGATGACGGAAGGCCTCACAGCGGCACCGCGTTCCAAGTTGAGATGATGCGGTGGAGCTCCGCCGCGTCATCACAGATTTTGATTTTTTCACGCAAACCAGTGTCGCTGAGGAGCTCGGCAATCTCCGACAAAATTTCAAGGTGCTTTTGCGTGGAAGCCTCGGGCACCAGCAAAAAGATGAGCAAGCCCACAGGCTGCTCGTCTGGCGCGTCAAAGCCTATGGCCTTGCCCAGTTGAAACACCGCCGCCATCGGCGCTTTCAAACCTTTGATCCGCCCATGCGGAATCGCCACGCCATGGCCCAAGCCCGTCGAGCCCAAACGCTCGCGCGCAAACAAGCTCTCGGCCACCAACGCGCGGTTAAGGCCATGCAGGCTCTCAAACATCAAGCCCGCCTCTTCAAAGGCGCGTTTTTTGCTGGTGACCTCGACGCGCACAAGAACTTGCGCGGCAGGAAGAATGGAAGCTAGGCGGTTCATGGTTGAGCGCAGATTATGCACTTTCAAAAGCACAGTCCCAGAAACGACAAAACCGCCACTTTGTGGCGGTTTTGAGAAGTTTTAAAGCCTCACATCAAACGCTTGGGACTTTCATGGTGATGGTTTTGCAAGCGGTCTTTGTGTCGCACCACTTGGCGGTCCAATTTATCCATCAATTCATCCACTGCGGCATACATGTCTTCATTGGCGCACTCGGCAAACATATCGCTGCCCTTGACATGGATATTGCACTCGGCTTTTTGACGACGTTCTTTCTCAGTTTCGTTCTCAATGCTCAACAAAACCTTCACGTCCACCACCTGGTCAAAGTGTCGGGTAATTCGGTCTAGCTTGGCTTGCACATACGAGCGCAAAGCGGGGGTAACTTCAAGATGGTGACCACTGATCGTCAAGTTCATAAAACCTCCATAGGTGAGTTGGCGTTTTCACTATGCGCCTGTCGTTTCGAAAAGACAAGGGGGTGAACTCACATACCGAACAAAAACACCCTACGGAAAACCCCTAGATCGCACCACCGCGGTGCCATAATCGGCGTCACATCAACAGCGGAGCCCTCTCCTTGGAAACCTACCCTAGTCGGTAGCTTTCGGATCGCATCAGACTCTTGGTCGCCGCGCGAATTCGAAAGCTGCATTTTTCACCCTTCGAATTTCTGTGCCCTAAGCGCTAGGACTGCCATGCTCAATATCTTCACGCTGGCCAACGGTCGACTCTTTCAAGAAGAGATCGAATCGCTGGAAGAACTCTCCAAATTTCAACCCATCTGGGTCGACCTCGAAGCCCCCACGCTTGAGGAAAAACGCTGGATCAAGCAGTATTACGAACTCTCCATCCCCGAAGACGCGATGGATGAGGACATCGAGGAGTCGGCCCGCTTCTACGAAGAAGACAACGGCGAACTGCACATTCGCAGCGACTTTTTGATCGCCGACGAAGACGAGCCGCGCACGGTGCGCGTCGCGTTTATCTTGAACCAAAACAACGCCTCGCTGCGCAGCCGTGGCGTGCTGTTTTCGATCCACGATGAGGACGTGCCCGTTTTCAGGCTGTTGCGCATGCGGGCCCGTCGCGCGCCAGGCCTGATTGAAGACGACAAAGACGTGTTGCTCAAACTCTTTGACGCCGATGCCGAATACTCGGCCGATACGCTCGAAGGCATTTACGACCAACTGGAAAAAGCAGGCAAGTTGGTGTTGTCGGAAGATGTGACCGATGAACTCGCTGGCGAGGTGCTTGGCGCCATAGCCCGTCAAGAAGACTTGAACGGCCGCATCCGCCGTAATGTCATGGACACGCGCCGCGCAGTGAGCTTCATGATGCGCGCACGCATGCTCAACGCCGACCAGTTTGAAGAAGCCCGTCAAATTTTGCGTGACATTGAGTCACTGGATAACCACACGGCTTTTTTGTTTGACAAGATCAACTTCTTGATGGATGCGACCGTGGGTTTCATCAACATCAACCAAAACAAGATCATCAAGATCTTCTCGGTGGCCAGCGTGGCTTTGCTGCCGCCTACCTTGATTGCCAGCATTTACGGTATGAACTTTCAGTACATGCCCGAGCTCGATAAAACTTGGGGCTACCCGTTGGCCTTGTGTCTGATGATCGCCAGTGCCGCCGGTCCGATGGTGTACTTCCGCAAGCGCGGCTGGCTGAAGTAATTAAACGGGCAGCGTCGACAGCAGGCGGTCTAGCACCGCCACGCTGTAGCGGCTGGCAATGCTGTGGATGAAGCGCTGAAAGTCCACATGCGCCGCATCATCGGCACGGTCTGAAATGGTGCGCACCGCGGCCAAAGGCACGCCATAGTCGTGACACACCTGCGCCATCGCCGCGCACTCCATCTCCACCGCCAAGGCGTCTGGCAGGTCGCGTTGCAAGGCCTGGCTCTCGCGCGTTTGCGCCACAAAGCGGTCGCCACTGACGATCAAGCCTTGATGCACTTGGGCCTTGGGTAAATCTAAATTGAGCCACTCGCTCTGCGGCAACAGCGCCAGCATGTCTTGCATGGCCAGTGGCGCAGCGGCCGCCAAGGCATGGCTTAAGACCGCATCGGCAGCAAACCGCGTCACGCCCGTCAGAGGAACTTGGTAGCGGGGAAATAAGGGAGAGGCATCCATGTCGTGCTGAAGAAACTCCCGCGCTACCACCACATCCCCCACATTCACCTGCGGCGCCAAGCCACCCGCCACGCCAGTGAACACGATGCGGCTGACGCCGAAACGCTCAATCAACACCGTGGCCGTGGTGGCTGCAGCCACTTTGCCGATACGAGACAGCACGGCCACCACCTCGTGGCCATGCCATTGGCCAAGCCAGAACTCACGGCCAGCGACCAGGGTTTTTTGCTCGTCGGGCATGCGTGCCAGCACAGCGGCCAGCTCTTCTTGCATGGCGCTCACGAGCGCGATGCGGCTCATGCCGGGGTTTTGTCGCGCAGTTCGCGGCGCAGCACTTTGCCCACTGGTGTTTTGGGCAACTCGGTACGAAACTCCACCACGCGCGGCACTTTATAGCCCGTCAGGTTGTGACGGCAGTGCTCGAGCACTTGCGCTTCAGTTAACGCAGGGTCTTTGCGCACCACAACCAGCTTGACAGCTTCGCCTGAGTGCGCATCGGGAACGCCAATCACGGCGCATTCCATGACGCCAGCCAAACCCGCCACCACTTCTTCGACCTCATTGGGATAGACGTTAAAGCCGCTGACCAAAATCATGTCTTTCTTGCGGTCCACGATGCGAAAGTAACCGCGCTCGTCCATCACCCCCACGTCGCCCGATTTGAAGAAACCATCGGCCGTCATCACACGCGCCGTTTCATCAGGACGCTGCCAGTAGCCTGCCATGACTTGCGGACCACGAATGGCAATCTCGCCAGGCGTGCCGACGGGCACCTCATTGCCCTCGTCGTCGATGATCTTCATGTCGGTGCTCGAAAGCGGCACGCCAATGGAGCCGTTGAAGGCTTGGTTGGTCACCGGGTTACCGCTGGCAGCAGGACTGGTTTCTGACAAACCATAAGCTTCACAAATGGGGTTGCCTGTTTTCTCTAACCAAAGTTTGGCCACGGGGCCTTGCACGGCCATGCCGCCACCCACAGACACCACCAAGTGCGACCAATCCACCTTGTTGAAATCGGGGTGGTTGGCCAAAGCATTGAACAAGGTGTTGACCGCTGGGAACACATGAAAGCGGTGCTTGGTCAGCTCTTTGAAAACGGCGGGCAAGTCGCGCGGATTGGGGATCAGCACCGAGCAGCCGCCCATGCGCATGCAGGCCATGATGTTGAGCGTGAAAGCAAAGATGTGATACAGCGGCAAGGGACAGATGAATGTGGGCACCTCATTGGCTGGAATGCGCTTGAGCGCAGGCTCAAACCACGCCGAGGCCTGCAACATATTGGCCATCACATTGCGGTGCAAGAGCTCTGCGCCTTTGGCCACGCCTGTGGTGCCACCCGTGTATTGCAAGACCGCCAAATCATCGGCATGAATGTCTGGCGCTGTCAGGGTGCAACTTTCGCCCTGGGCCAAGGCTTCATTGAAGCGCACCGCTGTGGGCAACTGGAACGCGGGTACCATTTTTTTGATGTTGCGCACCACATGGTTGACCAAGGTGCCTTTGAGCCAACCCAACTGATCGCCCATGGCGCACAGCACCACATGCTTGACGGGGGTGCGGGCCAAGCACTCTTGCAAGGTGGCCCCAAAGTTTTCCAAAATCACGATGGCTTTGGCGTCTGAATCTTTGAGCTGGGCTTCGAGCTCGCGCGGGGTGTAAAGCGGGTTGATGTTGACCACCACAAAGCCCGCGCGCAGCACGGCGGCCACAGCAATCGGGTACTGCAACACATTGGGCAGCATGATGGCCACGCGATCCCCAAACACCAAGCCTAAACTTTGTAAATACGCGGCAAACACTTGGCTCAAACGGTCAAGCGATTTGTAGGTCAGTCCTTTGCCCAAGAAGCTAAAGGCCGTGCGGTCGCCGTATTTGCGAAAACTCTCTTGCATCAAGTCAGCCAACGAGCTGTAGGCCGTGACGTCAATTTCGGCAGGAACGCCCTCGGGATAAGCGCTCAACCATGGTTTTTGTGTAGAGTTCATGCAGAAATAAGTCCCTCTTTAAAAGGCTGAGTGATTGTCAGAATGCCGCAAGGTTACTCGAAGTTACAACCGCAACAGAGTCGGATTAACCCGAAAGATAATGCTTGCATGAATGAACGTTGGAAGCCCAGTGTCACCGTTGCCGCCATCATTGAGCGCGAGGGTCGATACCTGTTGATCGAAGAGCACACGCCCGAAGGTTTACGCCTCAACAACCCCGCGGGGCACCTCGACCCAGGCGAGTCCCCTGAGAGCGGTTGCGCACGCGAAGCGTTGGAAGAAACCACGCACACGTTCACGCCAACAGCGCTGGTGGGTATCTATATCTCTCGCTTGCAGCGTCCTGCGCGCGAGGGCCGCGCCGCAGAAGATGTGACGTACTTTCGCCTCGCGTTTTGCGGCGAACTGGGCGAGCCAGTGCTGGGCGCCACCCTGGACAAAGGCATCGTACGTACCCTCTGGATGACGCCAGATGAGATGCGCGCCAACGCACACCGCATGCGCAGTCCGCTGGTGCTGCGTTGCCTCGAAGATCACCTCGCTGGGCAGCGCTTTCCGCTTGAGCTGATCTACACCGACCCCAGTGTGCTGCAAGCCGCAAAGAGATAATTGCCGCATGGCACATAACAAACGCGTGGTGGTGGGTTTGAGCGGCGGCGTGGACTCCGCCGTCAGCGCTTACCTGCTCAAGCAACAGGGCTACGACGTCGTCGGCATCTTCATGAAAAACTGGGAAGACGATGACGACAGCGAGTACTGCTCGTCCAACATCGACTTTGTCGACGCTGCCGCCGTGGCTGACGTGATTGGCATTGAGATTGAACACGTCAACTTTGCCGCCGAATACAAAGACCGCGTGTTCGCCGAGTTCTTGCGCGAATACCAAGGCGGACGCACACCTAACCCCGATATTTTGTGCAACGCAGAAATTAAATTCAAAGCGTTCCTAGACCACGCTTTTGCATTAGGCGCCGAAAAAATCGCCACGGGCCACTATTGCCGCGTGCGTGAAGTCAAGGGTGAGTTTCAACTGCTCAAAGGCTTGGACCCCAGCAAAGACCAAAGCTATTTTTTACACCGCTTGAACCAAGCGCAACTGTCTAAAACTTTGTTCCCTGTGGGCGAGCTGCACAAAACCGAAGTACGACGCATTGCAGATGACATTGGTTTGCCCAACGCCAAGAAAAAAGACTCCACGGGCATTTGCTTTATTGGTGAGCGGCCTTTCCGCGAATTTCTAAACCGTTACATCGCCAACGAGCCTGGCCCCATCAAAGACGAACGCGGCCGCAAAATTGGCACACATGTGGGCTTGAGTTTTTACACGCTTGGCCAGCGCCAAGGTTTGGGCATTGGTGGCTTGAAGGAGAAGGGGGCGCAGCGAGGCGGCGGTGAACACCAACCTTGGTTTGTGGCCCGCAAAGACTTGGCCACCAACACCTTGTATGTGGTGCAAGGCCATGATAATCCTTGGTTGCTTTACGGCGCATTGATTGCCGACGACCAGAGCTGGTGTGGGCCGCAAGCTCCAATGCCTGGCCGCTATGCGGCTAAAACCCGCTACCGCCAAGCCGACGCCCCGTGCGAGCTGAGCTACAACGACAAAGGCGAGCTGGTGCTCGCCTTTGATGATCCTCAGTGGGCCGTCACACCTTGCCAATCAGCCGTGCTGTATGACGGCGACGTGTGTATGGGTGGCGGGATCATTGCCAGCGCTGCAGCGCTGAACGCAACCCCAGCCTGAGTGGCCCGCGGCCTTGATGCCGCGTTGGCTTTACTTTAGGACGGCTGTAGCAGCTGGCACTTTG
>Ga0114979_10003102_pt1 | contig 11178 bp, 25 predicted proteins | sample S_140625_EF_Meta_FD_87315 | JGI IMG/M metagenome (GOLD analysis project Ga0114979, IMG submission 87315) | Freshwater microbial communities from Lake Simoncouche, Canada to study carbon cycling - S_140625_EF_MetaG | ecosystem: Environmental > Aquatic > Freshwater > Lake | place: Lake... | reverse complement strand
TGATTTGAACGATTTAACTAAATAAATTGAATTATGGATTTACAATATTACGACAAGAAATTTGTTATTAAGGATTTAGATTACGAAATGGTGCAGGTAATATTGAATGGGATAAATGGCGAGAGAAAAAGAATAATAGATACTATATCTCATCTAAATAATTGTTTGCATCAAGATTATACTACATCTCAAAAATATGAATTTCGTGTTCAGATGGATTATTTGAAAAATAGATGTGACGAATTAAATGATATTTGGCACAATGGTAAAATGCAATTAGAAAATATGTCTTTTCTTAACAAATAAAAAACCCCCAATTTTGGTTGGGGGATAATCTAACCTGTAACGAGCATTAAGGTAGATTTATAGTGTGGCAATAAGTGTGGTTAAAAAGACACCACCAATACCACCTATTATGGCAATCCACTTACCTCTTTTTTGCTTTTTAATTTCTTTGGTTAATGATTTCTTTTCATCTTCACAAACACTAATTATCTTATCTTTATCTTCAACATTTCCCTTTTGTTGTACAATCTCATTTTCCAAGTTGGAAATAATACCTGTTTGAGTAGTTGTTATTTTTTCTAACTCAATTATTTTTTGATTGTCATTTTTTCTCAATTCAATACATTCTTTTTTCTGTTCATTCCAAATACCCATTTGCTTTGCTTGTTGCGTAGTGAAGCATACTAAAGTATCTTTTCCTATAACAATTATAGAAGGATATTGTGGCTTTACCTGTTGAGCATAACAGAATTGTAATGCGAAAATGAATAGTATTGTTTTAATTAAATTGCCCATCCCAATATTTCTTGATTTGTTCAGAATCCATAAATTTTATTTCCTGTATTCTATTGACATACTTAATCTTAATCTTACTCTTTACTTTATCCAAAGAATCTATTCTATCATTCATCCTATCAATTTGCACTTGCTTTAATTGATTATCTTTTTGTAATCCTTGAATGATTAATTCCCTTTTTTTAATACGTTCCTCGTAATCTATTTTAATTTCCTTACGGATTTTAGATACTTCACGCTTTAATTGAACATTTCTATTCCATTGATTAACTGCTAACATTAGAAATACCAATACAACCCATATTAAAACGGCTACGCTAATCTTACGACTTGATAATTCTCTCAACTCCGTTGAATCCATTTTCAAATTCTTATTTTGTAAATATGATTCTGTTTAAATAACAATTATTGAGCGATTGTTGTTATAACTTGATTGTTTGGTTTAGTTATCTTAAACTCAACTCGTCTATTTTTCTCTCTATTAGCATCGCTATCGTTTGGAACGAGTGGTACACTTTCACCAAATCCTTTTGCCGTTATTGTATCAAGCAATACACCTTTAGTAATGAGATAGTTTTTAACTGCATCTGCACGACCCTGTGATAATTTCATATTGTAATCATCTGAACCTTTATCGTCAGTATGCCCTTGAATTTCCAAAGTCCAATTCTTTGCTTTGTTCAAAGTATCTGCTAATTTGTCTAAATATGGATAACTATCTTTTTTAATATCTGCTTTTCCAAATTCAAAATTCAAATTATCAAATACATCGCCAAGAACTTCGTCTGTATTATCCTCTAATTTTGGTTTAGGTCTGTTCATATAAATATATGCACCAACACCTACGATAACAACTATTATACCTGCTATCAATACTATTTTTGTTGTTTTAGTTAAAGCCATTTATTTTAATTTATAGACAATCATTCCTGTTTTTGTCTTGGTTGCTACATAAGTTTTACCATTGTAAGTAAATGATTTAGCACCTTCTTTTCGTGCTTTGTTCATTAATGTGAAATATTCGTTTGCCATAATTTCTATTTTTTATTTGTTTGTTAATTTACTTATTTTTTTCAATGTTTTGGAAATTCCTTTGGTTTTGTATATGTATAAAAAAATTGTCGAATATAATTTCCTGTCGGATTTTTAAAATCAAGAACAATTTTATAATCTTCTCCACCTACTTTTCGTTTCATCTCATCTATTTGACCTAATGCCCTCTTATCTGCATCATTACCTGTCGAACCTCTCGTAACAAAACCGATGTATGCTTTACCATCTTTGCTCGGCTCTAATTTTGCTTCCCAAGTAACTTTATAATTTTTTGAATCAACATTTACTTTTAAGTCGGTAACTTCGGGATTAATTCCTTGATTATACATTTTCATTAATGCTTCTTTAATTTTAGTGGACATTTTTCCACCAAAACCATCAAGTTTTCTGCTTTCAAAACTATGTAGGGCATCTGCCATATAAGGCGTTCCCTGTGGAACAACATATTCCCCTTTCACAATTACTGACATTTTCTTCCTCCTTCTTTTAATTAATAAAATAATGAGCAAGGTAGTTGCTATTGCACCACCAATACCTGCGATAATATATATTTGTTTTTTATTCAAGTTATTTTAATTTTTTTATCTCTTTCATAAACTTGTATGCACCAAGTCCATAGAAAACTAACATAGCAATACTTACTAAAGTTGCTAAATTAACCACTTTTAGAATTTGTGCATTTCTTAATTCTTCAAGTTGTATTTTTTTTTGTAAATCTTCTTCCATAATTACCACAATAATTGGTCGGCATACCAACCATTTGAATATAATTGTTTTCTGTCTTTAGAGTGCCTTATTTTATACAATTTTCTTCTTTCTTTTGCAGTTCCTTTTGGCACTTTACCTTTTTGCTCTAATTCCATATAAGTCGGATAATCTTTATATCCGATAGCACCAATACTTGCCAATTTAGTTCCATTTTTATAAACATCAATTTTCTTACCTGCGGTTTTGCTCGGTCTTACATTGACACCTATTTTTTTGGCTTTTGCTTTTGTATAGGCACTTATCTTATACATAATTAATCTTTTTTAGGTGGCGGAATTACTCCATCACTACTCATCCACAATTTACACCAATGGTCAAGTTCTACATTACCTGCAATTTGAGAACATATTAATTCCTTATTTACCCAACGCATAAATGTAAATCTACAATTACCACAATTTTGTCCACGATAAGGTTTACCTTGATAATGGCTATCTTTTTTAGACATCTTATATGGTGGCGTACCCGAACCAAGCAACCAATAAAGCAAGGGTTTATTTTGCTTTTCTTTATTTGGTAATCTGCGAAATTCTTCAATTGCTTGTTTTATATGCTTATTAGCATTTAAACCTGCTTTTGGATATAGATATTCATTATCAATTGGTTCATTTTGCGAACCAAAAAATTCCTCAAATATGTCCATAATAATTAATTATGCACCACACCCACAAAACGAAGATTTATCTTCGGATGGTTTTGGTTGCGGTTGCGGTTTAACTGCTTTATCACGATTTACAAGAATGTTGTAAAATACAACTGCCGTTGCCAATCCGATACCTACAAACATTAAGTTTTGTTTTGTCATTAACTCTTTCATATTTTCTATTGTTTAAGTTTAATATTTTTCATAAAATTAGGCAATTTATTGTTCTTTTTCAAATACATAAAAATAAGTGTACCTGTTACACCAATTGTAAGAACGGACAAACCTATACCTAACCACAATTTTTTTTTGCTTTTCTCGTTAGAAATATTCGGTTTATCATTTTGAATATCTAATAAATTGTCTTTATTGGCTCTTAATTTTTTTAATGCCACTTGAACATCTTCTGTTTTTATTGATGCTTTATCGCCACCGCCACTATAATATGATTCATTTTTTTGAATTTGTCTTTTACTTCCTTTTGTAGCATAAGGCACTCCAACGGATGACCAAATTTTTGCAACTGATAAAGATGCACTTTCTAAATTTTGCTTTGTATCGGGAACATTACCTAATATATAATTTTTAATAGAAGGTCTGCCTAATAATAATTGCAATCCCATTTTATCTTGGGTTTGCTTGTTGTATTTTGTGCTATCGGGTAATTTTAAACTTGTTTGTAAACCTTTTAAAGTAGGAGGTATTATTTGATACCTGCCTGTTGCCCATAATTGACCCGTACTATCTCTACTTCTTGACTGATATTTTTTTAAATATCCAAGAGTAGTATCTACACTTAATTCTTTTTTTAATAATTTATAACGATTTCCATAACTTCCTTTTACATATCCTTTTAATTTCGAATCTGTAACATAATAATTATGGTCGTCATAGGTTTTAGATTCACCTTTTAGAATTACATCAAAAAAATCTGTTAATGCACTCATTATTTATTATTTTTAATGACTACAAAAATTCCTCCATATCCTTTAGTGTCTTTTGATTTATCTATTTTACCATCTTTCAATATATAATTCTTTTTTGATACGGAATCACTCACATTACCACCTACACCAACTGCCGTATTTCCATTAATGCTTATGATTAAATCACAATGTGACTTATAACCTGCACCCGAATCATAACCAACTCCCGATTGTCTTGGATAACAAACTAAATCACCAACTTCAACTTTTACTTCGTTAGGTTTATATCCCTTGAATTTTTTTGAATTATTTTCTTTTCGGTTCTTAACTGCTTGTTCTATATATTGAGAATGTGATGTTGCATATTTAAAATCATCACCTGCCCCTGCTTTACGCATTAAATAAGATATAAATGCTGATGACCACGGTTCGTTAATATAATAATTATCATCTTTTTTAATTCCACTACCTTCTTCCCAATACTTTCTTAATCTTGGTAAAGTATCTTGATTTCCTTCTTTTATTCTGCCGTTCTTATTCCACGCATCAAATTCTTCATTTGCCAAATTGACTAATTTCTTTTTAAATGAACTTTGTTTTTTAGGTTTTGAAAATAGGTATATTAAGGAAATAGTTAATAAACTAACTCCGCCCAATATTCCCCATACTTTTACCTTATCATTCATTTCTTCACAATTCGTAGAACATTTTTAATTATTGAGTGATTCAAATATCCTGTAATAAATGCAAACACATCCCTTGCAGAAGAACCATCACTCAATTTAATACCGAATATATCGCTTAAACTTTCTGACATCAACAACAAAGCGAAAATTGAAACAATAGATAATATTAAACGAATCCAATTATCTACATCCGAAATATAATAACTAACAGATATTGGAATACTTTTATTTTTCCTATTTAAAATATGAATAAGAATATGTATCAACATACCTAAAAAAGCAAGTAAAATATATTCTAAATTCAAATTATTTAGCATCATTTTTGATTTGTTTAATTTCTAAATATGTTTTGTAGGTACTTAATCCATAATATGTTATTATGACTGCCGAAACAATCAAACTAACATTACCTATTTTTTTTAAATTAATTTTTTTTATTAAATCTTCCATCAATATCTAATTTTAGCACCAAAATCAAGTGTCTGTTTATCTACTAAATAACCATCCTTGTCTTTTACATAAAAGACCATTAATTTTTTATCACTTGTAAATTCAAGTTTATACTTATCTGAATAAGTAGCACCTGCGTTCATTGTACCATTATTACCAAGTGAAACAGATTTTTTATTCTTGCCAAATTTTATTTTTGCTACGTCATTAATCCAATCTGTTTCTTCTAAATCTAATATTGGCTCACGATTTTTGAATATAAACACATAACCACTAACAATGGCTAATGGAACTAATACACCTAAAAATATTTTTGTTGTCTTTTCCATTTTATAAATTTTCGTTAATTATTTTAGCGATTTCAAAGTGCATACCATCCATTCTACCAACAACTTTCCCATTCGAATTTAATCCAAAATGTCCGCCCCAATAGAATCCACATTCATTTGCAATTGGCACTAACTCACGAACACAACCTGTATGACCAATCATAGCAGGAACTTTACCAAGTCCATTATACGGCACATTTATATCAAATGCAGTACCCCAAGAATGATTACTTAATTGTGTGCGACTACCTCGAATGAATCGTGGATAAAACGCCCCTGCAAAAGATAATATTTTTGTGTGTAGATTTTCTTTTTCAAATCTCTCAAACATTTTCACAAGTTGATATTCACATTCGTTATGCCAACGCATAGCAGTAAACTTGCCATTGGTTGCTTTTGATAAAGCAGGTAGATTTACACGAACAATATTTTTGCTTTCCCAATCATCTGTAATTATTATTCCTTCGGGATTTTGTTTGGTAGGAGATGCTTTATAATCGAATTTACCGAATAATTTCTCCCTTGTTAAATTACCTGTTATTGGTAGGAAATTCGGTTTAGGTGGAACATTTGAATTATCAGTTGTTGAAATTACGACTTGATTTTGGTGAAAACCTAATTCAATGGCTTTGTTAAACGTAGAATTACCAACGATACCATCGTCAGTTAAGGCATATTTTTTTTGAAACTTTTTTGTTGCTAAATCAGTTGCATTTCCGAAATCATCGTCAATCGCACCTAAATATATTTTTTCTCCTCGAAGGAAAGTTTGCCAATCTCCAACTAAATCATTTCTATCTCCTTTTTTGATTACTTGAAAACTCATTGTCGTTGTTGTAAGATGGTTGTAACTGCATTTTTCAATTCGCTAATGACTTCATCCTTACCTTCGCTTCTTGCTTCCATACGAGCAAAGTTTATTTGAATTTCATTAATTGACTTGAAAATCATTTTCAAATCATCTTTAACTTCTTTCATATCATCTTTTGCCTGTGTTTCGTGTTGTACTTTTGATGTTATCTCTGTTTCTAATTTATCCTTTAAATAAATAAGGTCTTTTTTAAGTTCGGTAATAGTAACCTTGATGGTTATATATGAGCCGACTAAAGTAATAACAAAAGTTACGAAAAGAGGAATGTACTGACTAAAATCCATAGCAATAATATTTTATATTACAAAAATATAAAAATATGGATATTAAAACGAAATAAAAAACAATTAATGTACTTATTTACTTAATCGTATTTATAGAAATTCAGATATGTCTATTCTATTTAATGCTTTTTTACCATTGTAAATGTAAACATTTGGTTTACCGCTTTGGTCAATAGCATATACTCTTGCATTAATTTCTTTTGATTCTATTTCATTTTGATTGGAAAGACGAATTAATGAATTTTTAATTGATTCAACAATTACGTTTGCAAAAATTACTTTCATACCAAGTATTCTTGCCCAACTTAACTCTGAATAATATTCTTTTCCTTTGAAAATAGAACAATTAACTGAATTTTGTTCGTTATTCAGTTCCATTTTAATTCTTAATTCTTGTAGGGATATTTTGTCCTTTTTACTTATTGAAGTTAATGCAGAACGCATTACACCCTCAACTACATCTTCATTTATCATTTGGCTCGTATTAATTTCAATGACAAATATAATTATCTAAAAAGATAAATGCAAATTATTTAGTTTAATAATTCATTATATTTTGAATTGTATCTTCAAACCAAAAAGGTAACTTTTTTAATGTGAACAATGGAGTTCCAATATCGAAAGTTCCTTCTACTTTTATTTTGGTTTTTTTTCTACCTGCTTCGGTTAAGAATCCTGCTAAATTATCAGCACCTATTTTCAATACTTCCTCTGTTGTAATATAAACATTTGTTGGGATGATAGATGTGCCACGACCAAATACTTCTGTTTCTGCGGATGAACCTACTTTACGAATAAATGTATTGTTCAAAAACACATCGTAAACTTGATTTTTTAAGGTGAAATTAAAATCACTTGGATTGAAACATTTCCAATTCATAGTGAGTGATATTTCTTTTAAATTTATTTTATTTACATCGGTATCTTTGTAATCAAATTCTAAATGAACAAGTTTTCTGACATTCTTCAAGAAAAAATTTAATGTAAGAGCGGTTAAGCCAATTACAAAGACACCTAATCCAATTTTAATTTTTGCTTTTGTATCTAAAGCCATAACCGATTTTTTTATATTAATATACTACTGAAATATCAGCACTACCTCCTGTACAATCAATAGTAATTGATGGATAAGGTTTTCCTGTATCACCAAATGAATATGCTTGTGTGGTTGCTATTGTTACAGGTGTCAAAGGAATTTGACCCTGTGGAGAATTTCCTATAAAAGTAATTGACGTACCACCTGTATTTACTATATCAATAGTTCTTGCTCCTTGCGGAATTGTTGCAATTTCATTACTTAATGCACTCGTCAATACTGAACCTTCTGCTATATTCATAATTATATTTTTATCTTATAAATCGTGTAAACAATCTCCTACTTCAAAGCATAATTGACCTACACCTTGAAAACTTGATTTCATTTGTGTTGCATCAACACTTGTTGCATTAATTGTGCTATTATTCAAATCACTTACACTAATTGGTTTTGAAATAACATTCGTTGTTAAAACAGGTTTTGTTGGAGATGTTGGTTCAATTAATGGTTTTGTAACAACCTCCGATACAAGTGTTGATACAGGTGTTGTAACGGGTGTTGTAACAGATGTTGACGTAGGTGTTGTAACAGATGTTGAAGTAGGCGTTGTAACAGATGTTGAAGTAGGCGTTGTACTCACGCTTGTTCCTGTACTCGGTGTTGACGTAACATTTACTACTAATGGCGTAGTTGTTGCAACAGGTGTTGTATATTTGGGTATAACAGGTGAAAAAATACCTCCACCAATACCACCCTTATTTGTTTTATTTTCAACAGGTTTTTCATCTGTATTATCAGATGCAACTCCTACTAATCTTTTGTTATTTTTATTTTTACAGAATATATAATAAGCCACTACACCTGCACTAATACCAAGAACAACATATAAAGCATTTTTATTTTTCATAATATTTTATTGTTCTGTTGTTTCTTCTACTATTTTATTTGAAGAAGATGATTGATTTTTTCTCTTACACAGAAAATAATACACACCTATTCCTAAACCAATACCCAAAAGTACAAAAAGCATTTTGTTATCTTTCGATTCCATTTTTATTTTGTATTATTAAAGGTCTAAATCTAAACCACTAAAATCCATATAATCATTTTCCCATTGGTCAAAATCAGAACCTTCAAAAGAAGCAGTTCCACCTGCATCTACGCATTTTTGCCATTCTGCTCTATTCTTTTTATTCAATGGTTTTCTACCACACGCTTTTTTCTTTTCTTTTCTTTTTGTCAAAGGTTCTTTTGCAGGTACAGGTGCATCAGCAGGTGCATCGGCACTTTTAGTTGAAGCATCAGCCGATGTTCCACCTACATCTTCGGTAGATACTTTGCTTTTACTTAAAACATAAATTGCTATACCTACTACGGCAACGATTCCACCAATTATTAAAATTTTCTTTTTGTCCATTATTTCCTTTTTTTAATTATTATAAACATATCCTGCGAACATTCTACCATCTTCACGATTTGTAACTTGTTCTGCAAATGAGTTTTCTCTAATGACATTATCCTCATACTTCTCTGCTACACCTTCAAAACCATAAGAGCCATCAAATGAAACTAATCCTTGACTTTTTAATTTAGCGGTAGCATTGTCACGACATTGATTGTACTTAACAATATTCTTTTTCAATTTAGGTTTTTTACCACAACTACTCTGCAATTTAGATTCTAATTCTTGTGCAGTTAATTTTTTAGGTGAAGTTGCAGGTGAAGTTGCAGGTGCAGTTGCAGGTGCAGTTGCAGGTGCAGTTGCAGGTACAGGTTCTTTTACAGGTGTTTCAGATGCCTTAACATCAGTTTTAGTTGTTTCATCAGTTGCTTCTTTTACTTCGGCAGATTTTTTGCTTTTATTCCACAAATAATATCCGATACCTAAAACGGCAAGACCACCAATTACATAGTACATTTTTTTATTTTTCATTTTTTATAAATTTAAGTCAAAGTTATTATTAAAGTTTGAAAATTCTATTTGCTCATTACCACCATCAAAACTTGATTTTGGTTTGTTTCTTGTTACATATTTTTCTTTGAACCAAACATACGATGTTGTATTAGGAACATAAAGCATAACTTCATTATTTACAAAAGCAACATCTTTTACTTTTCCAAGTTCACGATTAGCAAATGCATCAGCACCATCATCATATTTCGCATTTCTATATTTATATCCCCTTGTATTTTTTTTGAGAGAATAAACTATTTTATTATAAGGATTATATTCTAATATTCTATCACCTGTTTTTGAATTATATATTTGATTTTCCCAAAGAAATGTACTTTTTGAATTAACGAGTGCATTTGCCCATTTTTCAACAAATTCAGCAGATGCACTTCTTAAATAATTTTCTTCAGATTTAAGACCACTCGCATTTTTTCTAATCGTACCAATATTTTTATTCAAATTGGTAGTTGAAGATGCACTTGAAGATGGAGATTTTTTCGAATATTCAGTTCCATATTTATCCCACGCCTTTTGAGAATTGTTACCCCAAATTCCATCTGCACCCGATTTACCAAGAATTGTTGTGTCTTTTTTGGTAGTCAACACATAATTTTGAAATGCAGTTATTTTTTCTTTTGAATCTAATGGAGCAGGTGCAGTAGGTGTCGCAGTTCCCGAACCCGAACCCGAACCCGAACCCGAACCTGCATTACCTTTATCTGTATCATCTGTAACTATTGTTTCTTCTTCTTCTTCTTTTGGTTTTCTTAAAAGAAAATACGCACCTATACCACCACCTATAACAAGTGTTCCTATAAGTAACCAAAATCCTATTGAACTTTTACTTTTTGCCATTTTTTTTATTTTAAATATTTATATTTCTAAATCAAAATTACCACCAAAATCCGAAGTAACTTCATCACCTGCGTAAGCACGATATTGAACCATCCAATTTGGGTGTGGAAATACATCTGCACCTAATGGATAAGAGTTATCGTATTTTTGTACGAAAGCACCATCAAAACTTGATTTTTTCCCTTTTTTTGTAAATGGAACAAAGGTAACATTATCACCTCGTACCCAACCATATTGTTTACCATCAATTTTCTTCGTTAATTTAACTTTAAACCAACGCATTTTTGGTGTCATATCATCATATTGTTCGGAATAAATTGTTCCGATACTTGCACCTGCACTTACTTTTCCAAGTAAATTGTCTTGCCATAAATCAGCCCAACCTTGTGAATTATTTACTTCGGGAGAAGTGCGAATATTAGCAAAACCCTCTGCATATAAATGCCCCTGTGCAGGGTCACTTGATTTTCTTGCAGGATATATTTTAACCCCTCTAATTTCATTAAAAGAATTATTCAATAC
>Ga0114979_10003100_pt1 | contig 11179 bp, 3 predicted proteins | sample S_140625_EF_Meta_FD_87315 | JGI IMG/M metagenome (GOLD analysis project Ga0114979, IMG submission 87315) | Freshwater microbial communities from Lake Simoncouche, Canada to study carbon cycling - S_140625_EF_MetaG | ecosystem: Environmental > Aquatic > Freshwater > Lake | place: Lake... | reverse complement strand
CTATATGTTCTTTCAATCTACTATCACTAATGGCTCCTTTTCCTGTTTGATAATATAAACTCCCGTCCGCAAGAATATAGAGAACTTTTCTAAAATTTCCAAAATTATTAAATTTGCTATAATATTCCTCTATTATGTCAGTCGCAATCGAAGAATCACGATAAACCGAGCAATAACCATTGTCAGTAAATCTATAACTATTAGAAATATTTAACGAATTTGAAGACGTGTCGCCACTAACTATTAAGTCACCGCTAATTGACACGTGAGAAGTTAATGCTATTTTGGGTGTTTTTACTGCTTCAATAATTATTGAATATGTATCAGCATTAGCAAGAGCACTATTGAATAAACTTGTAAATTGACCACTCAAATCATTATATGAAAGTTCTATTTTTCTTCTTAATGCTAATGGGTTCAGTTTAGTATTTAGAGCCTGAAATGATCCATCTACATAAGCTTTTGTAACATAATTCTGAATAATATTACTTACATTTATAGCATATGTTAGCTTTGTTACAAATGATATATCTATATAATATTTTGAGGTAGAAAAATCAGAAATTGCATAATCTTTTGTTACAAATAAGTTAGAAACATCATTTTTTGTATAAGAAACCAATCTATTAAATGAATTATCTATATTAGTTTGTAATAGTCCAAATGAATTATCAATTAATTGTTTAACTGCTATTAATGAATTACAAATAGTTCTTTGCAAATTAATCAACGAAATATCGAGAGCCACTAATTTATTTCCTATAAATAAATTTCCACCACCAATATTCCATTTTGTTCCGTCATACTTTAATGAAGCAATGTTGGAAACATCTAATCCCGCAGGATTACTTAATAATTCGGACTTATTTGCTAAAGTGCTGGCAACTTTTAGCATATAAGAGCTAATATCAATAATAGAAGACTTAATTATTTGTTTGTTTCCATACACTATTAAATTTCCGTTAATAATTAGGGTCCCACTATTGTTGAAAAATCCTGATGGGTCTATTGTAAATTCGTTAGGAACTCTTAACACACTGCTTAATAGTTGTCCGCTTATATTTAAATTATTTCCATAATATTTATTAAGCGAGTATAATTCGTTGCTAATAGTTATATTATTAGTAGCACTTAAATCTATTGCATTTATTCTATTATTGCATAAATCACTGCTATTAAGATTTGAAACGAATATTTTAAGGTAGTCTAAACTGGATAATATATATTGTATAGATATGTTATTAACACTTAAATCGCCGCCTATTATTGCTGACCCACCTATAACTAAATTTTCTTTCACATAAAGCGAATCGTTAAAACTCGAGTCTGAACCATTTACATCAATATATGTAAAATATGCGTCCCTTCTTCCGATGTCACTACCTTCATCGTGTTTAATCGCCGGATTATATCCTATTCTTGTATTCTTTATGTAGTTTCCTCCATTAATATTAGTATAAGATAAAATGTTATATAAGACATCTTTATTTGAATATCCTATATTATAATAACTACCTTGAACATTTATAATACCTTGTTCTATAGCGCTTGAAGTAATTTCTTGACCTTGACCTTGACCTTGATTTTGATCTTCAAGTTTATATTTTAAATAATATTTCTTAACCCCAATGCTAAGATTTTCATCTAATAAAAGTAATCTATAAGTATTTGTAAATCTCCCTGTAGCATTTATGTTTCCCAGGTCTAAATTTTGCGAAATCATGCTTGAATCTCTCCATAATTCAATTGTTAATCGTTCCTTATAAGCATAAGAACTTAAGACAGCAATATTTAAATCTATAAAAATAGAGGAGATAGATTCTATATTAATATTTGTATATACTGAGTTGCTTAAATCTTGTATATCCTTTGTTCTAGTAAATGGAATGTTATTTTTGCTGATAGTTACATTATTATTACTTTTAGGTATATTTCCAAGCAATATATGACTTGTTCCAATTGAATCGCCATTAGTAAGATTAATAATACCTTGTTCCTGATTGCTTAAATTATTTTCTAATTTATATTTTAAATAGTATTTTTTTATTCCATTGCTCAAATTTACATCTAAATAGTCGAAACTATATGGTATTGTTAAACCTTTTGTAGAATTGGCTGTTCCTATGTTTGTGGTTTCAGAGATCATACTTAAATCTCTCCATACTTGAATAGTTATTCGTTCATTAATACCATAACAACAAAATAAAATAATATTAATACTAATTTGAACATTTGTATTTAATACATCAATGGTATTAAAAAATACAGCACTTAAATCTTGTAAATCAGAAGTTGTAGTTGTAAAAGCGGAACTATTGAATATTTTTTTATTAGAATAAATAACTGAACTTGTTATTTCACGCAATATTATATTGCTTGAACCAGAAGTGTTACTTATACCTTGGTCTTCATTGCTTACAATTTGGGTTATAGTGCTTACGTTACGTTCTAATTTGTATTTTAAATAGTATTTTTTTTCACCTTTGCTCAAATTTTCATCTAAATATCTTATAGTATAAGGTATTGTAATGCCTCCCGCACTATTCACAGAGCCCAGCTCCGTGCTTTGTAAAATCATACTTGAGTCTCTCCATAATTGAAGTGTTATTCGTTCTTTATAACCATAACTGCAATATAGCACAATATTAATATCAACCAAAATTGAGCTATTATTAAATATTGTAATCAAGCTAAATAACGACTTACTTAAATCTTGCACTCGAATTGAAGTTGTTCGTGTATTATTATTATTTGCTAATAATAATGGCTTATTAATAATATTGACATTAGAATCTGATGCAAGGTTATTGACTAAATTCAGATAACTACAAGTAAGATTTGTTAATCCTGTTAGAGGTTTATTATTAAAATCCATATTATTATTAAAAACAAGATCATTATTGAATATTATTTTGTTTTCATCTCCATTTACTTTTAATTCAATACTGTTGTTCAATGATTCTATTAATAGATTTTTGTTTCTATTATTTGACAATAATTTATCGCTAAAAATTCTAAAGCTTACTTCAGTATTATTATAATTCTCATAATCACCCATTTATATCCAATTTATTATAGCTATATAATATTTTTATCATTTTCAACGTTATATTTAAGACTATTTTTAAACGCTATTTTCCAGTTCTTCCAAACTTGTATTAAGGTTATTTATTAAAATTTGTTGCTCTTGAAATGCTTTTATTAATAATATTGTTAAATTGCTGTAATTAACCGTTTTAAATCTCTCGTGTGTGTTAGTTTCTGCTACTAATTCTGGAAAAAGTTCTTCTAATTCTTGGGCAACTACCCCTATGTATTTAGAGCTGTCAGGACCCTTCAAATTATAATTAACCACTCTAACCTTTAGCAAGTCTTCTAACTTAGGAGAGCAATTAACTATATTTTCTTTTAATCTGCTATCACTAACTGCTCCATATATCCCGGTATAATTAGTTACATTTCCACACGCATCAATCTTAAATACTTTATTATAAATAGAACCTACATTGCTATAATAATCTACAATAGAAGCACTAATATCAGATGTCGCAAGATAATGCGAGCTATAACCATTAATACTAACATCAAAATTATGTCTATTAGAAATTCTAAATGATTTTAATATGGCTTTACCTGTTACTATTAAATCGCCGCTAATTGTTGTGTTAATTGTTGTAATAGATGGAACAAACGCCAAAGGTTTATTAATTCCATTAATCAGCGGTGTATTTATTGTTTCAATAATAATACCTGATGCCTCAATATTAGTTACCTTAATAGTAGCAAATGAAATATCAAATTTTTGTTTTAAGCTATTATGCGACGCTTCAAAAACACTATTTAATACATACGATATATCAAGTTTTTCGGTAAAAGAATTATATGAACTATCAAATGAATTAGGAGCTCCAACTCTTCTTTGTACCACATAAGAAGTATCCATAAGTGTTCTAATTGCTCCAAGTGAAGAATCAAATGTGCTTTTATAAATATATGAATTATCTGTATAAGATTTTAAAGCAAGCCACGAAAGGTCAAAATCTGATCTTAATATAAATGAGCTAGTTATTTGGCTTTGTGTGTAAGTATCATTATAAGAATTGTCTATATTCCTTTTTAATCTGAAAAAAGATGAACTGAAATCGGTAATTATTGAAATAAGTGATAAATCAAAATTGCGTTTAGCTAGCGAAAGATCGTTATTAAGCAAAACTTGCTTATTGTCAATATGTAATAGTCCACCGCTAAAGTTCCAGATTGTTCCATTATATTTTAACGAGGCAATATTTGAAATGTCTAGCCCTGCATTAGAATTTGATAAGGCTTGTATGTTTGATAATTTAGAAGCCAATGTAATAGCAAGATCACTTATATCAATATTACTTGACGCAATACTTGTTTGGGTGCCGTTCACAATTAAATCGCCATTTATTATTAGTGTTCCATTCTCATTACCATGTCCAGAGGGGTCAATAGTAAATAACCCTGGTACTTTTAGTACATTATTAACTAATTGTCCGTTTATACTTATGTCATTAAAATAGGCAGTTTTAAGAACATATAAATTATTACTTATTGAAACATTTGTAGTGGTCGCATCTCTTGTTAATATTCTATCACTATAAAAACTTCGCGCAATAGCATTTCTAATGTTATTAAAACTGGTTTCGATCAATGAAAAGTCCATACCATTTATTAATAAGCTATTACTTATATTTACTATTTTATGAACTAATAAATTTTTATTTACATAAAGCGAGTTGTTAAAAGTCGAGTCGTCACCACTGACATTAATATATGTAAAATAAGCATCACTCCTTCCAATAGTTCTATCTATTGGATTGTAACCAATACTTGTATTTCTAATATACCCATCATTAACACTATTATATGAAATCTTTACATTTTCAGGTAATGTTATTGAATTAATTGTTAAAAATGTCGTGGTTATTTCAGAAACATTAGAAATATCTATAGATCTATAACTGCCTTTGCTAAAATCAACGTTTCCATTAAAAATAATACTTATACCGCTGAAATCAATAGTATTATATGATGACTCTATTATTAAATTTTTTTTAATATCACTGCTTCCATTATTGCTTAATAAATTGTCACAAGCTATTTTAAAACTTCTATCAGCATTTAAAAATACTTCCATATTAACACTATTACAATATTAATATAGTTAATTTATATTTTATTAATGAACTGAATACCTAAAAATTTATGACAATTTTACTCTTAAATATCCCGAAAAATCAACAAATACTTCTCCTACTTTTAAAATATTAATACTATCAGCAGCTTGCTCTATTTTGCTTAAATCAAAATAGAGCCTTGGAGTGTAAATACCTATAGTTCTATTTGCAGATCTATTAGCATTAGTATCTACAATCATAATACTATATGATGGATCAATAGTATTAATTCCTATTCTATTATCAGATGTGTCTATACAAATTAGATTGGTTGCGTCAACTGTTTTACTTGCAACACTATTTAGAGAAGAAAATGTTCCAATTAGCGTATTTATTGAAGATTCAGACATAACTTATTTATACTTAATAAATAATCTTATTAATTAAATTTTAAGTAATAAGATTACTAAATCTTATTTTTAAATCTTTTTTAAATAATAATTTAAAAATATTAAAAAATTATATTAAAAAGCCCGTTCAATATTTGCAATCCTGCTTTCTAAAAGCGCTATTTTTTTTCCTAATTCTTCTATATATTCTATTTTATTATTTAAAATGGTCGCTAAATCGTTTGAACCTTCGTTTTTAATAAAATTCTCAGTTTTATTTAAGTTTTCATTTATTATTTGGACTTGCGCATCCAATTCTTTAAGGGCTGCCAAGCTATATACAAAAATATTATTATAATTCAAGCTATATGGAGTTTGTTTGTTACCAACATTTACGCTAAATTTTAGCTCATCTATCTTTTCAACTTCTTGAGCTATTAGACCTGCTTCTATTATGTGTGGTTCATTTAATGGACCTCTATAATGCGGGTCTTTAAAAGTCGCTGTTTTCTGGTAAATTTGGGGGGTTAATTGCCGTATAGTTGTTAGAGCGTTAGCAATAAGTTCTTCATTGTGCTTTAACCTATCGTCAGAACCAGTTAATAGTCCGCTTGCACTACTTATAACACCATCAACAGCTAAAGAACCAACACTTAAAGAACTAGTAGCACCAATAATTCTAACTGAACCATTTATTGATATATCACTTGTGCTTGGCAATGGATAAATATTATTTACAAATAATTTTGCATTATTAAGCAATGTTAAAGAGCCATCCATTAACACATTACCGCTAATAGATATAGGAATAGTATTAATATATGGTCTAATATTATTTACATACAATAACGAACTTGTACTTATATCACTTGTAGTAAATAATGTGCCACTTCTTAAATTATTACAACTAATTTCAGAATTTATAGTAATAGGGGTATTTGTAAAAATGCGGCCATTGGAAATACTAATAATTTCACTGTTTCCCGTCCCCAATATAAGAGTTTTTGTTCTTAGTGTTCCACTAACATCTATATCATAAGCAGGAGACGAGGTTTTCACACCAATACGGCTATTTTCAGTATCAATACAAACTACATCATTGTTATTAGGCATAATTATATCATCAGTTAATGCGCTTATACTTGTAACAATCTTGTTAAGTCCTGTTAACGTTGACATTGCTATATTATTATTATAGATTAATAATAATTTAACAATTAAATGTATTTATTTTTAAAGGAACAATAAGAAAAGAAATCAGTTATCTATTAATTTTAAAACCTTGTTTTTATATTGTTTTCTAACAGCAACTACATAAACAAAGACTTCAATTTATAAAATAGGACCACCTAAAGCTGTTCTTCTCATATCTTTGATAATACTATATGAAACATTCATAAAACTATTTGATGAATTGGTTGTCGATTGTGCTTGTGGTGCAATGTTAAAATATAAAGCAGTTGGTATTAATGAAAGTTCAGAAGTCTCACCTTGACAATCTATTCTTGAAAGACCTAAATCACTCCAATGAAAAAGGGTTGATGCTTTATACCAAAATTTTTGAGTTGGACTTGCTCTATCATATGACCTAAATACTTCAATTCGTATTATTATAGTTTCATTTGTATTAGGACCTTCAACGAGCAACCCATTATTTTCGTTCAACATATCTTCACCCCAGAGAGCAAATCCATCTCCATATTCACCATACACAAACCTACCACCAAAATATCTCCACAAATTAGCTGTGCTTGATTCTGTATTGTATTTTAAGAACATTTTATAACCTCCTTCACCTGTTATTTTTACACTCATGTCTATTTGTAAACTTTCATTATTAGATAAATCTATTGGTATATTAAAACTATTAACAGGTCCAACAATCGTATCAAAAGAACGGATAATAGCAGTTGCCTCGAGCATAGCAATTCTACTAGTTAAACTTGCTAATAGAGAAGCAACATCAGATGTTAATGAAGAAGATGAAGATCCAGATGAAGATGAAGATAGTGAAATATTATTTATTCCATAAAATCTAAAACGACTAGCATTCCCTGTTCCTGTGGCAATTATTGTTCCATCATAAGACATATTTACATGCCATCCAACTTGCTCACTATCTAAACCCCAAATTGTATCGCCTAATTGTGACCAAAAATTATTAGTTGGATTATATTTATAAACAAAGCAAGCACCACGCGCAGAAGTATTCAAAGGAGTATATTTAGCAGCATTTGCACCTATAACAATTGAATTTCCATCTCCAGATAACTTTATTGAGCGACCAAAAGTCATACCATCATTTGTTGTGGTATTCCATGGTTCCTCTGGAAAAAGTTTTTGTCCTATTTGAATATAATCATTTGCATTACTATCAAATTTATAAATAACAACAAAACCTGAATTTGGACCAGTTCCTGCATTACCTAACCCTCCAACAGCCAATATACGTCCATCGCTTGATATTGAATTTATATTGGAACCTGAATATATTTCTATTGGAGTTAATCTTTTTGTTGTTTTTAATACCCAAGAGTTACCACTAAATTCAAATACTCTTACAGCACCTACCTCAGCAGCAATTTCAGGTTCTCCTTCATTAGTATTTGCTTGTAAATAACCTGTAGAAAAAATATTACCATCATAAGACAAATTAATATTTTGCGGGTAAAGCACGCCATCTTGAATAGGTATTTCAGGAGGATATAAACTATATGTATCTCCTGATATTGTATAAAATTGAACATCACCAAAATGATTTGAAATACCAACTATTTTACCATTTCCTGAGATAATAGGATACCTACCACCATTAATAGTAGTGCCTACTTGATACCAAGAATTAGTTGTATCTGAGTATTTTTTTATTCTAATTCGTTCATTATCATCTTCTGATCTATATATTATTGTTTTTGCATCATTAGAAATTGCGAAACGATTTATGTTCTCGTTAGCATTTCCGGTTATAATGTTATTATAAATCCAATTATTAGAAATATCATTATATTTATAAATAACAATGAAACCGCAATTTGGTAAATTAGGCGCAGAACCACTGACTGAAAAAAAAGCAGTTTTTCCATCAGCAGATAACTTAACATCACCAGAACCAGTAAAAGAATATGGAGAAATGGTGTTATTATTAGTAAATATTAAATCTTCTCCTAATTTATTCCAATTATCATTATAATAATTATTTACAATTGATGAAGTTCCACTTCCACTTCCACTTCCACCACCTGTTCCTATAGCGGACAATAAAACATTATATGATGTTTCAAATAATTGCTTAGATACAAAAGATGCATCTATTTCTATTTTGCTATATCCATTTGATGAAGAACCAGAAGAACCGGAAGACAAAGAACTAAATGAAGGATCCACTTCTATTTCATATACTCTTATTCTACCAGTATCAACTGATGTACTAGTTTCTTTAAAAGATTGACCATCAATATGTATAACATTACCATTGTAACTAGAAGCTATATATTGGCCAGGACGCTCCATTGTTACACCTGTTATTTCACGTCCAATTTTTGACCAATAATTATTTACACTTGAATATCTATATGCTTGTAAATACCCACTATAATAATTAGAACCACCATCATTATTATAAATAACAGACGGTCTATTACGTCCACCAAAAGCAACTGTTAAACCATCGCCTGATAATAATTTAGTATCACTTCCAAATTGAATTCCTTGTGCCTCATCTATATATTGTACTTCCTCATATACAATATCTTGTCCTCTTTGTATCCAAGTATTGGATGAACTATCATATGCATATATTTTTGACCTACCAGCATATGTATCACCATTTACTGTACTATCCCAACTACCTACAAGAAATACACTTCCATCGTTGGATAATTTACCTGTAGTAGTTGACCATGTTGGAAGTGTAATTAATGTTACATTACCATATTGTTGCCAAATTGTTCCATTATACTTAAATAATACCATTGAATTTTGCTTACAAAATAAAACTACTTTTCCATCAGCACTAATAGAACGAGCTCTTCTGCTCCAAAAATCTAAAGAACCAGGAACATTTATACCAGTATTAACTTCTGATTCCGATATTTGTGCACTATCTTGTACAAAAGACCCATTAGTTAGTGTATGTATTATTACATTAGTAAGACTACCACCTACACCAATAAGAAACCTTTTAATAACATTATTTTCAAATGTGAAAAAAGCACTACCTACACGATTAGAATTTTGGCTAGTTACTGAAGCAAATTCTATCCATGCTGTTCCATTAAAACTATATACAACATCTGTATATATATTATTTAAATATTCACCTGTATTTTCTCCATATCCTGCCCGACTAATAGGTATTGCAATTGTATTTCCATCACCACTCATAAATTTTCCACTTATGTTGAAGTCCGTTGCTAAACCTGTTTGATCACCATTGGCACCACCGCTTTCGGCATATCTCCACGATGGAACATAAGTAAATGGAAGTAAAATTGTTTCGCCTTTTTGAACCCATGAATTTGATATAAAAGTATAAACAGCTATAGAATTTCTCGGTTGTTCTTGACTTCCTACTCCTGTTGGATAAAATGTACTAGAACATAGCCAATAAACCAGAATAGTATAACCATCTAAAGACGCAGACAGTATAGTTGGAGTACTTCCAGAAACATCTTTAACTTTTGTAATATTAGTTCCAAGTAAATTCCAATCTTGATTATAGAATTTTTTGGCAATTGATGAAGTTGTTGTTGTTGTTCCACCTCCACCTCCACTTCCGCCTCCACCACCTGTTCCTATAGCGGACAACAAAACATTATATGATGTTTCAAATAATTGCTTAGATACAAATGATACATCGATTTGACTTTTAGTATATACATTAGAAACTTGAATAGAACTTAAAGAAGCATCAAACAATTTCTTGGATACAAATGATACATCAATTTGTCCTCTTGTATATACATTCAAAAATGAGGCATCTATTTGTGTTTTATTATATACCTGATTTTTAGTATATACATTAGTAAATGAGTTATCTATTTCTGATTTAGTATATATATTTGAAGCACTTATAGATCCTGCTACTTTTAATGAACCACTAATATCTACATTATTTAATGAAGCATCATTATAGTATTGCACATTACTGCTATCACTAAATATTATTTCACCTGTTATATCAAGTATATTATATGTAGCGTAATCACTGCTTTGTAACCCACCACCACCACCACCACCGATTAAATCATCTAAATTATATGAAATATCTCCTCGTTTGAAAATAATTTCACTGTTTCCCGAAACTTCTAATACTATGTCTCGACCATCATATGACTTTATTAGTAAATCACTACTAATCCCCGATGTAATAAAATTTGTTACGTTTAATTCGCGAATATAAGCAATGTCCCATATTTTACCGGTTTCACCCAAACTTCCAACACCATTACTTACTGGAACTACATTTCCTGAAATACTCATTCCTATAGATGTTCTAAATGTATTGCTTGAATTATTATATAGTATATTTACTTTTGCACCAGATATTTCAAAACCAGCACCATCTGCTTGAAGCGAATTTGACGCATTAGAAGCCAACACTAATATTTTATCGCTAATATCTACAACACTTGAATTAATGGTTGTTGT
>Ga0114979_10003099_pt1 | contig 11180 bp, 8 predicted proteins | sample S_140625_EF_Meta_FD_87315 | JGI IMG/M metagenome (GOLD analysis project Ga0114979, IMG submission 87315) | Freshwater microbial communities from Lake Simoncouche, Canada to study carbon cycling - S_140625_EF_MetaG | ecosystem: Environmental > Aquatic > Freshwater > Lake | place: Lake... | reverse complement strand
GTCATGGTCGATTCGTATAATAAGGCGGGTCTGGATCTATGAGTCATTATCGCCGTCGTGCCGGCCTTTGCGCCCCTCTTTTTGTAGTTATTACCCTGCGCTTAATGATGGGGGCTGGATTGTCGCTATTTGCGCTCGCAAGTCAGGCACAGGCACCTGCACCTTTACCTCCATCTGCACAGTCTTTAGGGAGCTCAACTAGCTCCGTTTTAATTCCCGATCGTGGTGATGTTACTGTCTTGAAGTTAGATGATCAATTACGAGTTGGTAAACCAATTAATGATGGACAAGCTTTAACTTTTACCTCTAGTGACTCGATTGATGGAATCGTTGATCGAGAAATGCGCTTGAAAGGGCGCGCACAAATTCGTCGTAACGGCGCAGTCATCAAAGCGGATGAAATTAAATACGATCCCGATTCTGATGTAGCTAATTTATCTGGCAATACGGAGTTTTCAAAAGGGAACGTATCCTTCAAAGGACCCAAAGCACGCTTTAGAGTCGATGCACGTGAAGGGGAAATGGAAACTCCTAATTACGAACTACGAGATAACCGAGCAAGTGGTAATGCAAAAAAACTGACGATCGAAACTACTGATGTATTTGTGTTTGATAAAGCCACCTACACAACTTGTACTCCAGAAAACTTAGATTGGTATTTTACAGCGAGTACGCTGGAGATCGATAACGAGAAAAAAGAAATGGTTGGTACGCACGGGGTCATGCGATTCTTTGATGTGCCCATTGCTTACGCGCCTTACTTCACTGCTCCAACCTCTAATCAACGTCGTTCCGGAATCTTGGCGCCAGTGGCTGGCTACAGCTCCAATAATGGAACTGATGTAACACAACCTTACTACCTCAATATTGCACCTAATCGTGACTTGCTTTTACTGCCTCGCGTTATGGGTCAACGTGGAGTACAGCTAGGGGCTAAGTACCAGTTTCTCGATCAACAGTACTCTGGCAACCTGATGGGCGACTATCTTCCTAACGATCGTAAGACTGGCACTGATCGTTGGCGCTATGACTGGCAGCAAAGACAGAACTTTGGTGGCGACTTAGTGGGTATGGGCGGGATCCCCATTGCCGGTGCTTGGACTGGTTATGCCAATGTGGCGCGGGTTTCGGATAACTTGTACCCAACTGACTTTTCGCAAAGTATGGCCGGCGCAATTACTAGCCAGTTTCGACAAGAAGTTGGCACTTCCAAGAACTTGACTGGCAGCTTAAGCAATTGGACTGTAGGAGCTAGGGCGATGACGTTCCAGACCTTACAGCCGGACCCAACGGTGACCGTTCAGTCTCCATACAATATTTTGCCGAATGTCACAGTTGCCTACAATAATCGTTTAACCCCAGCAGTTGCCGATACCAGTGGGAAATACATCACCTTACCCTCAGGCCCTGCAACAACTTTTTCAACCGACTTCACGCGCTTTGCCTACAATATTGGTGGTAACTTAGCAGCAACTGCTCCGGGTGCTTATAGCCAAGCTGATCGCACAGTAATCAAGGGCGCTATAGCCCTTCCCCAAATTACGCCCGGCTACTACATCACTCCAAAAGTGAGTTTTCAGTCAAATACCTATAACGTAACACCATACAACCCTGTCGGTGCGCCCGCCGCTCAAGGCTTCACTATTCCAACATTTAGTCTAGATTCAGGGCTAGCATTCGAAAGAGATGCAGCTGAATTAAAAGGTTTCTTTGGGCGGGATATGTTATTTACAATGGAGCCAAGAGCTTTCTATGTTTATACGCCATTTGAGAGTCAGGCTCAAACTCCTTTATTTGATACGGCGGATGCCGGTTTTGGCGTAAGTCAAATTTTCAGTGAAAATACTTTTGTTGGTAATGACCGTATTGCAGATAACAATAAGTTAACGGGCGGTATTACCAGTCGCATGATTGAGGCTAATACAGGTGCAGAACGAGCCAATGTAACCTTGGCACAACGTCAAGCCTTTACGGGGCAGAAAGTGGGTCTCAATGGCACTATTGCAAATCCTACAACCTATTCGGACACATTGGGCTCTGCTTCTGTTCGTCTGCTTGGTAACTTCAGTACAGATGTGTTTGGGCAGTACAACACGCAACTGAATCGCTTAGTCCAAACAACAGTAGGCGGTAGTTGGCGACCTACGCCTGGAAGAAGCCTGAATTTTGGCTATCGGAATGTTTGGACTCCACCAATACAAGCATCCGTTCAGAATAATCAGGCTTTTGTCCCCTCAGCAACTACTACTGATCAATACAATATTTCAGGGCAATGGCCTATTACGCGTGAAGTATCTGTTTTGGGCCGCTGGGGTTACGATGCCTTAACAACCAAAACGCTCAATACGCTGGTGGCTTTAGAGTGGATACGTGACTGTTGGACCTTACGTGGCGCCTACTCTCAAATGCTCAACACCTCACAAATCACAACTACACAGGTTTTATTCCAAATAGAGTTTAGGGGCTTTGGTAGCGCTGGTAGTAATCCAGTTGATATCATGAAGTTAAATGTTCCTGGATATATGCCTACTTCTAAGCCTATACCACCTTCAATTTATGAGAACTATCAATGATGCGTAGGAATCAATTTAACCAAGCACTTGCAGCCATAATTCTGGCTGGCCTTGCTGTATTACCTCAGTTCGCGTTTGCGCAAGATGGCTCAAAGATTTCAGCTGATAGCAAAATTCGGGACATTGATGGTGTTGCTGTAGTTGTGAATACAGGCTATGTGACGCGTAAGGAAATTGATGATCGGATTCTTACCCTGCAAAAGCAGGGAGGCAAGCTCCCTGATGTTGCCGAATTGCGTAAGACGGTGCTAGAGCGTCTCGTCCTTGAAAAAATCCAATTACAAAATGCTGAGCAAGAGGGTATTGCAGTTAGCAACAAAGAGCTAGATAAGATTATTGGTGATATTGCTGCCAAGAATAAGTTAACACTTGCAGAGTTGAAAGTAAAAATTGCCGCTACTGGTAGTACTTATGATCGCTATCGTCAAATGTTACGTGATGATGTGATTATTAGTCGTTACCGTGAGCGGGAGGTCGAGGGCAAGATCAAGATTTCTGATGCAGAAGTAGATAACTTTATTTCTGATCGTAATCGTGAGCTAGCTAGTGGAGGAAGGACCATGCGCTCAACCCCTGCTGCAAAAGGTGAGCCAGAAGAGATCGACGTTGCACAGATTTTTATTCCTGCAGACACCAATGCGGGGGCTGGTACACAGGCTGAGGCAAAGAAAAAGGCAGAAGTGCTTTTACGTGAAGCGCGTGGGGATGTAGATTTCTTGCAGTTGGGTGCAATGGCTGCAAAAGATAATCCAAAAATTAAGTTTCAAGATTTTGGTTACCGTACCCCAGATCGCCTACCACAATTATTTTATGAAGCCGTCAGAAATACAGGTAGCGGACAAGTTGCTAACGCCGTAGTTAAGAGCCCGGCTGGTTATCATGTTCTGAAAGTTTTAGACCGTCGTGCGCTAGTTGCTGTCGCTCCTGAGCCGCAGCAGGCTGCCCCCCAAGAAAGTGCTATTACTCCGAAAAATATTATGGTGACGCAGACTTTGTCTCGCCATATTTTGTTGCGTAGTCGTGCAGACTTGACAGACCAAGATGCTGAAAGACGCCTTGCAGGATACCGCGATCAGGTTCGTGCAAAAACTGCTGATTTTGGCGACTTAGCAAAAAAATATTCTGAAGATGGATCTGCTGCTAACGGAGGCAACTTAGGCTGGATGGGTCCTGGTGATTTAGTTCCCGAATTTGATCAAGCAATGAATCGTTTGCAAATAGGCGAAGTTAGTAATCCAGTAAAGACTGAATTTGGTTGGCATTTAATTCAGGTGCTCGAGCGTCGTGAAGCGCAGTTGACTTTAGAAAAGCAGCGTCAATTCGCCCGCGCAGCCATTCGTGAACGTAAGTTTGAGCAGGCTTATCAAGATTGGTTACGTGAATTACGCGACACCGCTACGGTAAAGATCATTAACGCAGATGATCCAGCAGCCAGTCCCCGTTAATCTCGTTATCAGCTCTGGAGAGCCTGCAGGGGTTGGTCCAGAGGTCTCTATAGCAGCTGCATTGGCATTCTTGCAAGAGCAGCCTGCCAGCACAATTACATTGCTTGGTAATGACAGCTTATTTTCAGCTACTGATATCCCTAAAGAATTTGCTAATCGTTTGAAGCTTAAATCCATTGCGCTAGCTTCTCGAGTCAGTGTAGGTCAATTAAATCCTGCCAATGCACAATATGTTCTGAGTATTCTGGATGCTGCGGTCGAGGGCTGTCTTGAGCACCGTTTTGATGCCATGGTAACTGCACCAATACACAAGAGCGTCATCAACCAAGGTAATACTTCAAATGTAAATTTATTTACCGGACACACGGAATACCTAGCAAAGCTTTGCCATAAAAATCATGTTGTCATGATGTTGTGCGCGACATTGCCGGCTGGCTTCTTGGGATTACGTAATAGTCGTGATCTTCGGGTTGCCTTGGTCACAACCCATCTGCCTTTGAAAGAGGTAGCTAGTGCGCTCAACCAAGAGTATGTTCTGGAAACCATTCAGATTGTCGATCGGGATCTGCGGGTAAAGTTTGGTATTGCTAGGCCTATCATTCGGATAGCGGGACTCAATCCGCATGCAGGTGAATCTGGCTATCTTGGGCGCGAAGAAATTGATGTCATCAATCCCGCTATCGAGGCCGCTCAAAATTTGGGTATTAAAGTAAGTGGACCTTATCCAGGGGATACGATGTTTGAGGCTAAGGCTTTGGATAACGTGGATGCGTTTATTGCGATGTATCACGATCAAGGTCTGGCGCCATTCAAGTTTGTTAGTTTTGGTGGTGGAGTGAATGTCACTCTAGGCCTACCGATTATTCGCACTTCAGTGGATCATGGTACTGCGCTAGATATTGCTGGGAAAGGTCTTGCAGATCCAAGCAGCATGTTAGAGGCTTTGCGACTCGCCCATCAATTGGCGATAAATGTAAAGAACGCAAAGAATCTATCAACATGACGCATCAAGCCCGTAAACGATTTGGCCAAAACTTTTTGCAGGACTCCGGAGTAATCTACTCCATAGTTGCAGCAATCAATCCTAGTAAAGATATGCACGTGATTGAGATTGGTCCTGGTCTTGGTGCATTAACAAGACCTTTATTAAGTAACTTAGAGCACCTAGATCTCTTGGAGATTGACCGAGATTTAGTGGCTTACTGGAATCAAGAAAATCTTAAGAGCCTTAATGTCATTGAGGGAGATGCCCTCAAGTTTGATTTTCTAGAATGGGCAAATACACGCCCAGCTAATAGTGGTCTATGTAAGGTAGTTGGTAACTTGCCTTACAACATCTCCTCACCATTACTCTTTCATCTTGTTTCTGCTGCCCATGTAATTGATGAGCAGGTATTCATGCTGCAAGCTGAGGTGGTTGAGCGCATGGTCTCTCAGGCTGGTGGATCTGAATTCAGCCGACTATCTGTCATGCTACAAGCTCGCTATGACATGGAGCAAGTTTTAAAAGTTTCCCCTGAGGCATTTGATCCTCAGCCTAAGGTCAATTCTGCTGTGGTGCGCATGATTCCGCGCAGAGACTTTAACTTGAGTACTACGCAGTGGCATGCTTTGGAAAAGATAGTAGCTGCAGCGTTCTCTCAAAGAAGAAAAATGCTGCGTACGAACTTATCAGCCTTTGCTGATCGACTATCCCTATCTGAATCTGAATTAAAAGCGCGTGCCCAAGATATTCCGGTGGAGCGCTACATTGAGTGGGCTAAAACTTTAGCCCTTTAAGCTTTTAGTTTTTACTGGTAAGCAGCAGGATCAATCACCCGCATTTCAGCTTCAATCCACTTCTCTACTTCTTGATGTAGTTGGCCACCTGTTTTGCCGGTAGAGGGAATGGCAGGGCCAATTGAGAAGATCACTGTACCCGCTTGCTTTAGAAAACTATTCTTAGGCCAGCAACGACCGGCATTGTGGGCAATTGGAATAACCAAAGCTTCGGTAGCGCTCGCCAATCTTGCCCCACCTTTGCTGTAGGGCTTGTGAGATCCGGTAGGTGTTCTAGTTCCCTCTGGAAATAATAGAATCCATTTACCTTCACTTAAACGTTTTTTTCCCTGACCGACAACGGAGATGGCGGCAGTTTCTTTACTATTACGATTGATATGAATCATCTTGAGTAAAGCCAAAGCCCAGCCAAAGAAAGGGATCCAAAGTAACTCCCTTTTAAAAACAAAGCAAACCTGCTTAGGAAGAAGGGCGATATAGAAAATAGTTTCGTAAGCAGATTGATGTTTGCTTAGTACGACAGCAGGTTTATCTAAAACTGCCATCATATTTTCCATCCCACGAATTTCGTAACGAATTCCACAAAGAGGCTGCAAAATCCAGATGACTACCTTATTCCAAAGTCCAATAAAGCGATAGCGATTCTCAGGATTCAGGAATGGAAAAACTAGGATGCAAAGTACCGACCAGATTGGCGTAAATATCAGCAAAAAAAGGGTAAATAGGATTGAGCGAATAAAAGTCATATTGGCATTAAACCTGATCTTGTAAGAGTGCGGTAGCAAATGCCATCAAATCCGCATGAATCAGTGTGCCTTCTGGGAGGCCGCCTTTGTCTAATGTTTTACTACCCTTCCCGGTTAATACTAAATGGGGGCTAGCGCCAAGAGCAAGACCTGCTTGAAGGTCGCGCAAGGAGTCGCCCACAATCGGCACCCCCAATAAAGGCATGACACTCTGATTTTTCTTGTAGCGTAGCGCTATCTCTTTCATCATCCCTGGCAGCGGCTTGCGGCACTCACATGCATTGGCATCGCTATGGGGGCAAAAGAAAATACTATCGATATGACCGCCCAAGGGCTTGAGCAGCTTATCCATCTTGCTGTGCATTGCATGCAGATCATTAATATTGAAATAGCCTCGCGCTAAACCTGACTGATTGGTAGCTACAGCGATTTGATAGCCCGCCTGATTCAGAAGTGCAATAGCCTCAAGACTGCCTGGTAACGGAACCCACTCATCACTTGACTTGACATAATCATCTCTATCTTCATTGATCACGCCATCGCGATCAAGAATGACGAGTTTAGAGGGGCCGATGCTCATGCTAATTTGCCGAGGTCGGCAATAAGATTCATTTTCTGGTGAAGTTGTTGCAAGAGGGCTAAGCGATTATCGCGTAGCTCTGGGTTGGGATCCATCACCATGACATCAGCAAAGAATTGATCAATTGGAGCGCTTAAGGCAACGAGTGCTTTCAATAGATCTACAAACTGACGTTGCTCATAAGCAATAGTGAGTATTGGTGTGAGTTTCTCCAGCGCCTGGTGTAGTGCGATTTCAGCAGGAACTTGTAAGAGCTTACTTGAGCAAGCTCCTGGAATAGTGGTGGCATTCTTTTTCAGAATATTACTGATACGCTTGTTGGCGGCGGCTAACTGGGCAGCTTCTGCCAAGGCGTTAAATTCACGCAATGCAGTCAAGCGATCAATTAAGTCATTTAATTGGGTGGGTGATTGACTTAGTACCGCATCAATCTCCTCGGTAGTGAATGGCTTGCCAGCAACAGCTTGATCGCGCAAGTAAGCACGTAGACGATCAATAATGAAGGCATAAATATCTGCACTCTTCGCTTTTTCTTGAACATCTTTCTGAGGGAATTGTTTGCGAGCTAGTTCAATCAAGTCAGGTAGACTGAGGCTGAGATTCTTTTCGAGTAAAAGTCGGCAGATTCCGAGAGCATGACGACGCAGGGCATAGGGGTCCTTATCGCCAGTTGGCGCAAGACCAACGCCCCAAATACCGATAAGAGTTTCTAGCTTGTCGGCAATCGCTAAGATGGTGCCGGTTTGAGTTTGGGGCAATACATCACCAGCAAAGCGTGGCATGTAATGCTCGCTACAAGCAGAAGCTACTTCGGTATTTTCACCATCATGAGTGGCGTAGTAACGGCCCATGATCCCTTGGAGCTCTGGGAACTCACCAACCATATCAGTTAATAAATCTGTTTTGGCAATCTCAGCAGCACGGCTAGCAAGTACCTCATCAGCCGATAAAGTTCTTGCAATACCAATAGCAATACCTTGAACACGCTTGGTGCGATCCAATTGATTACCGAGCTGATTGTGATAAACCACTTTTTCAAGATCGGCTACGCGAGATGCCAGTGGACGCTTTTGATCTTGTTGAAAGAAAAAGCGTGCATCAGAAAGTCGTGGACGTACTACGCGCTCGTTACCAGAAATGATTGCTTCCGGTTTATCAGTCTCGATGTTGGAAACAATGAGGAAACGATTGCGTAATTTACCTTGCTTGTCAGTCAAAGCAAAGTATTTTTGATTAGTCTGCATTGTCAGAATCAAGCATTCTTGTGGAACTTCTAAGAACTCTTGATCAAAGTGACACTCATAAATTGCTGGCCATTCTACTAAAGCAGTTACTTCATCTAACAGACTATCTGGCATCAATACTAAATCAGTGCCAGCAGCCTTTAATAATGCAGATTCGATAAATTCACGGCGCTTGTTAAAGTTTGGCAACACTTTTGCTTTGCTGGTGAGATCAGATTCATACTGATCTGCAGAGACTATCGTAATCAGGCCTGGAGCTAAAAAGCGGTGGCCCTCTGTTTGATTTGCTGCATTAATGCCTAGTGCGCTGATATTGAGACTTTGTTTGCCATGCAAAGCAATGATGCGATGCGCAGGGCGAGCAAACTCAACGTCTGCTAATTCACCATTTTTCTGTAGCACTTGATAGTGCATCATTTTGGCGATGGGTAATTTACTCAATGTCTGCTCGAGAGCTTGTTGGGCAGTTTGTTCTAATGCTGCACCTTTGGCGATGACATTGAGATACAAGGCTTCATTCTTGCCTTCGCCCGCTTTTTCTAAAGTGGAGAGATTGATATCTGCATAGCCCAAAGAAGCTAATTTCTTTTGTAGTGGTGCGGTCGGCTTTCCATCAGCATCAAAAGCAATGCTGGTCGGTAGTAGTTTTTCACGTACTGGATAGTCTGGAGCTTGGCTTAAGACATTGGTAATTTGAACCGCAAGGCGACGTGGTGTAGCGTAGCCAGTTGCAAAAGAGTTATCGCCCAAGAGGCCTGCAGCCTTTAGAGTTGAACAAATACCCTCACTAAAAGCATCGCCTAAGCGGCGTAATGATTTTGGCGGAAGCTCTTCAGTAAACAACTCAATCAGAAGGCTGTCTGCTTGAGAGGGAGAATTCGGTGTACTCATAATTAGATCGAGCTACTTAGGCTTTGGATTGGCGTTGACACATCGGGAAACCCAACTTCTCACGAGACTCAAAGTAAGCCTGCGCTACCGAACGAGAGAGATTGCGGATGCGTCCGATATAGGCTGCGCGCTCGGTAACCGAGATAGCGCCACGGGCATCTAGTAAGTTAAAAGTATGTCCAGCCTTGAGTACCATTTCATAAGCGGGTAAGGCTAATGGTACTTCCATCAAACGCTTGGCTTCACTCTCATAGTTAGTGAAGTTTGCAAATAATAGGTCGGTATTGGAGTGCTCAAAGTTATAGCAAGACTGTTCAACTTCATTCTGGTGATACACATCACCATAAGAGATGCCATCTGCCCAAACAAGGTCGTATACATTGGAGCAATTTTGGATATACATTGCCAAGCGCTCGATACCATAAGTGATTTCTCCTAAAACAGGTTTGCAGTCAATGCCACCCACTTGCTGAAAATAGGTGAACTGAGTCACTTCCATACCATTGAGCCAAACTTCCCAACCCAAGCCCCAGGCTCCTAAAGTTGGATTTTCCCAATCATCTTCGACAAAACGCACATCATTCTTTTGAAGATCAAGACCCAAAGCAGCAAGCGAACCTAAATAGAGTTCAAGAATATTTTCCGGTGCGGGCTTTAGTACGACCTGGTACTGGTAGTAGTGCTGCAGGCGATTCGGATTTTCTCCGTAGCGACCATCTTTGGGTCTACGTGAGGGTTGAACGTAGGCTGCTTTCCATGGCTCAGGACCAATGGCTCTCAAGAAAGTGGCTGTATGAGATGTACCGGCACCGACTTCAAGGTCAATAGGTTGCAATAGGGCGCAACCTTGTTGGTCCCAGTAATCTTGGAGTTTGAGAATGATTTGCTGAAAAGTAAGCATGATTTACCTGGCTAAGCCTTTGATTTTACATGGCTAAGCTAGCGAACTAGGAAATTCCCATTAGATTCGTTTTTGGCGAATCAGGCCCAAGAAAAGTAAGAGGCAAGAAAGGCTCAAGATGGGTACATTTCCCCAAAGTACGTAAGGAGTTGTGCCTGAATAGGCCTGAATACTGGTTTTTAAGATGCCCTGAGTGAACTTGGGAAGTTCCGCCAAAATTTTGCCATCTGGACCCAGAACTGCGGTGATTCCAGTATTAGTTGCTCGTAATGCAGGAAGACTTGTTTCTAGAGAGCGCAATTGAGAAAGTCGCAATTGTTGTGTTGGTGCTTGAGAATCCCCGAACCAGGCGAGGTTTGTCATATTGATAAAGAGATTGGCCGAATCTTTACTGTTGCGTAAACGTGTAGCCAGCTCATCACCAAATACATCTTCATAGCAAATAGTGATAGCTGCATAGAGTGGCAACTGCCCCTCTCTGTTAATCAAGAAGAAGGGTTGATTTTGAGATCCTCTGGAAAAGTCACTCAATGGCACGCTAAATGCATCTACAAACCAACGAAATCCTGGGGGAATAAATTCTCCGAAAGGAACCAGGTGTGATTTGTCGTAACGATAAGGTGGATTACTTGGACTAAAGCCGATTGCTCGATTGGAGAATTCTCTTCCATCTACGGAATTAAAGTGCCGCCCTAAGATACCAAACAAAAGAAAGCGCTTATTGTTAATTGCAAAGTCCTGCAGATCTTCGAGGGTGCCTGTGGGTAAATTGGTCTCAGGCCAAGGTAGTGCTGTTTCTGGAGATACTACCAAGTCTGCTTGCGAAGCTAGCATCGCAGATTTATAAAAAGCAATTTGTTGTAACATGCCCTCCGGTTGAAAGACTAAGCTTTGAGCAATGTTTCCCTGAATGAGTTCTACAGTGAGAGGCTCGCCGGTAGGCTTTGTAAAAGACCAAAAGCTTAATAGTTGGCTCAGTACGATTAGAGACAGCACAGAAATTGAGCTGGCTTTGAAGTGT
>Ga0114979_10003095_pt1 | contig 11183 bp, 8 predicted proteins | sample S_140625_EF_Meta_FD_87315 | JGI IMG/M metagenome (GOLD analysis project Ga0114979, IMG submission 87315) | Freshwater microbial communities from Lake Simoncouche, Canada to study carbon cycling - S_140625_EF_MetaG | ecosystem: Environmental > Aquatic > Freshwater > Lake | place: Lake... | reverse complement strand
CCTACGCCTACGCGACCGACCTCTGCAACAACCAAGTCGTCGGCACCATACCGGCCCTGGACAAGACGATTTACCTGACCCCGGAAAACAATTATTTCACGCTGAAACCCGTGCCTGACCCCCTGGGCGGGGTGTACATCAACGCCACAACCGACCCCGTCATTTCCAACAACGGTCACGACAACGACCTGGTGATTCAACTGACACAATTGGCGCCTTATCAAAATTATACCATCAATGATGTTCTCAACGCCATCAACGCACAATTTGAGAGCTACCGTAATCAGTACGGGCAAGTACTCTACGGTTCCTCCATCATCGTAGACAGCACCATCAACCATACCGTAATGCGCTTCAATGTGAACACCATCTACACGACCAAAGACTACGTATTGGATTTTTTTGACGTGGAAAGTTTCACACAATGCAAATATGGTCCTACTGCAAGCATACAGTCGGCCAAATGGAACACAACCTTGGGCTGGCTCTTGGGATTCCACAGCCAGTCCATCTACGAAGTAACCCCCAGCAATCAAACGAACAACCTAAGCAATAACACAAGCTATTATGCCCAGTTTCCGGGGAATCTGTACACCTACGACATAAACAGCAACATCGTACGTATCCGCGGCGACAGCGCCATCAGCGTGAACCTCTACAATTACCTGCTCTTGGTCTTGGACGATTACACTCAGAGTCATATCAACGACGGGCTCATCACCATTACCCAGTCGTCCACAGACGTACCGCTCAATTCGTATTCGGTAAGGAACACGGCCCTCAAATGCCTGCCGAGCAACAACACGAACCCCGCGAACCTCGCGAACCCCGCGACAGGACAGTATGTGCAGAACCAACAGGAACCGAAGACTCAGAATAATCTGACGTCCAAACAGGTCTACTCGCTCAACCAGATTTTGAACGCGCGCAATGCGTTGCCCCAGAGCCCGTTTCAAACCACCTACGGACCGAATATGCAAGACATTTTTGGCATTATCCCTCTCAAAACCGCCGGACTGCAAATAGGCCAATCGTACATTGAATTCGGTGGTACCCTGCAAAACCAGGACCGAACATTCTTCGGTCCGGTCAACATCAAGAGGCTCACTGTCCGGCTTCTCACAGACAAAGGGGTCATACTCAATTTGAACAACGCCAACTGGTCATTTTCCCTCGTCGTACAGCAATTATACACATCCAACAAATCCAGCAAATAGGCCCCCGGACCCATCCGTCCCCACCGACCCCGATCAACGGATGGGTGGTTGTCCAATGAATGTATAGGATCACCGCTTGCATGGCATACCCAGGATCCAGCGTCGCACCCATTGCGTCACATAATACATGGCCAGTCCTAGACCGGAACCCAACACCGCCCCCGCCATCAATTGTTCCACGGTATGCCGCCGGTACGACCAGCGTTGGTACAAAGTCATCAAAGATACAAAAACGCATACGAGCCACCATATCGTGATACGTCCGCGCAGAAGTCCGTAGAAAAACCCGAGGACATAAAATGACAACTGGGCGTGACCCGAGGGGTAACCAAATTGTTCCGGTCCGTGGTACATGGACATATCGGTCCCGTCGTCGCCGGCCCCTGGCCATCCTCGCGGCAAGATCATGGGAATCGCGCCCGACGGACGTGGGTCGCGGACCCACGTTTTCAGCGTCTTATTCGTCGTATCGGAGAGCAATACCCCCCCGACAAATCCGACAGTATCCCATAGCCCGGTCATCCATGGTAATTGGACCATGTGCACAAACAGCACCGAGCTGGTCACAAAAAAACCGTAGAAACCGACGAGGTCCCCCAACCAATGCACGTCGGCAACCAGATTCGGATTCATCATGCTGATCTATACATTATCAGCATGATTACATGGTCAGAATATGACGATAACTACAGGACCTCTAAGGAGCAACCGGGTTACCCACGATATTCGGCCCACCAAGCATCACGGACTGGGCATTGTAGTAGTAGTTCGTCGCGCCCGTGTGCGCAATGTTTTGCGTACTCAAGAAACCCATAGAGACATCCACCGGGGATCCGGCACCGAACTGGGTCCAGCTGCTCTCACCCAGGCGGATGAGGAGCGGCGCCTGCACCACACGCTGGAGGAGCGTGGTAGACACCGTACGGGCCGAGGTAATCCGGGTCGTCGTGGAAATACCCGTGCCGGCGTTGGCGTTGGTCGTGGTCGTAGAACCCGTGTTCGTGAGGAAATTGTCACCCTGACCGGCACTGGTCGGGAGGCTATTCGACAAATCGCCAATATTACCCACCGTATTCATCAAATTCGGGTTAGAATTGTTCGGGTTGTCTGCTCTGCTCGTCGCCGCACCGACACCAGCCGCGTTACCCTGCGAGTTGATGTTGTTGAGCGGGTTAGAGAACGCCTCCTGGTCAATGTTGACTTCCAAGGCAATCTGGAACCCGTTGTTCGGGATGAAGAAGAGATCATTGGGGTAGAAGCCGTCCGTCACACCGTAATCGCGGACATCGTGCATGTCCGACGAGATGTAGGGGCTGTTCGGGTTGCGGTTGTTGAACGGGTCCGCGTCCACGGCATTGCGCAGAAGCTGCGTGATGCCGGCCACCGTAAGGCTACCCGTAAGAGCCGTCTGGTAACCACCCGAAGTATCCGAGATGGCGTTGTTCCGGAGGAGATGGACAAAGGCCGAGGCATCAAAGACGCCGCTGTTGGCCTGCATGGAAGCGAACTGCAACGCACCCGAGAAGAGCGTGCCAAAGCCCCACTCCGAGCCCGCAGGGAAGTTGCCGTTGGAAAACCCAAAGTACTGGGCAATGTACAGGTTGAAATCCGTGTACAGCGTGCTGAAGGTGCCCACGCTAACCACCTGGAAGGCGTGGGTGTTGGGAATGGCCGCCGAAACGTCGGTCAGGTAATTGACAAACTCCTGGCTGCTGAGCGTAAGAGCATCCGTGTAGAGCATGTTTTCGGAAATATCGTAGTAAGGACGCGACGAATCATTAAGCACCTGGCCGTGCACCTTGGTAATGCCAATCTTGGAGTTGAAGGCCTGGCAAGGAATAACAACCTCTAAAGCCCCCGTCGTATCAAACTGCGCAATGAGCGTCTCCGGGAGGCGCGTAATATTATCAAAGGTGCGCGTCGTCTGGAAACCACCATACGCCTGAATAGCATACACGACTCCCGTAATCTGGCTACCGGTCGTAGTACCATCTTGGTAGAGGAACGTCGGAAGCACATTATGGCATAAATCTGAAGCGTTATAGATCGTTTGTCCCTGCGGCAAATACGTGTACCCACCCGTCAATCCAGTAGACATGATTATGAATATGTATATACTTAATAAATATTTTTACACTGTTTACTCCCGTTTATTCAGAGCTTGACGTAATCCGTTCATATCGCCAACCATGCCTTCCGACCCCGCCCTGCCCGAGTCCGTCAAATGAACGCGTCAACCGCCTCGGCAATTCCGCGTTCAATCGTACAGACATTTAAACGTCAGACAAAAGGAGAAATTGGCGTTATTAATGTCTAAAACCCGCCCGTGGTCATCCAAGACCTGAATATGCAAACGTTGAATATCTACCGGACCAAAGTACTTGCGCGGCTCTAAATGCTGCGACAACTGATTTTCCATGAGCAAATTGAAATACTGCCCGTTGACAGGGATTCTGGCTAAAATATTGTTATTGAGAATCCAGCGATTGAAAGCGCCAACAAAATTATTATTGACACTGTTGTTGAAATCATTAACGACTAAATACAGGTAGCGAATGGAAGCGGGGTCCGGCAACGTATCTGAGCGGTACATGACCTGACCCTCATACCGGGGGCGAACAAACCCCAAATTCCACCCAATCTTGGAGGTAATGTTGACTAAATCCGTGCGCCCGTATTTGTCCAAGGTATAATCCATTTCCAGGGCAATAATGTTGCTAGACCAGGTATACCCGGTCTGGTCCAATGTCTGCAGAATGACCTTGCCACTGCCTGAACCGGTGTTATTCAAATCCAGCGACAATTGGACACAGTTGAAAATCCCCGAAGCATCCAGATGGTTATACACCAAGGAATCGTCCACGGCATTGCGAGGGCACAATTGCCCATTGATGTATGCAATCAAATCCATCGCCGAATAATTGCCGTCGGGGACCGTCACCGTGCGTAACACCGTCATGGACGTGTCCAACGATGGCGTATTGTAAAACGTGCAAAACAGGTTGAAAAAATTGTTACCGTAAGATGCCGACGTGCTGTAAAAGGTCACGGGAAATTCGTAAGCGGAGACTTGCATGCTCACCACTTTACGAATACGCTCTGGCAGCGAAAAAATAAAGTCGGAACTCTGGGTAGTATACAAGCTGTCGCGGAACCGGGTGTCAATATTGAGGCATTTGGTAATGACAGGAGTGTGTATAGGATTGACCTTGCCAGGATTGAATTCGTTTTGCATGACCATTTGGAAGGACGCCGGGGGCTTGTCAATGAGCTCATTTTGCTGCCGGTCGTAGAGACCACCGCCGCCCTGACCGACGGGATAGGCGTGACGCTGAGTGGTCGCCCTGTTTTCATGGAAATAATCCAGGGGAATGTCGGGTTCCCGGCGACTCGGGGCAGGCGAGTCCAACACATAGACCAACAATTTCCCCGCTTCGTCTAAAAACCGGTTCAGCTGACGGATCAATTGAGGATGGGTTTTGGCATCACCAGAACCCACAATACGTTCATAGAAGATACGCTGTTGCGTGACCACCTCGTCAGCAGTGTATTTTCCGTGGGCCGGCAGACGAAACAGCGTCTGCAAATCAGCAATGGAATAATTTTGAATATCAAAATCGTAATCGGGCATTATGAAATATACCGGGAGGAACCGCCGTGTCCTCAAGACGCGTACCATGCCAACTTCCAAAGGACCGATATCAACCCCGAGAAGATCATCGTGCCACCACCACATCCGAAACAATAATATCGTGGTCGGGCTTGCCCATGACCGTAAACTGTGGCAAGGACTGGATAAAAGCCAATTTCACCGGGTCAAACCCGACACCGAATTCGGGCATACCGTAGACATAGATATAGTAACTGTACAATGGAGACAAGGTAAAGGTCTGAGTGGCCGAGAATTGCCCACTGACCGTCGTCGCCGTATTTTGAGTATTCTTGTCGGATAAAATATCCTTGATACGCTTATTGAGCAGCGCGACCTTGATCTCATTGTAAGCGTAACTGGTGTACAATGCATTAATATTGACCGCCCCCATGAGCGAGTTTTCGGCAATATCAATGAAGAGCCGCAAATCGGGATCGGATATTTGTACAGTTTTGATCAAGTTCAAAATTTCCAGGTACTGATTGATATTATGACTGGCAATCTTCTCATACTGACGATTAGCCAAGAGCTGAGTATAAGAGTCGTAAATCAGTTGCAGCGCAGCCAATTGTTGCTGAGTAATCTTGTTTTTGGACGCCAATCCGCCGCCGCCACCACCTCCACTACCGCTACCCGAGCCCCCCGAGCCAGATGGACAAGGACACTTCCTCGGAAAACGAATCAAACCGACCCCCGAACCGTACAAAGAAGGGGCATTAAATACATTACGTCGCGGTTTTACCATCTCATACAACACCTTGATATTGTAGTTGTTTATACACGTTGCCGCAATGGTCTATGACTGTGAACATTTTTGTCTCTAAATTGTAATCTTTAAAGGTAAAGGCTCGCAACGAACCCCCGTAAAAGTCATGAGTCAGTTTAAAAGCGTGATGCACACTCGCCGTCGTAGAATAATAAAACGTATAGGACGCATAGTTACTTTTGAAGACATCCGCCCCTCCCGGAATGATGGTATGACTCACAATCGGACGACCGGGAATCAAGACATTGATGAGGTAATCCTGTACCTCGGTCAAATAATTCGTCTCTATCGTCAGCTGGTCCGGCGTGCCCGACCATATCAGGGTATTCAGACAAGCGTCGGCCGGCAACCCCCCTGACGAATCCAAACCCCCCAGGCCCGCCACTTCAGAATAATACGAGAGGGTATCTATCAAACTCGCGGGTTCAAAAGCGGAGGCAGGTACCCCGTCCGGGGGCGGGAGTTCCAAGAGCGCCACAATATAAAATCCCAAGGGGTAAATGGTCTGGTAATCCATAAAATGGTCGTACAAATTGACAGCATAACCAATTTCAAAAATGGACTCTTGATAATAAAAACCCGGGGGTCCCGGCTTAGGGCGGGGCGGTGGCACATCTGGACCAATATGCGGCGCCCCCGGCGGCAAGGTACAACCGCTCGTATCGGGAATCAACAAATCAGGGGGGACCTGGATATGCGTTTGATCAAAGAGCTCCAACGCATTTTTCAAAAAGGTGAGCTTAGCGGGGTCAAACCCCACTCCAAATTCGGGCATGCCGTACAGGTAAATATAGTAACTGTAAAATTTGGACAACTTAAAGGTCTGTTTCACAGTAAATTGCCCACTGATATTGGCTTCATCGGCCACGACATTTTTATTGTTCTTATCGGCCAAAATATCGTCAATACGGTTATTTAACAACAAAATCTGCAATTCATTGTAGGTGTTACTTTCGTACACCTGCACAATATTCATGCATCCCACCAACGTCTGTTCCACAATATTCAGTAATAATTTAAGCGTCGCCGTCGGAACCGCAATGGTCTGCAAATTCAACAGCAAATCCAAATATTGCTCGTAATTGGAGGGAATTTTGTCGTACTTGCGCGAAGCCAACATCAACGAATACATGTCGTGGACCTGCTGCACCATGTTACGCTGGCCCTGGGTCAAGGTAAATTTCACGAGCGAACCTCCTGCCCCGGAGCCCGAGCCCGTACCCGAGTCCGAACAAAAGCACGAACCATCCTCCATAATGGTCCCCGTATAATTATTACCGTAAGACAAGGAGGCGAAAATATTGCGTCCCGCCACACCGTGGACGTGGTAAACAGAGAGCGACACGACTGGTAAAACAATACCATGGTCCACACCTTTACAAATCCAATGTCCGTATTACTATACCATGATAAGACCTTCTGTCCCGCACCCCGCACCCCGAAAAATGTCCAACGAATGTATAGGATCAAACCAACAGGCATGGCCCAAAGCGATTATTTACAGAGAAAAAAAATAGGCACCATCCTGAACCCCAAGAACCAAGGTAAATTGGGTAAAATCCTGGACAGTGATGATTACACGCAGTTTAAACAATATTCTTTAGAAAATACGGTCATCAACACGAGCAATGTGTACAACCAAATTGTTCATCCCAAATCCAGCATCATTTTCAACATGGAGGTGGCCAACCCGGCCTACTGCCCCCAATATGCTATGGATCACAACACGCAAACCCGGGCCAATCGCCACACGACCGATCCCGTGGCGTTCAACCCCCACGTGTCCATGCACCGCACCTACATCAACAGCTACACCAACACATATACTCCCCGGCAACTGACCCACCAGAAACATACCCCCAATCGCAACCTGAAATGCAACGCCTGCTGCACCCCCAAGGGAGCCAAGGCCACCAACAAACCCCAAGAAAACAGCTACAATACCCTCTGCAGCAATTCCCGTCTCAAACAGCTCATGTGCGACTGCTCCATGAACTAAGCACATCCCGACCCCCGCCTCATCCTACACATCCTGAATGGAAGTATAGGATCCAAACCCCGGACTCTGTGCAGCAATTCAGGTGCGCGTCAAACTAGCCACCGTCGCCTTCAGTGCCTGCACTTCCTTGACCAAGATCCCAATGAGACCAGTGTAATTCAAAGACTGGAATTCCCCTGACGCATCCTTGTCTCCGTGCACCAAGAACGGATACAATTCAGCCACCTCATGCGCAAAAAACCCAATGTCGCCGCGACCCGTCGTCGTATTCACGTACTGCAACGGCCGCAGACCGTCCACCCCCGCCGACGCCACCTCGTCCAACGAAACCACGTCCGTCTTCAGGCGGTAATCTGACTGTATGGTCGTGACCGGGCACGTGATGGTCCCCCCGACCGTCAACGCATCCGCGATTCCGAGCGAGCCAGCGATACTCATGCTGCCCGATATATCCAAGACCACAGCAGAACGATGGAACAAATTAGGCACATGACAATGGTACAACCGACTGGCCCCGTAGGCACCCGATATGTCAATGTCATAAACCTCGTCCACCCGACCCACCAAGAAATCGTCCAGACTGGTCTGCGCCACCGAAATCAAATTGCGCGAAACATCGGGCGCCAACAACAGACCCGCGGTACCGGCCCCGTTAAACGCCTCATACGGCGTCGTCCATGTATATCCACCGTCGTAGGTCGCCAACATCACCCCCGACCTCCCCGCATAAGTCCCGGTCACCACCGCATGCGCCGCATCGTACACCGCCACGTCCTTAAAAACCATTCCTTCTAACCCCATACTGACATCGGTATAGGAGCTCCCCCCGTCAGACGTCCAGGTGATAATACCGTCCCCCACAAAGACGGACACCAGGGGATCCGTCGGCACCAAATACACCCCGTCCAAATCGGTGGCATACGTACGCAGTGTGGCCAATGCACGATACGTATAGGGTCCGTTCCAATTCCAAGTCGCCACAGGGGTCGGCGCAATATAATCGTACAGGACCGCGTATTTGGCGATGCCTGACCCCGCCACAAACATATAACTGGTATCAAATCCTCCCAAGGCATGGACCGCATTCATACCCGTGGGAAAATGCGTATAAGTGAACGACACATCGTTGGTATGAAACGTCCGTTTATAGACCTCGTCAGGTCCGACCGTGGTTGTCGGCGAAAAAGAGCACGTGCTCGGAAACAAGGTATAGCCCAAATTATAGCCAGGCGCATCCTGCGATGAATTGGATGTGTCCACCATGACCAAGAGGTTGCCGGAACGGTCAATGTCCAAGACCGCCATCGCCTCCACCCCGTTCCCAAAATTCCCGCCGTCCGGGTAGTTAAATTTCAGAACGTCCCATGTTTTGTATGCATCCGAGGTGACAAAGACCCAGCCAGCGTAATTGAGCGCCACGAGCGCGGACACAGCGTCGTACGCCACCCCGGCTCGTGCCACATTCCGGTTGTTGGAACTCAAATTGTCCAACCGAGGGCCCGACGTAGACCTCTCCGACCAGGTACCACCGCCGTTCACCGACGATAAAAAGGAAAACCCAAATATGTTGTTTGACGAGTCGTACGCATTGGGCGCCCCAAACGCCAGCGCCACCGTCGGCACCCGCGCCGACGTCACTACCCGTTCCAGCTCAAACGAAACGTCGTAGACCAAGACCACTTCTCCATTGACAATACGGGTCGGACCGTTGACCATCAGAGTACACCCATCCAGCGTCGGAGCATACGTATTGAACCCCGTGACCGACCGACCAAACGCCGGATTCGCATTCTGAACGGTGGTCTGCACCGGAACCCATCCTCCCGAACCCGACGCACTGTCCATCTCCCCCGCCGCCACGACCAGACCCGTGGCCATCGTGGCCCGTGACGAATCATAGATATAGGATCCTCCCAACATACGCATCCCAAGCGGCCCTGAACCCTCGGTCTCCATCACCATCGTCAACGCCGTATGCCCTCCCTCTGAAGGATCCAACGGGGAAGTCACCATCGTCACGGCCGTCTGGGCCGCGTACCCTCCCAAAGCTCCCGCATCCTCCGTGAAATAATCGGGCAAAAACATGCCTGAACCGTCCGAATAGACCACTACCGTCTCATGGAATGGAGTGTGTCCCCCTACCCCTCCAGAACCATCCAGAGAACCCAAGACCGAGGTCCCGACCGACAAATGAGAGGGCAACGTGATGTTATTGGCAACCGCCAAGGTCATGTTTCCCCCGTTTTGATAAGTCAACACGGCGTCACCCGAATTAGCCGAAGGATCCGTCACAAACGGGTACTGAATGTACGAGACATCCGTATTGGTCTCGCAACTAAGTAACCGGTGCACCATGGCCGTATCACTGAACCAATGCAGCGAACATTGACTGGGGTCCGTATACAACACCGTGCCCCGAAACCCGGCATTGGACGACAGGATGCTCTGAGTCCGTGTCCCCGTCGCAAACACGTTGAAAGCCGTGGTAGTTTCGGCATTGGCCGAACTGTCGCTGAAAACGTCCAAGGTGGCCCCGGGTAAAACCCGGGTATGGTAAGGACTGTTGACCCCCATGAATCCCCCAGCATGAAAGGCATTGCAGACCAAGGCGCCGGAATAGGTGGGATTGTCGTTCTGAGGATTGGACGTGAAATTGTAGCCCATGGCCAAGATATTCTTGGCGATGTAGACATTGCCCCCCACCTGAATATCGCGCCGAATGTTAAAGGTTTTATTGACGGTGACAGTGCCGTTGACGACGACGGACCCCAAGACATCTAAACTCTTGGACAAGAGCACGTCGCTGGAAAAAGCGGCATTGCCGGCCACCGTCAAGTTACCGTTGAGGGTCTCGTCGCCATTGAATAACATGTCCCCGTTCAAGGTGGTTTTACCCGTGACGGTAAGCGGACCAAGAATATCAAAAAAGCCCAAATACTGGCTCTTGAGTGTCAGATTACCCACGACCAAGTTATTAATGGTCGCATTGTTGGATTTTTCATAATTCTGCGTGCCGCCGTAACTTCTCCACGCCTGGGTGTACATGTATACAATATACCCCGATGAACAATTCAAAAACACTTACGAACCCATACGTGTTTTTGTCAAAGGTGTAATAATTACCAATGAAGGTATATGATCCACCGATAAGGCCATAGCCGAAGGCCATGGCCGAAGGCGAGCCAAACGACCGCTACGCAGTTCAAGTGGAGGGCAGCCGCCGCCGGGTCTCACGTGCCTCACGTGCCTCACGTGCCTCACGTGCCGATACCCGCGCATCCGCCCCCGCGCGGTGCAGACGTACGAACCGCGTGATAGGTCCGGCATACCGCAGAATTTTGTCCACGATTTTCCGGTAAAAAGGGCGAAACTCCGACCGACGTTCACGCATGTCGGCCAGCGTCATCCACTGGATTTCTATTTTCTCAAAAATCATCGTCTTTCTCAAATAGGCATGGTCCATGCGCTCAAACACGAAACGGTGACTGTTGTTGTAATATTCCACCAACTTGGGGTCGTAATCGTACCGAAAGACATGTATATGATACT
>Ga0114979_10003094_pt1 | contig 11183 bp, 9 predicted proteins | sample S_140625_EF_Meta_FD_87315 | JGI IMG/M metagenome (GOLD analysis project Ga0114979, IMG submission 87315) | Freshwater microbial communities from Lake Simoncouche, Canada to study carbon cycling - S_140625_EF_MetaG | ecosystem: Environmental > Aquatic > Freshwater > Lake | place: Lake... | reverse complement strand
GAGCCGCGCCCGGTCGGCGTCGCGGTTGCCGGCGTTGACCACCATGCGCACCGTGTCACCGAGATTGACCAGCATCAGGTCGTCTTCGATGCCGCCCGCGTCGTTGAGCAGAAAAGAATATTTTTGCAGACCGATCGGCCAGCCGGTGAAGTCGATCGGCAGTGCGGCCTGCAGGCCCTTTTGCAGCGACTGCGCCGTGCCGTCGAGCGCCCGGATGTGCAATTGGCCCATGTGCGAGACATCGAAGAGGCCGGCCTGCGAACGGGTGTGCAGGTGCTCGGATTTCAGGCCCGCCGGATACTGAATCGGCATGTCGTAGCCGGCAAAGGGCCCGAACTTCGCGCCGAGTTCGCGGTGCAGCCCGGCCAGCGGGATCTGTCTGATCACAGGGTCCATCAGTGGCTCCGGTGCGCGCCGGCGTCGGTGAGCAGGGTTGCCGGGCTCATTGCTGATCGGCCGTGTTGCTGGTCATGTAATCGGCCATCGGCGGGCAGGTGCAGACCAGATTGCGATCGCCCGCCGCGTTGTCGATGCGTTTGACATGCGGCCAGAACTTGGCATCGCGCAACCAGGCAAGGGGATAGACCGCCTGCTCGCGCGAGTAGGGATGGGTCCAGTCGGCGGCCAGCTCGAAGGCGGTGTGCGGCGCGTTCTTCAGCGGATTGTCGAGTGCATCGAGCGCACCCGATTTCACCTGGGCGATTTCGCCGGCGATCGCGATCATGGCTTCGCAAAAGCGATCGAGTTCGGCCTTCGATTCGCTTTCGGTCGGCTCGACCATCAGGGTGTCGGCTACCGGAAACGACAGGGTCGGCGCATGAAAACCGTAGTCCATCAGTCGCTTGGCGATGTCTTCGGCAGTGATGCCGCACTCGCCCTTGAGGTGGCGCACATCAAGGATGCACTCATGCGCCACGCGGCCATTGGCGCCGGTATAGAGCACCGGATAGTGGCCCTGCAAGCGGGTCGCGATGTAGTTGGCATTGAGGATCGCCACCTCGGTGGCCTTGCGGATGCCGCTTGCTCCCATCATGCGGATGTACATCCACGAGATGGTGGTGATCAGCGCGCTGCCGCTGGGGGCCGCCGAGACGCTGTTGCCCTGGTCGGCGCCCTGGTAAGGATCGCTTGCCAGGAAGGGCGACAGGTGCGCGGCCACCGCGATCGGGCCCATGCCCGGTCCGCCGCCGCCGTGCGGAATGCAGAAGGTCTTGTGCAGGTTCATGTGGCAGACATCGGCACCGATGTCGCCGGGGCGGGTCAGGCCGGCCTGGGCATTGAGGTTGGCGCCATCCATGTAGACCTGTCCGCCGGCTTGGTGAACCATCGCGCAGACATCGCTGATTGCGGCCTCAAACACACCGTGGGTCGAAGGGTAGGTCACCATCAGGGCCGCCAGTGCATCGCGGTGGGCGGCGATCTTGGCCTGCAGGTCGGCCACATCGATGTTGCCGTCGGCATCGCAGGCCACCACCACGATCTTCAGGCCCATCATCTGCGCGGTAGCCGGATTGGTGCCATGCGCCGACGACGGAATCAGGCAGATATCACGATGGCCCTGGCCGCGCGCGGCCTGCCACTGCCTGATCGCAAGCAGGCCGGCGTATTCGCCCTGCGCGCCCGAATTCGGCTGGAACGACACCGCATCGAAGCCGGTGATTTCGGCAAGCCACTGGCCGAGTTGTCGCAGCATTTCGGTGTAGCCCTGGCGCTGCTCGGCGGGTGCAAAAGGATGGATGGCCGCGAACTGCGGCCAGGTGACCGGTGCCATCTCGGCCGCCGCATTGAGCTTCATCGTGCACGAGCCCAGCGGAATCATCGAATGCACCAGCGAGATGTCGCGGTTTTCGAGGCGCTTGAGATAGCGCATGAACTCGGTTTCGCTGTGGAAGCGGTTGAAGACCGGATGGGTCAGCACCGCGCTTTCGCGGCGCAGGTCAGACGGGATGGAGGCGGGTTCGATGCCGAGCGTGGCGCCTGCCGTCGCCAGGGCGCTCGATCCATCGAGTGCCGGGCGGCTGCCGGTCAGCACCTGGACCAGGTCGGCCACATCGGCGAGGCCGACAGTCTCATCGAGCGCGATGGCAATGCGCCCGTCGGCGAAGCTGCGCAGGTTGATGCGCTGCTCGGCCGCGCGTTTTGCAATCAGCGCGGCGTCGAGCTTGTTGGCGATCGGGTCGATCAGGACGGTATCGAAGAAGGCGGCATGAACCGGCGCAATGCCGGCGGTCGCGAGCATCAGGCGCGCCATGGCATTGACCCGCAGCGCGATGCGCAGCAGTCCCTGCGGGCCGTGATAGACCGCGTAGAAGGCGGCCATATTGGCCAGCAGCGCCTGTGCGGTGCAGATGTTGCTCGTGGCCTTGTCGCGGCGGATGTGCTGCTCGCGGGTCTGCAAGGCCATGCGATACGCAAGGTTGCCGGCGGCGTCTTTCGAGACGCCGATGATGCGCCCGGGCATCATCCGCACCAGGTCCTGACGCACAGCCATGAAGGCGGCGTGCGGCCCACCATTGCCAAGCGGCACGCCAAAGCGCTGCGCCGAGCCGATCGCGATATCGGCACCCATCGCGCCAGCCGATCGCACCAGCAGGGCGGCCAGCGGATCGACGCCGATCGAGAGCTTGCCGCCTGCGGCATGCAGCGCGTCGGCCAGCGGTGCGACATCGCGCACGCGCCCGAAGGTATCCGGGCACTGCACATGCGCACCGAAGACGGTGGCGGCATCGAAGGTGTCGGCGTCGGCCACGACCACCTCGATGTCCATCCAGCGGGCGCGGGTACGGATCACCGCGATCACCTGCGGATGCACCGCCGCGTCGACCAGAAAGCGGTTGGAGGCATGGCGCGAGGCGCGCCGCAGCACGCCCATCGCTTCGGCCGCCGCACTCGCCTCATCGAGCAGCGAGGCATTGGCCACCGGCAGCCCGGTCAGGTCGATGATCATCTGCTGGAAATTCATCAGTGATTCGAGGCGACCCTGCGCGACCTCGGCCTGATAGGGCGTATAGGCGGTGTACCAGCCCGGGTTCTCGAGCAGATTGCGGCGGATCGGTTCGGGCGTGATCGTACCGTGGTAGCCGGCGCCGATGTAGCTGCGCCAGACCTGGTTGCGCTCGGCGATGCCGGCAAGTTCGGCCAGCGCCGCGGCTTCCGTCGTCGGCGCAATGATTGACAGCGGCAGATCGCGCAGGATGTTGCCCGGAATCGTGTCGCGGATCAGGTCGTGGCGGGAGGCATAGCCGATCGCCGCGAGCATCTGGCGCTGCTGCTCGTCCTGCGGGCCGATGTGGCGGCCATGGAATTCATCGGCGCCGGTCAGGGCGCTCAGGTTCTGGTCGGGGGTATCGCTCTGGATCATTGCAGGTTCCTCAGGCGCCGGGGCCGCTGTCGTAGTCGGCGGCGGCCATCAGTGCCGCGAGCGCGGCTGGGTCTGCCGGTCGGATGCGCATCAGCCAGCCCGCCTGGTAGGGGGCGCTGTTGACCGATTGCGGCTCGGTGGCCAGCGCGTCGTTGACCTCGAGCACCTCGCCTTCGAGCGGGGCATAGACATCGGAGGCGGCCTTGGTGGATTCGACCACCGCGAAGGCCTCGCCGGCGGCCAGATGTCGTCCGATCTCGGGCAACTCGACGTAGACCAGTTCGCCGAGGGCTTCCTGGGCGTGGTCGCTGATGCCGACGGTGAAGCTGCCGTCGCCGTTGTCACGCACCCATTCATGGGTGCCGGTGAATTTCAGATCTGCAGGGCTGGTCAAGGCGGACTCCGAGGCGGATGGATTGGAAGCGTTGCAGACGGGCCGCAGGCGTATCACGCCCGAACCGTCCGCTGCGCCCCCTCTGTCCATTTGCCTGAGAGATTGACCTTCGGCGAGACCTTCGCCGACAGGCGAGGGCCTACTCTCCAGAGAGCCTGTTCCGATGCGGTCCTTTTGCCTGAGAGTTTCTGGGGCGATACACCTTCGGCGTCAGCACCCGTCGCAATGCAAGACTAGGCGCCGATCTCTCCCGCATCGGCGGTGAGACTGGCGGCGACCTTAGTCTTCGAGGCAGGCAGTGTCAAGTCGCTCAGGTCGCGGCCGGCAGCGCTCCAGTGCGCCTCGCGGTGCTTGTGCCAGTCCTGGCGGGTGATGCTGAGCAGCCGCCGGGTGACATGGACGCCGAGTGTAGGTGCGGGGGTCGGACGGCTGACGACAATGTTTGTGTCCATAGTGTCTCTAGAATGTTTCTAAGCTCCTAACAGTCTAGCGGGCAAGCTTTGCAGGGGTGAGACAGTCGGCACGCCGACCGATGCGCGGCTGAATCGATGCCGCGCACGGTGTCGCCCTTTTTCGTGGAATCAGCGGGTCAGGGCAGCGTCTTCTGCCGCGCACGACGCTTGCGGACTGGCGGTTCTGGCAAGCCCGCGGGTGACTTCCTCGCCTGCCGCAGCGAGCTGCGCGCGAAAGACCGGATCGGCATGGAGTCGTGCCACGGTCGCCGCGGCGACCACGCGGCCGGCATCGACGTCGCTTTGCCAGTGCACGCCGCAGATCACCCGGCTCTGGCCATAGGCATAACCGCGGGCCAGCAGGGGATTGGCGCGCTGCGGCGCGATTTCGGTCAGCACCAGCGCGAAGGCCCAGCCGATCGCCGAGTGGCCCGACGGGTAGGAGCCGTCCTTGGACAGCATGGCCTCTTCGGCCGGGGTGCAGGTGGGTTCGGAAAAGGCGACGAAGGGTCGGGTGCGCTTGTAGTGATCCTTGGCGCGATAGGTCGCCAGGCCGGCATCGGTCAGGGTGCGTCGCAGCAGCATGGTCAGCTGCGGCGTGTCCTGCGCCGAGATCGGCATGCCCAGGGCACACGAGAACGTGTCGGCAGCTTGCGGGAATGTCAGATTGGCGTCGCGGGCGGCCAGATTCCAGCGCGGCGAATTACGCAGTGTGGTCGCGCCTTTAAATGCGCTTTCGTCGGCCAGTGCCTGCGGCGAGCCGGCGGCCGGCGGCGGTGCGACCAGCGCCAGGCTGTCGGGCAGATCAGCGCGCGGCAGATAGCCGTTGAGGATGCCGGTGCCGGGGCGAAGTTCGCCGACGGTGGCCGGCGATATGGTGGGTGGGGTGGTGCAGGCTGCACCGGCCAGACTGAAGACCAGAAGGGTGGCGGTGACCGGACGGAATCGCATCGGAGCTCCTTTGGGTGTTTTGACAAATGTGCTGACGGCAGCGCGCCACCATAGCCGCGCCGGGCGGCAAGTACAATTGACGGTCCCCCAATTTTGAGATTGCCTGTGTCGATAACCACCATGCCGAGTAGTCAGGTCCCCTCAGTGGCGAGCGGTGTGTCGAGCCAGGCGCCCGATCTGCGTTGGGCCGATGTCGCCCAGGCACCGGATCCCGACCGCTCAGCCGCGCTGGTGGCGGCCCTGCGCGCGGCCTTGCCGGCGCAGTGCGTGCTCGCCGGCGTCGAACAGACCCGGCCCTATGAGTGCGATGGCCTGTCGGCCTTTCGCCAGCTGCCGGTGGCGGTCTGTCTGCCCGAATACGAACAGCAGGTGCGCCTGGCACTGCAGATTTGCCGCGAACACGATGTACCGGTGGTGGCGCGCGGCGCGGGCACCAGTCTGTCGGGTGGCGCCATGCCCCATGCCAGCGGCGTGGTGCTGTCGCTGGCCCGCCTCAATCGCATCCTGTCGGTCGATCCGCTGGCGCGCACCGCCCGCGTGCAGCCCGGGGTGCGCAATCTGGCGATCTCGGAAGCCGCAGCGCCGCACGGCCTCTATTACGCGCCCGATCCTTCGTCGCAGATTGCCTGCTCGATCGGTGGCAACATCGCCGAGAACTCGGGCGGCGTGCACTGCCTGAAATACGGACTGACCGTGCACAACGTGCTGCGGGTGCGGGGTCTGACCATCGATGGCGAGATCATCGAACTCGGCAGTGCCGCCCTCGATGGCCCGGGTCTCGATTTGCTCGCGCTCTCCATCGGCTCCGAGGGCATGCTGATGGTGGTCACCGAAGCGCTGGTGAAGCTGGTGCCCAAGCCGCAGCTCGCGCGCGTCGTGATGGCCTCCTTCGATGATGTCGCCAAGGCGGGCGACGCGGTCGCGGCAATCATCGGTGCCGGCATCATCCCGGCAGGCCTCGAGATGATGGACCGCAAGGCGAGTGCTGCGGTCGAGCCGTTCGTGAAAGCCGGCTACGACCTGTCGGCCGAGGCGATCCTGCTGGCCGAATCCGACGGTTCACCCGAGGAGGTCGAAGAAGAAATCGACCGCATGCTGGCGGTGCTGCGTGGCGCGGGCGCGACCGCACTGGTGGTCTCCAACTCCGAAGCCGAGCGTCTGCGATTCTGGTCGGGCAGAAAAAATGCTTTTCCGGCGGCTGGCCGCATCTCGCCCGACTACTACTGCATGGACGGCACCATCCCGCGCAAGAACCTCGGTCGCATGCTTGTGGCCATCAGCGAGATGGAGCAGACGTATCAGTTGCGCTGCATGAATGTCTTTCATGCGGGCGATGGCAATCTGCATCCGCTGATTCTCTTCGATGCCAACCAGCCAGGCGAGTGGGAGCGCGCCGATCGTTTCGGTGCAGACATTCTCGAGTTGTGCGTGGAGCTTGGCGGCACGGTCACCGGTGAACACGGTGTGGGCATCGAAAAAATCAACTCGATGTGCGTGCAGTTCTCGCCGGCCGAGCGAGAGGCCTTCTTTGCGCTCAAGCGCGCCTTCGACCCTCCGGGTCTGCTCAATCCCGGCAAGGGCATCCCGACGCTTGCCCGCTGTGCCGAATACGGAAAGATGCATGTGCACGGCGGTCGGGTCGCCTTCCCCGATATCGAACGCTTCTGACCGCGCGATCATGCCGGCCACATCCCTTCCTGTTGCACAGCGAGTCTGACCGTGACGCCTGAAGTGTCAGCCGACTCAGCCCTGCTGGCGCTGCGCGACTGCGTGCGCGCCGCGCAGGCCGATCGCACCCGTTTGCGCCTGCATGGCGGCAATACCAAGTCCTTCTATGGCGAGCCGGCGACCGGTGAGCCGCTCGACCTGCGCTCGATCGCCGGCATCGTCGACTACGAGCCGACCGAACTCGTCGTGACGGTTCGCTGCGGCACCCCGCTTGCCGAGCTCGAGCAGGCGCTCGCGGCCCGCCAGCAATACCTCGCCTTCGAGCCGCCGCACTTCGGGGCGGGCGCCACCGTGGGTGGCATGGTAGCGGCCGGCCTGTCGGGACCACGTCGTGCTACCGCCGGTGCTGTGCGCGACTTCATGCTCGGCGCGGTGCTGATGAACGCCAGCGGCGAGCTGCTCCATTTCGGCGGACAGGTCATGAAGAATGTCGCCGGCTACGATGTCTCGCGTTTGCTCGCCGGATCCATGGGCATCCTCGGGCCGATCGTGCAGGTGTCCCTGAAGGTGCTGCCGCTGCCGGCAGCCGAGGCCACGGTCTGCCTGAGCACTGGCTTGCGCGACGCCCTGGCGCAGATGAATCGCTGGGCTGCCCAGCCGCTGCCCCTGTCGGGCACCTCGTGGGCCGGCGGCGAGCTCATGGTGCGGCTGTCGGGGGCCGGTGCTGCGGTCGATGCCGCGGTCGCCCGTCTTGCAGCCGATCACGGCACGAGTCTTGTCGACCCGATGGCGGCGCGTGCTCACTGGTCGGGGCTGCGCGAACAGACCGATGCCTTCTTCGATGACCCGCTGCCGCTTTGGCGACTCTCGGTGCCCTCGACCGCGCCGATCTTCGAGCTGCCCGGTCGGCAGCTGGTCGAATGGGGTGGCGCGCTGCGCTGGTTCAAGTCGCCGGTCGATGCCGAATTCGTGCGGCAGGCGGCGGCCACGGTGGGCGGAACCGCGACCCGTTTTCGTGCGGTGGAGCCCGGTGGCGGTGTGTTCTCGGTTTTGCCGGCGCCGATGTTTGAGCTGCACCGTCGCATCAAGCACGAGTTCGACCCGCGCGGCCTCTTCAACCCCGGCCGGCTGGTGGCCGGCCTCTGAGCCGCAACCCGCGCGCTTTCAAGGTCTCGAACCATGCAAACGAATCTTGCCGACTGGCTGCGCGATACGCCCGACGGTATCGAAGCCGACTCGATCCTGCGATCGTGCGTGCACTGCGGCTTTTGCACGGCCACCTGCCCGACCTATCAGTTGCTCGGCGACGAGCTTGATGGCCCGCGCGGGCGCATCTACCTGATCAAGCAGGTGGTCGAGGGTGTCAAGCCGACCCGCGAGACCCAGCAGCATCTCGACCGTTGCCTGACCTGCCGCAACTGCGAGAGCACCTGTCCGTCGGGTGTGCAGTACGGGCATCTGGTCGACATCGGCCGCAAGCTTGTTGACCAGCAAGTGGCGCGGCCGGCCGGCGAACGGCTGCTGCGCGGCGCACTGCGCGAAGGCATGACTCGACGCGGTCTCTTCGATACCGCGATGCGCATCGGTCAGACCGTGCGCCCCTTGCTGCCCGAGGCGCTCAGGGCGAAGGTGCCGCAGCGTCGCGATCCCGGATCGTGGCCGGCGCGTTCGCATGCCCGCAAGGTGATCCTGCTCAACGGCTGCGTGCAGCCCGCAATGGTTCCGGCGATCGATGCGGCGACCGCCCGAGTCCTTGATGCGCTGGGCATCGAGGCGGTCGTGGTGCCTCGCTCGGGCTGTTGCGGCGCGATCCGTCATCACCTTGATGACCAGGAGGGCGCGCTCGCCGATGCCCGTCGCAATATCGACGCCTGGTGGCCGCTGCTGGCCTCGCACACCGAGGCCGCGTCGGCTTCTGGCGCAGCAACCGGGAAAGCAGGCGGGGCACAGGCCATCGTCATCAATGCCTCGGGATGTGGCGCGATGATCAAGGACTATGCGCATCTGCTGCGTCACGACGCGCTGTATGCCGAGAAAGCGGCGCGGGTGAGCGCCATGACCCGCGACCTCGCCGAGTTCCTGCCTGCCGAGCGCGCGCGGTTGCAGGCGCTGTGCCGGCCCGCTGTTGGCGCCCATGATGGCGCTCATGTTGGCAATGAGCGGCCCAAGCCCCCGAGGCTGGCCTTTCATCCGCCCTGCACCCTTCAGCATGGTCAGCAGGTCAGGGGCGAGGTCGAGTCGCTGCTGGTGGCCTGTGGCGCCGAGCTCGTGCCCTTTGCCGAGTCGCATCTTTGCTGCGGGTCGGCCGGCACCTATTCGGTTCTGCAGTCGACGCTCGCCACCCAGCTGCGCGACCGCAAGCTGTCGAACCTGCAGGCCGATTCGCCCGACCAGATCCTGTCGGCCAACATCGGGTGCCTGACCCATCTGCAGTCGGGCACCGACACGCCGGTGCGTCACTGGATCGAGTGGCTCGATCGGGCGATCGCGCAGCAGGCATGATCGTGAGTGCCGGCCCGGTCGTGCGATGAACCTGATCGTTCGTCTGCCCAACTGGATCGGCGATGTCTGCATGGCCTTGCCGGCCTTGCGGGCACTCGATGCCAGCGGTGTGAGACTGCACCTGATCGGCAAGCGCTGGGCATCCGATCTGCTGGCTGCGCACCACTGGCCGGTCACCTCAACGCCGACCTCGCTTTTGGCGAGCGCCGCCATCTTGCGATCCTTGCCGATCGATTCGCCAGGGCGCGGCCTGCTGCTCACCAATTCGCTCTCAAGCGCGGCCGTCTTCCGGCTGGCCGGCATCGCCGCGCTGGGGCATCGCGGCGACGGGCGCTCGCTGCTCCTGGGTCGCGCTTTGCCCAAGCCCACCGGATTGCACGAGGTCGAGGTGTTCTGGCGACTGGCCTGCAAGGCTGCCGATTGGATCGGGCTGCCGGCGCTGCCCGGACAGCCGCCTGCCGCGCTCGGTTTGCGACTGACCCCTGAACACGAGGCGAGCGCGCTTGCGGCCCTTCGCCTGGCCGGCATCGATTCGGCGGCCACTCGCCTGATCGTGCTGGGCCCCTTATCGGTCGGGACAACCGACGGACAGAGCAAACGCTGGTCGGGGTTTGCCGAACTCGCGAGGCAACTCGCCGATCGGGGCATCGTCACGCTGACATGCCCCGGTCCGGGAGAAGAGGAGGCGGCGATGGTCGCAGCGCCCTCGGCGATTGCCCTGCCTGGGCTCGGTCTGGGCGCCTATGCGGCGCTTTGCCGACTCGCTGATCTGACCGTTGCCAACGACTCGGGGCCGATGCATCTGGCAGCGGCAGTCGATGCGCCGGTGATTGGCATCTTCGGTCCGAGCAGTCCGGCGCGCACGCGCCCCTGGGGCAGCCGGTCGACCTGGTTGGGAGGTGACGGTGTCTGGCCCGAGCTGCCCACGGTCGTGGCGCAGGTTGATCGACGGATGCGGCGCTCGGATTCTGGGGAGACTTAGCGCTGGCGAAACCCAGTCCGGCTCAGAGCGGCCTAGCGCGGCGCCGGCTCATAAGCCGTCAGATGCCAGTCGATCCAGTCTTCCCGGGCACGCCCGCCCCGCGGCATCAGGTCTGGCGACACGTAATTGCCGGTCCATTCACGTTTGACCCAACGGCCGACCTGCGGCGCATACCACGCGGTATCGGTCCGCGTGGGGAAATTGCGAAAGACGTCGGAATGCGCGAAGTCGATGAGCCGAACAATGCGCAGGGCATCGAAGCTGCCCGCTGGCACCGTCACCTTCTCCCAGCCCTGAACCGACAGGCGCTGGCTCCAGGCGTAATCCGAACCGCTCACCGGCATCGTCGTGTAACGGGTGTCGCTCTTGAGGTTCATGCCGGTGCTGGCGCCCCTCGGCACAACCGGCATCGGTGTGTTGAAGCGGATCGGCTCTCCGGTGTAAATGGACTCAAGCAGCACTGACCAGGGGTCGGTGTAGATCTCTTCGAGCAGGGGTTTGTCTGCGCCCCGGTTGATGCTCAGACGGATGAGTGGCGTTACCGCAGTGACCTGGACCGCAACCTCGCCGACAGGGATGTTGTTGTAGCGGTTGATCAGGACATAACGCCACCGGTCGCCGATGCGCAGCGTCGGGACGGGAAGAGGGTCCAGACCCGCGGGCGCCGGCATGGCGTTGGGGCTGGCGCAGCCCGAGTTGAGAACCGATATGGCGGACAGTGCAACCGGAAGTCCCAGGCCTACCCTGATGGTCAGGCGGCGCGATCGGTCGATCGAAGTGTCGTTCATCTGAAACCTCTGTCTGAGAAACGGTCCCGGCGATTCAGGAGGGCATGGCCTGGCCGTCATTGAGCCGCAGGATGCCCTTGATCAT
>Ga0114979_10003093_pt1 | contig 11184 bp, 8 predicted proteins | sample S_140625_EF_Meta_FD_87315 | JGI IMG/M metagenome (GOLD analysis project Ga0114979, IMG submission 87315) | Freshwater microbial communities from Lake Simoncouche, Canada to study carbon cycling - S_140625_EF_MetaG | ecosystem: Environmental > Aquatic > Freshwater > Lake | place: Lake... | reverse complement strand
GGAGGCAGCAACCGCACGACTGGGACGAACACTTCGGAGATTTCATTAACCAATCTCACCACCAATTGGAGTTCCTCCTCGATTGTCAATGCATCGAACTACACCCAGTTCATCAATCCAACCAACCGGGCGAAATACTTTTCCCCGGGCCTGATGCTCTATGCCGGAAAAATCACCACCAACGACCTCCGTTATTTTGCCCACGGCTTGCTATCTTGGACCAACTTTCCCAACACCATTCCCGTAGGGATTCCGATCACCTCCTCCACCGGTTACGGCCAAGGAAACAACAACACCCTCAAAGTGGATCTCAACTCCTCAGCGGGCACAAATTTAAACACCATCGCCGCTGCGATTACCGCAAACCTTCCCAGCTTCGGGACCCGTGGGGGCGGAATGAGCACCACCGCCTACGTCAACAATCTGGCTGCCAATATCGTCGACTATATCGATGCCGACGACATTCCGACAACGGACAGCGCCACCAGTCCGACGTATATCGGAGCCGAAAACATCCCTTGGCCCAACGAACTTTTTGACACAATCCAATTCGCAAATGTGATCTGGAGCAAAAACATGGTCGTCATCGATGTGAAGGACCAAGTCGAGGTCTGGAACATGGGCAATAAGGCCATCTCAAACTCCACGAGTACAAACTACGCGATCTGCATCAGCAACAACTACGACCTTGTCCTGACCTTCACCAATACTTATCTCGGTGTGGGTCAAAAAGTGAATTTGAAGGATATGGTCACGCAGGATAGCGGCACGGTTTGGCCAAGATATCGTGTGTACAGCAACCCGGTGATACCCCCGAACGGATATGCTGTTCTCAGCGCGTGGAAAAGACCGGCCGACAACTACACGCATACTACGCTTGGTGCGACATTACCGGCGACTTGGTTTCCCAATACAAACGCAGCTGGGCGGACCACGATTAGCTCAAGTTGGTACGTTTACCCTGCTCAGGCCGATGCCACCGCCAATATGAAATACACCGCCCAGTATAATGGAAAAGTCATCCAGCAATCTAAGGGTGGCCGCTGGACCCGCTATCTCGCGCCCTCCTTTAAAATGGGGAATGACAAATTGGGAGTATCGCCCAGCCAGTACGTCTTTTTGAATCCTATCGGCTACGCCTCGCAGACGACAATTTCGGGCACACCCACCCATTCCGGTGGCGACCCCCGTGCCCAATACTTTCTATCCGGCCCCCTGCGAAATCATAACTATGTGAACAGTTATGCTTCTCCCGGAGGCAGGAATGTGGAGCGCTTTAACATCGGCACCTTTCCGGAAAGCGAAGTCAATCCGGCCAAATTTTGGCCGGAAGGGGGTCATGCCACCAACAGCGAATGGGGCGGGAATCCCACGCAATACAGCGATGACCCTGCGAGTTACACGACCCCTGCCCAAACCAACAACTGGGTGATGCGCTGTCGCCCGACGAATCAGACAGGTCTCGTCAGCGTGACAGAACTAGGCAGGATTTATGACCCCATGCAGTGGTCGGATCAGTCCGGTAGCGGGGTCTCTGGCCAACCGGGGCTCTGGACCAATCTGACGGCCAACGCAACGGCCTCGACTCTTTACGGAGGACGCAACACCCTCCGCATCGGCCGCCCCGAATTCAAACGCTTCGCCTTTACCAATCTGGGGGGAACCTATCCCGTGCCCAACATGGGCATGTCCTCCGCTGCTTTGCTCGATATTTTTTCTTCGTCCGCCTCATATGACAACAGTGGTAGAATCAACCTAAACACAGCTCCCGCCCCGGTCCTGCGCGCCTTGGCGGGGGGAGTGACCCTGACGAATGATTCAGCTCTCAAGCCCTCCTCAACTTTGGCCGTTCCCACCAAAATGACTGAAGCCTTCGCCCAAGGCGTGATGCGCTACCGTGCGATGTATCCCTTCCTTAGCCCAAGCCAATTGGCCTTTATTGCCACCGACTATGGCGCAACAAACGGTGCCAACCATTGGACCAACACCTGGCCAAAAAATGCCGTCTTCGGCAACACCAACACCTCGATCCTTCTGACCAATGCCCCCGGCAACACTCTGGGAACCACCGCCAGCATGGGGGTCTCAGAATGGAACGATCAAGCTGCAGAAGAATGGTTTTCAAAGATTTATAACCTTTCAACGGTGCAGAGTTGGAACTACCGCACTTATGTGGTGGCTCAGTTGGTGGGCACGAACGGCCTCCCGACAGGTCCTTCCATGCGAAAATACTCCCTGATGTTTGTACGATACAGCGGCGCCTTTCCCACGATCAGTGCCGGTCCCTTTACCAGTTTCGAATCTCCGTACTGATTGAATACGGCCCGCTTACCGCTTTTCCCATCGACACGGCCCCCCTCCTGAAGAATCATTTCGAAATGATGAATGCATTTAAAACCACTGAAAAAGGCCTCTTTTCACTCATCCAGAGAACCATTTTCTTTTTCCTCGTCGTTTGCCCTCTGGCCACCGCTCAGGAATTTCCAAAAAGTGCCTTCGGTATTTTGAATTTGATCCCACGCCCGACGATCATCAAAATATCCCTCGGAAGCAATCTGCTCACACCGGGTGACGAAGAAATCAATCCGGGCTTCTATTCCGGCATGATGCCTTGGCGCCCGGAAAAGGAGACCCTCAAGGCCGAAGCAGCCGGCTACCAGTCTGCCGAGCTCAAACCGTTCCTGAAGGCAACCGAAACACCTGTCATTATCCTTCAGGAAAACCCAGCCAAAACCCTGAAATTGACCGTCCTTCCGAACGCAAAGGAAAGAAGTCCTGCATTTTTTGATGCCATCAATCTTACCTCCCAGGAATCCCTGCAGATTGAGGCAAATGGAAAGTCATGCTCTCTCCCGAACAATAAAAGGATCCGTCTGACCAAGGAAAAGAAGTTTTCTTTCACCATCCCCGGCAAACCCGAAAAAACGATCGACCCTGAAGATCCATGCGGCTTTTTGCTCATTTTTTACACCCGTCCGGACGGAACGGTCGACTGCGCTGTCACCCTGGACAATCTACTCTAAAATCAGTTTGGCCATCTGTGCCAAAGATCGGACGCCATAGATTTCCGTCTCCCGGTGACCGCCTAAAATTAGGTTGATGCCCATTTCGCTGGCCTTTACTTCCGTCGGATAGTCCGCCTCTCCAGTGATCAAGGTGTCCACCCCCGCTTTGATCACCTGATCCAGATCCCCAAATCCCCCCGTCACAATTCCGATTCTCCAACAAACTTCCGGCCCATAGCCTAACACCACCGCTTTTCTTCCCGTTGTTCCACTCAACCGTTTCGCGAGGTCCCTCAAGCTCAACCTGCTCCCTTCCACCTTCCACCCGATCGCCCTTCCCATGGCCGCACCGAAGGGCTTGCGCTTGGAATCCCCCAAGCCCAGCGCCCGCAACAACCCGATCGAATTCCCCAGCTGCGGATGGGCATCCAGAGGCAGGTGCGACGAATAGATCGCTACACCCAATCTCTTGGCCAGAAGAATCCGGTTCGCCCGAATCTTCCGATCCAAGACTGAAATCCCCCAAAATAGGCCGTGATGCACGATCAGAAAGTCCACCTTCTCTTTTCCCGCTTTTCGGATCGATTCGATATCCGCATCCACTGCCCATCCCACTTTCTTCACCGGCTTGTTGTGGGTCACCTGCAATCCATTCCTTGCCCCAGGATAATCCCGGAACTTTTTCGACTCCAAAATCAGGTCGCACTCCTTGGCTAGCTCCTTTGCCTTCATCCCACTTTCATACCCCGTCATCCCATCCAACGCATCGCCAATCTTAAACTTCAACCCAAACCTGAATCTGGACTAATGTCTTTTCATGAATCCGGCAATCGTCCTGGAACATTCCTCTTTCCTGATCGTCGATAAACCGGCCGGGTGGCTTGTTCATCCCACCCGTCCGGACGGCACCTTCACCCTGATCGACTGGCTTCGGGACCAGTATCCCGATGAGTTTCTTTCCCTTATCAGCCGACTCGACCGCGAAACGAGCGGCCTTCTTCTCGTGGCGCGAGGCAAGGAGAACGCCTCTCTATTCGGAAAAATGCAACAACGCCGGGAAATTCAGAAAAGCTACCTCGCGATCGTCATCGGCTCCCCACCCGAATCCGGACTGATCGATCAACCCCTCGACCGCCTCGGTAAACATCAACCCAGCCGGATATACATCCGCCAAGCCGTTATCCCAGGGACTTACCCCGCCCAAACCGAATACAGAAACCTAGGAACACGTACCCACCCAACGTTCGCCGAAATAAGCCTCGTCGAAGCTTCCCCTAAGACTGGCCGCCTTCACCAAATCCGTGCCCACTTCGAATTTATCGGCTTTCCAGTCCTAAATGACAAGGTTTATGGTCAAAAAGACGAAGTTTTTATAGACTATATCGATAAAGATACTAATTTCAAGCCTAAAATGGCGCGCCATAGCCTACATTCCTCCAAATTATCCTTTCTTTTGGGCTTAGAGCCGATTTCTCAGGAAATCGGGTTGCCTGAGGACCTGGCTGAAATTTGGGATCAGGCCAGATCCATCGATCGCGCCTCATCCTAATTCAAGAATAGGTCGGGCGGCCAATCCCTTGTCCGCCTCGCTGAGTGATTAATTTTTTAATCCATACGCCGTGATCCCGTCGGCACCACTAAAAATCGTTTACGCTCCGCCGAACCTTTTCCTAAACTTAATCGTAACCCTAAACGAGTAATTCTGCGGATTGTCCACCATGCCCTCCCCTATCTACCGACTTCCCCCCTTCCAAGTCGACAAGGTCATGCTGGCCACAGCCGAGACGATCGACTGGGGACTCAAACTTCTCGGTATCCCACCCCTCTGGAAAGAAACACAAGGTGAAGGCATCAAGGTGGGCGTTTTGGATACCGGAATCGCTCTCGAGCATCCCGACCTTCAACCTGCCATCCTCGAAGCCCGCGATTTCACGCGCAGTCCCTCAGCGGCTTATGACGCCCAAGGTCATGGGACTCACGTGTCCGGCATTATCGCCGCCCGTCGCAATGCCCACGGGATCGTCGGCGTCGCACCGGAAGCAAAAATTATCACAGCCAAAGTTCTGAACGACGAAGGCGCAGGCACTTCAAAGGATATCGTTGCTGGAATCCGCTGGGCCGTCGAAGCCGGAGCCGACATCCTCTCCATGAGCCTAGGCAGCTCGGAACCCGACGAAGAGATTCACCAAGCCCTCCTTCACGCCATCTCCAAGGGCATCTTCGTCATCACGGCCGCCGGCAACGAGGGCCCCGAGTTGGACACCGTGGGTTATCCCGCGGGATTCCCAGAGATGGTGGCCGTCGGTTCGATCGACCGGCAAAAGAAGCTCTCCCGTTTTTCCTCCCGAGGGAGACAAGTCGATGTTGTTGCCCCGGGAGACCAGATCACTTCCTGCTATCCGCCCCGCGGCTATGCCGTCCTCAGCGGCACTTCCATGGCCACCCCGTTCGTCTCGGGCGTGGTTGCCCTCGCTTTGGCCAAACACCGCAAGATGGGAGGAAAAACACCCCTACGCACGCAACAGGATCTGATCGAACACTTGTGCCGTACCTCCGCCGATTCCGGTTCGGCCGGGTTCGACCCTCTCTATGGATGCGGAATCTTAGATCCGGCGAAACTGATCAAAGGATAGGTGATATTCGGTAGGGGCGGTTGCCCCTAACGGGCCCTGCCTAGTTACAAATTTCACCCTTGTTGGGCTGGCTGCTGAATCAGAACCCCTTGCAACGGAATCCTCGAAACAATCTTTCCGTCATAGAGGACATCCAAGGAATACTGCCCGGGGGCCGGTAATCGCAACCCTGCGATGTTGAAAATAAAGTTCTGACTCCAGAAGAATGCCTGGGCCGGGGGTTCCCCCATGGTGAACTCAATCTTGGGACCTCCGTCCGGTAAAATCTTCTTTCCGTCCGAATCAATGAAGGAGAGTTGAATCACATGCTTTCCCTCATCCCCCGTGCGAAACAGAAGCCGTAGCGCGATCGAACAGTGGGGATGCACGGCCGGATACTGTCTCGCACAAATCGTGTCAAAGGAGCCCAACACACACAGCTTGCCCTGATAATCACTCGCCGAATCGGCGATCAGGGCGGTGAGAACTTCCATCGATGGAGCGTATCGACTCCTGCTCTGTTCAGCAAATGGTACGGATGAGCGTCCCGCTCATCCTAGGACGACCCGGAGGGTCGTCCGTACCTTGGATCAAGCCTTGGAATTTGAGCTTTGAAATAGGGCTAAACTTCAAACTTACCTCCACCCAAATTTTCACATAAACTCTTCCTGTGGCCTCTCCTTTCCTCCTCTTCATCATGGCCGGTGGCAGTGGGGAACGCTTCTGGCCCCTCAGCCGTAAAACCAAACCCAAACACCTTCTCAAACTGGTTTCTTCCAAAACCCTGCTTGAGGAAACGGTTCTCCGAGTCAAACCCCTCGCCTACAACCCCTCCAAACTTCTCATTCTCACCAATCACGAACAGATCTCCGGAATCCGCAAGGCTCTCCCACGATTCCCCAAAAACTCCCTCATTCCCGAACCCGCCAAACGGGATACGGCGCCTGCCGCAGCCTTAGCCACCGCTCTAGCCCTACGAACTCATCCCAATGCTGTTCTCGCGCTACTTCCCGCCGATGCAGTCATCGGCAAGCATGCCATCTTCCGATCCCAGTTAGCCGCCGCCGCCAGAGCTGCCGCCGTCTCCCCATCCTTTGTTACCTTAGGCATCAAGCCTTCCTACCCTGCGACAGGATTCGGTTATCTTCACTTGGGTGGCAAAACCTTGGGACAGATCAAAGGCGGCCCTTTCCTCAAAGTCCGTCGTTTTGTTGAAAAGCCGTCCCTCCCAAAAGCAAAATCTTATCTCCGCTCGGGGCAGTATGCATGGAATGCGGGAATCTTTGTTTGGAAAGCCTCCACCTTCCTTGCCGAGGCCCGACGCCAACAACCCGCCCTCGCCCGCTTCATCGAGAAATTCCCTAAACGCGGCTCCTATTCTTCTTATCTCAAACGCGAATTTCCCAAACTACCGAAAATCTCGGTCGACTACGCGATGATGGAGCGAGCCAAATCGGTCCTCGCCCTGAAAGCTTCTTTCCCTTGGGATGACGTGGGATCGTGGACCGCCCCCCCCTCGCACCTACCCACCGACAAGAAAGGAAATACATTCCGCGGGCGCGTCACGGCCCTTAACTGTGAAAACACACTCGCCTTCGCGGAGGGCGGGCGGGCGATTGCCCTCCTAGGCACCCAGGACCTCGTCGTGATCGACACCCCGGACTCCCTCCTCGTCTGCCCCAAGGACCGCGTGCAGGAAGTTAAAAAGCTTCTCCCTCTTTTGCCCGATCAGCTGATCTGATCAACGGCACGGATCAGCCTTCCGCTTCATCTAAAGAGGGTACGGATGACCGTCTCGCTCATCCTAGGACGACCCGGAGGGTCGTCCGTACCGAACCTTACGCCCTCCACCTTTCTGGCATTCGAAACAGTAGAGGACTCACCAACAGCACAATCAGCGGTTTGAACCAGACGTCCGTCGCAAGATAGATTGGCTTGCCCATTCCGTCGCACATCAACCCGATGCAGGCGATCGCAAGGATTGCCACCTTCCACTTTTCACCTTCCACTTGCCGCCAATAGCTCACAGCGGCAAATGCGAGAAGGGGCGAGATGATCACATAACTGTTCGTCTCCACGCGTGGATTAAAGATTGTGAGGATCAGACCTGAAGCAACCCAGATCGTCCAAGAACCACCGAGATAGCCCGTACGACCCTTCCTCCACCAGACAAAACCGAGAGCGGCAAGACTCGCCGCAGCCCGGATTCCTTTTTCGAGCCCCGGAGAAGCAATCACGCCCAACTTCTGGAGCGCACCAAACAAATCACTGACACGCATATTGACCGGGGTGTAGCAACGCACCAGTTTTTCAAGAAAGCTAATGTTCTGATGCCATGCATATTTTATATCTGGATGCATGAATCCAATTGCCAAAGCTCCCAGCATTCCTAGGAGCAAGGCTCGCCGGGCCTTCTTGAAAATAGCAAAAGTTAGCAACCAAGGAGCCAACGAAATCGGCTTTAAAACAAATGCTGATGCCAGTATGAAGCCGGTTAGATCCCATTTTTCATTCCGAAGCGCCAATGCCGCTAGCATCACAACAGCCGACAGCAAAAGATTTGTCTGTCCGTTGCTCAATGAGGCCAGTGAAGCAGGCACCGCTAGCAAAACCATAACCGCAAAAGCTGGAATTCTTAATGTTCGTTGCTCTTGTGGCAGGTTGGATAAGTTTGCCAACTTCCACAACCCGTAGCCAAAGACGCTAAACCCCAAAAGGCGCCAAATAATCTCCCCCAGAATAGGTGGCTGGATCTGATTGAACGGCGTAAATGAAACAGCAAAGGCCGGCACATAAAGAAATCCGTGCGTTCCGGCTTCATAGAGTCCCTCCGCCGTCCACCAATGAACGGAAGCCCCTCGATAATTCGGAACGACCCCCGTACGGGTGGCGTTCAGGACGAGATAAAGGCACATTCCTCCAAAGACCAAGCCGAGGCTTATCAAGCCTAAGATATTCCAGCGGTTCCGCATGTTTGATTTGACGATAACCACTTCAAGGAAGCAAGAAGGGTTAAATGTTTCTCAATCGCATTTGTGCGTTCTTCTCCCCTGTGAGCCAGGGGATCCGGGCGGAAGGAGAAATCTCTTTTCCATATCAAAAAGAAAACCCTTGGACGAGTAACACTCTCGCCTGGGGGTTTCTAAACTAACTAAGTTCTAAACAGTCTTTAGAAGCTGTAGACCACTTCGGCGCCGGCGTAGTGTGCGGGACCTCCTGAGCCGCTAACCGCTGGCCCATCCGTCGAAGCAGAAGATCCGCCAACGGCCCCTGCACCCCAATCTAATCTGTACTCCGCACGGATCATCATGTTCTCAATAACATTAAAACCCGCAGTGATTGTGTACTCCCAAAGATTATTTCCCGTGTTGTGTCCAAAATCATCATTTTGGGTTGTTTGCGCACCATTCACGCCAAACTTGCCCGCATTGTTTGAACCCAGGAATTCCGCCCGGCTTGCCAGGCTAAACCAGTCGTTGAACTGATATTTTGTATAGGCGGCGACCCCGTACCAAGTAGTAGCGCCTGCGGCCCCGGAAAAAGTTCCGAGAATCGCATCGAAAGCAAAAAGGAGCTTGTCGTCAGCAAATTTGGGAGACCAATTTCCCCAACTGTCGTAAATCAAAGTGTAGCCGTTGGCGTTACTTGCACCATAGGCCGCGTAGATGGGCTCCGAATTGTCTGGAACGGAGTAGGAAGTGTCATTCTCTGAGGCGGTACTGTACTGGAAGTTATGGGTCCAATTTGCGTTCCCGCCCGGTGCAGTGATGTTCAAGCCCGCTAGAAGAGCGACACCATCTCCTTGACCCGAAGTCGTGGTCATATTGTCGGAGCCCGAGCCATTAGCGACCCCCAGCTTCCCGTCCAAATATTCGTCGAATTTATAGCTCGAGAGGACACCTGTGTAATAGAATGGCAACTGGTTCCAAAGCAACCCAAAGGTCGTATTCATATTCACGGGACGCTCTAAAGCCTCATAGCCGAGGAAGGAAACAAATTTTCCCACACTAAAATCCCAACCGTTGCCTACGGGGACCCGAAATGCGACGAACGCTTGCTCTAGGAAAAGCGAATTCGAGACTTGGTCGGCATTGTCAATGGATCCATTTGCCGAATCACGGTTTTTCATGAAGTTCGCATCTTCACCGATCATCACATCCACCCGGAAACCCGCCTGGGCCCTGTTTTCATCCGTCAGGGCCTTTGCCAGTGCCAGTTTCACGGCATAGAGATTAAAATCACCTTGCTGCGCAGAGTCATCTCCAAGACGCCCGTTGACAGTGGAGCTGGCCTGGCTTGTGCCAGTAAAATTATAGCTATAGCCCGTATCCACATAGCCACTCAGCACCAACCCTTTTTGAGCTGTCTCGACAAAATTGTTCTGCACGATTTTTTTTGTATCTTGGGCCATAACCGTTTCAGTCGTGCTATCCGCCATTCCAAGAGATACGGTCATCCCAGCCACAACAAAAACTGCACGCACGAAAGCAACGCATTTGCTAATTTTCATACATTAATTAATACGCTTTTCTCGCTTGAAGTCAGCATAAAAGGACGCCGGCCGCTATTGGCCCAAGTTCTTGTTGTTTAAGATTTTAGACCTAAAGAAACTGCACTCTTCCTGTGTGGACGTCGTAGACCGCACCCACCATCATGACTTTGTTGTCCCGAATCAATTGATCCAAAATCCGGCTTTTCTCCCGAATATAGCTCATGGTGTTAATGACATTCTTTCGAGCCACCTCATCCACAAATACCTTCTTTTTATCATCAGCCCAATTCGAAAAATCCTTCAACTGGCTAGGATCGATAGATCCTTGGATAATACCAACCAACTCATCCAGGTGGTCACATCCAGTTGCTTCCGCCGCTGTTTTACCGGCCACTTTGAGCTCTACCGAGGCCTTCACGGCCCCACACGATGTATGGCCCAAAACCATCAGGAGTTTGGCTCCTGCCACCCCGCAGGCGAACTCCAAGCTGCCGATCATTTTGTCCCGTGCCACATTTCCCGCAATCCTGGCGACAAAAGCCTCCCCCAATCCGAGATCGAAGATGTGCTCCACGGGGGCCCGGCTATCGATACATCCCAAAACCGCTGCAATGGGAAATTGCCCTGCCGCGGTCGCTCCCGCCTGCCGTCTCAAATCCCGAACCAGAGGTCGCCCATCCAGAAAACGTTGATGCCCGGCCTTTAAAAGATCCAGAACCTCCCCTGGTTTGATCGAGTTCTGCAACTCCCTGCTCGAATAGTCAGCAAAGGGGACCTGCTCATCAAATCGGCTGTACTTCTCCTTGAGTCCCACTGTTTTAAAATCCACCCCGTGCGCCTTGGCCGTCACATTTTTGAAATCGGTAAGGAGGTCGAGGATGTCTGGATCGATATAATCGGCATTACGAGCGTCGATCAAAATGGATCCGCCTGCAGGGATTTCATAAAGAGATTTTTGGATCGCGGCGCGATTCAGAAAACTCACTTGGGGTGGAAGTTCAATCCGCATCACATTTCCGGACAGGTGCTTTTCAAGGACCTGATGAATGGGTCGCCGAAAGTTGCTATAAAGAAT